>JADMIO010828301.1_pt1 | contig 24584 bp, 25 predicted proteins | sample 8958161 | NCBI WGS metagenome assembly JADMIO01 (sample SAMN16585339, study PRJNA669376) | soil metagenome | isolation source: Crop rotation soil | place: USA: Cullars Rotation, Alabama | collected 2011
GCGACAACTTGTCCACGTGGAATTCTAAGCTTAGGATCCCAATGTGCTGGAAATTGCAGTTGCAGAAGGATGTCGCGATGGCCGGGCGCGCGCGACAGCTCCACAAACCGGTTCACGAGCGCGTCCGTCGCCAAGGCTGGATTTGCGAACGCCGCCTGAACGCCGCGCCGGAAAAGCGCCGTGTTGTCGAGATCGCGCAAATAGGGGCCGACGGGGCTGCGCAGCAACTTCATCATGGGCGAGTTGAAAGCTTCGCTTGTGCTGCGGTCTGACCAGCCGGCGGCGTCCACAAGGATGAGCGCGTCGAGCTGTTCAGGATGCGCCAACGCATATTCCCAGGCGACGTTGCCGCCCATGGAATTGCCGGCAAGAGCAAAGCGCGTCAGGTGCTGCGACTGCGTGAAAGCGTGGAGCGCGTCGCCCAACGACTCGATTGAAGCGCGATAGCCGGCAGGCGCGCGCGTCAGGCCGTGGCCAGGCAGGTCGATGGAGATGATGCGATAGCCGTTGCTGCTCAGATCGTTGAGCCTCTGCACCCATGGCTCCCAGGTCTGCAGTGCGTCGGAAAAGCCGTGCACGAGGACAAGCGTCGGCCCCTCTGTCGCGCCCTCGATGCGATAGTGCATGTGAATGCCGCCAGGTAGATCAGCGTACCGCGACGCTGAGTTCTCGTAGGTGACGGCAAGCGTTTCGTAGGGAATGTCGGGCCGTTTCAAGACGAAGTAGCCGCCGACAACGACAACCGCGACCAAACCGATCAGAGCCAAGAGCCAGCGCAGCATGTCGTCCTCCCAAGCGGCGCCCACACTGGCGGCGCGGCCGGGAAGGTCAAGGGCGCCAGCCGACGCGCCGCGCCCAAGCGTGGAAATCAGCGCGTCGCTGCGCCAGATCCGCCGGCGTATGCTCGCCTGACGCCGCGGCGCCGGCCCGCATGTGCGCGACAGTCTCGTGGAGCGGCGGAAGGCCAACGCTCTCGCGGCGTTCTTCCACATTTTGCGGGTCGCGGATTGGCGCGGGCGAGAGAAGGCCTTTCTCATCCCAATCGAATTGCGTGCCAAAAGTCTGCTCGCGGCCCTCGAACACAGCGATGCGATCCGACAAATAGGCGGCGTCGAGCGCGTTGGCGTCGCCGCGTTGGATGGCGTCAAGCATCAACGCCAGGCCCCGCCGTTGTAAGTCTGGCCGGCTGATCGCGTGTTGCAGGATCATGAAGGCCGCCGCCGCGCCTTCGTCTTCGAGCGCATGCCGTCCGGGCCAGCCGATCGCGTCGATGGCGCGTTCGAGCAGCATGGCGTTTTCCAGATGCACGGCCTCCATCTCCGCATTGTAGCCATGGAGTTCGCCGCTTGCCGCCAGTCGAGCGCGCGTTTCCGCGTCGCGACGCGCGGCGGCGATGATGAGCGTACGCCAATCCTCAGCCATCGCCGCACACCGGGCAGGCGGGATCGCGCGCGAGTTTGACGACTCGCGTTTCGGCGTTCAGCGCATCGTAGATCAACAGGCGCCCCGCCAGGCTTTGGCCGGCTTGCGCGATCTCTTTGATTGTTTCCAGCGCCATCATCGACCCGATCACGCCGGTGAGGGCGCCGACAATGCCGACTTGCGCGCAGGTTTCGGCATCCGGCGGCGGTTCGCGCACGAGGCAACAATAGCAGGGCAGGCCCTCATTTGCGGGGAGCGCTTTGGTGAGGCCGGATTTGAAAACACCGACTTGCCCATGCCAGCGGCCAACCGCGCCAGAAACGAGAGGGACGCCGATCTCATGGCAGGCAGCGTTGACAGCGAAGCGCGTGTCGAAATCATCCGTGCCGTCAAGGACAACGTCAGCGCCCTTTAGAAGGTAGGGGCCGTTTGCTTCGTTGAGGCGCTGCGCGACCGGTTCCACGCCAACGTGTTCGTTCAACTCGTTCAGAACCGCGCGCACGCGCTCCGCCTTCGGCGTGCCAACATCCATGCCGCGATAAATCACTTGCCGCTGCAGATTGGACAGCGAAACGTCGTCGTGATCGATGATGCGCAAATGGCCAACGCCCGCCGCCGCAAGATAAAGCGCTGCAGGCGCGCCCAACCCGCCAGCGCCAACGATCGCGACGGTTGCCGCTTTCAGACGCTGCTGCCCCGGCCCGCCGATTTCCTTCAGCAAGATGTGACGCGCGTAGCGTTCTCGTTCGTCGGCGCTGAAACTCATGCTGGCGATGTAAGACGAAGTACGTGTCGGCGCTAGCCGCGGCCGGTCGAGCCGAAGCCGCCGGCGCCGCGCGCGGTGTCGGACAGCGCATCCACCTGCTTCCACGCGCCTTGCGTCACCGGCGCGATCACCATTTGCGCGATGCGCTCGCCACGTTTGATGATGAAGGCTTCTTGGCCGAGATTGATCAGGATCACTTTCACCTCGCCGCGATAGTCCGCGTCGATGGTGCCGGGCGTGTTGAGGCAGGTGATGCCATGCTTGAGCGCGAGGCCGGAGCGTGGCCGCACCTGCGCCTCATATCCCGCGGGCAGAGCGATGGTGAGCCCTGTCGGCGCAAGTACACGCTGGCCGGGCGCGACGATCATCGGCTCGTCTTCTGGGACAGCCGCGCGGAGATCCATGCCGGCCGACAAAGCGGTTTCATAAGCCGGCAGCGTGAGGCCTTCGAAATGCGGAAGCGTCACGACTTCGATGGTTACGGGCGAATTGCTCATAGGGCGCGGAATAGACCCGATTCGGCTGTGTTCAAACCGAAGTTCCACGCCGTTTCGGCATTTTCACCCCGAACCAACCGCCCATTACCGCGTTGCTTCAATCGCGGGATCACGTGAATTCGAACGAGGCAGAGATGGTGAACTTGAAAGCATTGGCAGTTGGCGCGGCGTTGTCGCTGAGCCTGCTGAGCGCGGGATGCGGCACGACGACGGAACAACGTGCGGCTTCGGGCGCGTTGATCGGTGCGGCAGGCGGTGCAGCTGTAACCGGCCGTGTCGGCGGCGCAGTCGCCGGTGGCGTGGTTGGCGCGGTTGCAGGCGCGGCGACGACGCCGCATCGCTGCATCGAGCGTTATCGCGATGGGCGCTGCGCACGCTGGTCCGACGACGGTTAGTTCATAACCCCCAACCGACATGGGCCGCGTACGTGAAGGCGTGCGCGGCTCAACGTTGTCCGAGGCGTCTGCGGACTCTCAAAAGAATAACAGCGCACAGCAGATACGGCGCACGATCCAGAAGCGGTTTCCAACGCCAGCGATAAGAGCGCCGGGAAGAAGCATCACCAACGCCGCGGGCCGCGGCTCAAGAACACCATCGCCAACGATGATCGACACGCCAATAAGCATCGAGAATAGAAACAAGACCACGAAAGCGAAGATGTAGGCGTCGCGATCATCGTATCGCTTGCGAATATTGGCGCTGACCATCGCTACTTTTTATGCGCCTTCGCGCCTGTGAGCGTCAAGGCGATGCGCTCCGCTAGCTTACGGGCTACTGCCTCTTTGCTCATTCGCGGCCAGGTTTCGGCGCTGTCACGGGTGATGAGCATCACTTGATTGTCTGCGCCGCCCATCACGTCGCCGGAAACGTCGTTGGCGACAATCCAATCGGCGCCTTTCTTGGCGATCTTGGCGCGGGCGTTTTCTTCGACATCGTTGGTCTCTGCGGCGAAGCCGATGACCAAAGCTGGCCGCTTCTTGGTCTTCTTTGCCAGCGTTTTGAGAATGTCCGGGTTTTCCTCAAGCGTGAGTTCGGGCGCGTCGCCGGATTTAGTCTTCTTGATCTTCTTTTTCGCAACGTGCGCAGGCCGCCAATCAGCGACGGCCGCCACCATCACGGCGACATCAACCGGCAACGCCGCCTCGCTCGCCGCCAGCATCTCGCGCGCGCTTTCGACGTCGACGCGCTTCACGCCGCGCGGTGCGGCGAGACCTGTTGGACCCGAAACCAATGTCACCTCGGCGCCGAGATCGCCAAGGGCGGCGGCGATGGCGTACCCTTGCTTGCCGCTGGAACGATTGGAGAGGAAGCGAACGGGGTCGATCGCTTCCACGGTCGGCCCCGCGGTGATCAGCGCGCGTTTGCCAGCAAGCGGCTTGTGTTCCGGCTCCAGCAGTGAGAGCGCCGCGTCGCGAATCTCTTCGGGCTCCGCCATCCGGCCCAGCCCACGCTCACCGCGTTCAGCCATTTCGCCTTCGTTGGGGCCGACAAAGTTCATGCGGCGCGCCTGCAGCGCCGCGAAATTCTGTTGTGTCGCGGCGTTCGCCCACATGTGCGGATTCATCGCCGGCGCCATCAGCACCGGCTTGTCGGTCGCAAGCAGCACCGCCGACGCGAGATCGTCCGCGAGACCATAGGCGGTCTTCGCTATGAGGTTGGCTGTGGCGGGTGCGACGATGATCAGCTCGCAATCGCGCGCCAAGCGGATGTGGCCGACGTCGAATTCCTGCGCCGTATCGAAGAGGTCCGTGAACACACGTTCGCCGCTCAGAGCCTGCGCCGAGAGCGGTGTAATAAAATGCTGGGCGGCTTGCGTCATCACCACCCGCACCGAGACGCCACGTTCCTTCAAGCGCCGAATGAGTTCGAGGCTCTTATAGGCGGCGATGCCGCCGCCGATGATGAGAAGGGCGCGCTTGCTCATGGGTGAGCAGTCGTGGTTGGCGCGGGCGTTGCGGTGTCGTCGGTCGCGGGTGTCGCCGCCGGACGATCGACGTGGATCTGCGCCATCGTGTGCGAAAGCGTGCGCGCTTGCGGCGCCTCGGGCGCGCGCTGCGTAAAGAAGACAATGGCGATCAGCGCGCCGCCGACCATGCCCAGCCAAAACGCCGGCATTTGATACCATTGGCGTTCCACGCGCGGCGCTTCGATCGCCGTTTTGCGGGCGGCAGCCTCGATGGCGGTGAGCGTCGCCGGCAAACGGCGCAGCGCTTGCAGCCCCGCAGCCAATTCATCAATCCCGCGCTTGGCAACGGCTTCCGCGCCCAGCTCACGCTGCACCCAGCGCTCCACGATCGGGCGCGATGCGGCCCACATGTCGTGTTGCGGATCGAGGCCGCGCGAGACGCCCTCGACTTGCACCATGGTTTTTTGCAGCAACACCAGTTCCGGGCGGAGATGCATGCCGAACATATGGGTGACGTCGAACAGCTGCAGAAGCAGGCGGCTCATGGAAATGCCGTCAGCGGTGCGCCCAAAGATCGGTTCGCCAATCGCGCGCAAAGCCTGCGCGAATTCCTCGACCGAGAATTTTTCCGGCACGTAGCCGGCTTCCTGGTGCACTTCGGCGACGCGGCGATAGTCGCGCCGCAGGAAGCCGTAGAGAATCTCGGCGAGGTAGCGGCGCTCCTTGTGGCCGATGCGGCCCATGATGCCGAAGTCGACAACCCAGAGCTTGCCGTCCTTGCCGTAGATGAGGTTTCCCTCATGCATGTCAGCGTGGAAGAAACCGTAGTCGAGTGCCGCGGCGAGGAAGCCGCGCGTCACGCACATGGCGAGATGGGTACGATCGGCGCCGGCTTTGTCGAGCGCGCGCGTGTCGGTGAGCGGCGTGCCGTCGATCCATTGCAGCGTCATCACGCGCTTGGCGGAGCGGCTCCAATCGATTGTCGGCACGGCGAGGTAGCCGTCCTTCTCCGCAACCTCTTTGAACTCTGCTGCGGCGCCTGCTTCGAGGCGCAGATCCATTTCGCGCTCAAGCGCTGAGCTCACCGTGTCGATGAACTGTACTGGCTCTAAGCGACGCGAGCGTTTGGAGAAGAATTCGATCGATTGCGCAAGGAAGCGCAGCGCGGCCATTTCCTTGGCCATCCGCCGCTCGATGCGCGGGCGCAGCACTTTGATGGCGACAACGCCTTCGCGGGGCACGATGGCTTGGTGCACTTGCGCGATCGAGGCGGCGGCGACCGCTTCAGAAATCGTGCCGAAGATTTCTTCGGTGCCGCCGAGCTCTGAATTGATGGTGTCGAGCGCCTGTGTGTACGAGAAGGGCGGCAGCCGATCCTTCAAACGCCCCAGTTCTTGCGCAACGGTGACGCCGATCATGTCCGGCCGCGTCGCCAGGAACTGTCCAACCTTCACATAGGCCGGACCCAAACGTTCCAATGCCTTCGCCAATCGCTCGCCAACGCTGCGCCCGCGGCGGCGCTTGGCGAGGATGGAAAGCGCGGTGTGCGTAGCTTGAAGCGAGGTCGGATAGCGATCGTAGTATTCGCTCGGCAGCAGCACATCGTAGCGCACGAGCGTGATCGCCACGCGCAGCAAACGCGAGACGTGCGCAATCACGCCGAACGCCAGCGCGACCAGCAGCGCAACTACGATCGAGAGGATCAGATAGACCCAGAACACCTAGACGGCCCAACCCCAATGCAGAGCGACAACGCCTCCGGCCATGTTGCGATAGGCCGCTCGGGCGAAGCCGGCGTCGCGGATCATGCCTAAAAACCGTTCCTGATCCGGAAACCGGCGGATGGATTCAACCAGATATCTGTAGGAATCCGCGTCATTCGCCAGCAATTTCCCCAAGGCTGGGATCGCGTTAAAAGAATAGAAATCATAAACCGGCTCGAGTCCGCCGACGGCGAGCCGCGAGAACTCCAGGCAATAGAAGCGCCCGCCGGGCTTCAGAACGCGCCGCGCCTCGCGCAGGACGCCATCGATATTGGTGCAGTTCCGGATGCCGAAGCTGATGATGTAGGCGTCGGCGACGGCGTCATCGACGGGCAGATTCTCTGCGTCGCCTTCGTGCCATTGCAAGCCATCTTCGCCGCGCGCGCGCCCCGCTTCGAGCATCTCGGTGTTGATGTCGATGACATGGATTTCCGGCGGCTCTAACCCTCGCCGCGCCGCGGCCGCGTCGCCGAGTTTCTTCATGCGCCGGGCGATGTCGCCGGTGCCACCGGCTACATCGAGAATAAGTTCATTGGGTTGCGGATTGAGCTTGGCGACCGCGGCGTCTTTCCAGAGCCGATGCAGGCCGCCGCTCATGGCGTCGTTCATCAGGTCGTATTTCGACGCGACCGACGAAAACACCTCGCGCACGCGCGACGCCTTTTCGGCTTTCGGCACCTCTTGGAACCCGAAGGATGCGGTTTCTTCTGCCATGAGCCGACCATAGCGGCGGGCAGGTGGCGGGGCTATATCGGGAGCCCATGCTTTTCTTCATGTTTTCTGTCTGTCGCGCAGGCCATTCGCCGCATGCCTGAGCTGCCGGAAGTCGAGACCGTGCGGCGCGGCTTGGCGCCGGCGTTGGTCGGCAAACGCATCGCCAAGGCGAAAACCAAGCGCGCGGATTTGCGTTTTCCGTTTCCCGCCCGCTTTGCCGCGCGGTTGAAAGGACGCCGCGTCGATGCGCTGGAGCGGCGCGCGAAATATCTGCTCGCGCATTTGGACGATGGGATGGTGTGGATCACGCATCTCGGCATGACCGGGCGCTGGTCGGTGATCGGCGCGAGGAAGCAGCCGGGCGATTTCTACTATGCGGAACCGCCCGATCCGACGCACACGCACGTCATCATCGACATGGAATCCGGCGCGCGGCTCGAGTTCAACGATCCACGCCGCTTCGGTTACATGGATCTGATCGCTGAAGATTCGCTTGAAGCGCATCCGTGGTTCAAAGGCTTAGGCCCCGAGCCGCTCGGAAACTCGTTCAGCTTGCCGTACTTGCAGAAAGCGCTCGCCGGCAAGAAAGCGCCGATTAAAGCGGCGCTGCTGGATCAGCGCGTCGTCGCAGGGCTGGGCAACATCTATGTCGTCGAAGCGCTCTATCGCGCCGGCATCACGCCAACGAAAGAGGCGGGGCGTATTTCCGCGCCGCGCTTGGAAAAACTCTTCCATGCAATCCGTGCAGTGCTCGAAGAAGCGATTGAAGCGGGGGGCTCAACGTTGAGCGATTACGCCGCCGTCGATGGCGCGCAAGGCGGCTTCCAGCATCGTTTCCGCGTCTATGACCGCGAAGGCGAGAAGTGCCTGACGCCAGACTGCGGCGGCACCATCAAACGCATCACGCAAGGCGGTCGTTCGACGTTCTGGTGCCCGCGCTGCCAGCGCTAGCGGTTGTAGGTTGGAGCGCGGGCTTCCAACCCGCATGCGCGCTTGGAAGCGCGCGCTCCAACTTTCAAAGTCTTGCGGTACACTGGCCAAGTGAGTCGCTTTGCATTCATCGCCGCCCTAACAATCGCCGCGCCCGCCTTTGCGGACGTGCGGTACTTCTCCGAGATTCCCGATCTGCCGATGCCGCCTGGGTTCAGCGAAAACCAGACGGCGGTTGGCTTTGACGCGGGCGACGGCCGGCTTGTTATGGCGGACGCGACGGGCGCGGCGTCGATCACCCAAGTGCGCACGTTCTACGCCGACAGCCTTCCCGCCCTCGGCTGGTCGCTCAGCCCCACTGGCGACACGGAGCTTGTCTTTCTCCGCGGACGCGAACGGCTCTCACTCACCACCAGCGGCGAGCCCGCGCATCTGCGCCTCCACGTGCAGCTCACAGTACGCCCCGCGTCGATGAACGCGGATTGATTTCGGCGCTGTCGCGGCGCAAGCAAGCGCCATGGCTTATGAAAACATTCTCGTCGAAACCGATGGCGGCGTTGGCGTCATTCGTCTCAATCGCCCCAAGGCGCTGAATGCGCTGAACGACGCGCTGATCGCTGAAATGAGCGCCGCGCTCGATGCATTTGAAGCGGACGACGCGATCGGCTGCATCGTCATCACCGGCTCGGAAAAAGCGTTCGCCGCGGGCGCGGACATCAAACAGATGGCTGAAAGCCAGTTCGGCGATCTCTATGCGCGCGATCCGTTCGCAAACCTCGAACGCGTGCCGCGCACGCGAAAGCCCATCATCGCCGCTGTCGCGGGCTACGCGCTCGGCGGAGGCTGCGAACTCGCCATGATGTGCGATTTCATCATCGCCGCCGACACCGCCAAATTCGGCCAGCCGGAGATCACGCTGGGCGTCATGCCGGCCTGGGGCGGGTCACAGCGGCTCACCAAGGCCGTCGGCAAGGCCAAGGCCATGGACCTCTGCCTTACGGGCCGGATGATGGACGCCGCCGAGGCCGATCGGGCGGGGTTGGTGGCGCGCGTGGTCTCGGCAGACAAGCTCATGGAAGAGACGATGGCGGCGGCGAAGAAGATTGCGGCGTTCGGCCGCCTCTCGGTCATCGCCAACAAGGAAGCCGTGAACGCCGCGTTCGAGACGCCGCTCAACGAAGGCCTCCGGCTCGAAAGACGGTTGTTTTACAGTCTTTTCGCCACCGAGGATCAGAAGGAAGGCATGGCCGCGTTTATCGCAAAGCGGCCCCCCGAATTTAAGAACCGCTGAGCATTTGACCGCCGCACGGTACGAGGCTATAGCCCCGCGCTTCGCTCACGAAACAGATTTGGAATTGGCGTTTAGACATGGCGAACACGAAGTCCGCAAAGAAGGCGAACCGCGTCATTGGCCGCCGCACGGCAGTCAACAAAGCGCGTCGCACGCGTATGCGTTCTTCATGGCGTACGGCTGAAGAAGCCATCACCGCCGGCGATGCCAAAACGGCCCAAAAAGCCTTGAAAGACGCCGAATCTGAAACGATGCGCGCCGTGACCAAGGGCGTTGTCCACAAGAACACGGCCAGCCGCAAAGTTTCGCGCTTGGCTAAGCGCGTCGCTGCGCTCACTCCTCGTAAGTAAGTTCCCGCACGTCGCTTTTTGCTGGCGCCGGAACTCCGAATCTCATCATCTCAGTTTCGTAACAGCATCGCGAAAAAGCGGTGCAATTCCATCTGTGTACGCACGCAATCTCTCTTTCGGCATAGATAATAATATCTAACAAAAACAAGAGACTATGCCTCTTCCGCTCAATTTGTGGATATTGAGAAAAAGTTAAAATCGAAGCGTTGACGATGCCGAACGATGGGAGCATCGTTCGCGTGCCTGGCGAGCAAGTGCTCCGCCGTTCGGGTCTTCAGTGACGTCGGTGCGAAAGCATCGGGCCGAAAAAGTCATTCGGCACGAACGGGAGAGCTTTGTCCGCAAGGTGAGCCGGGGCGGCTGAACAACAAAAGTTCTTAGCGGGGGTTGCTATGGAACAGGGCGAAGAGACCCGCCGGGGGGCGGGAATTGGCGCAGCGCGCGCATACGATTTGGTCCGAAAGGAACTCTTCAGCGAATTCGGGGCGGATTTCTACCGCTCCTACATCGATCCAATGCGCCTGGTGGCCGAACTGGACGGCACCCTGCTGTTTCGCGCCGGGTCGCGCATCGCGCAGGAGCGCTTGAAGCAGCGCGTCCAGCATCGCCTTGATGCGCGCTTGCGCGTGTACGAGCCGCGCGTCGCCTCGACCGAGATTCTGCTTGAGCACGAAATTCCTGAAGATGTGCGGTCACTTGCGGACGCGCGCATCGAGGAAGCACGTGCGCAAACGGCGCCGGCGGCGCACGAAGAGCAACCGCTGCGCTTTGAAACCTTCTGCCAGGACGAAACCAATCAGCGCGCTCTCGCCGTTGCGCGCATGATCGCCGAAGGCGCAGGCGAGGCGTTCCCGGTTTGGTTGGTGCATTCGCTTCCTGGACTCGGGAAGACCCATCTGCTGACAGCAATCGCGCACGAAGCATCGAAGCGCACGCCGGGCCGCAAAGTCTTGCTGATGCACGGCCAAGAATATCTCGAACAATTTCAATCAGCGCTGCACAAGAAGCGCGATTCTTCTTCCTTCAAGGAATGGGTGCGGGCGCCGGATCTGTTGTTGATCGATGATTTTCATCGCATTTGCGGCAAGCGCGCAACTGAAGAAGAAGCGTTCGATACGATATACGATTTGACGCGCCGCGGCGGTCAAGTCGTGCTCGCCGCCAATCATAGCGCCTCTGGCCTACATGGTTTGGATGACATGTTGCGCGCACGCTTGAAGGGCGCGGCATCATGCGAAATCGCAGAACCTGATGCGCCATTGCGTCGCCGCATACTCGATATGCGCATTCAACATCATCAACGCTTGACGCCGGGCTTCAGTGTGGCTTCGGATGCGCTTGACATGATTGCTGAGCGGATGCACGGCAGCGGCCGCGATCTGGATGGCGCGCTCAGCCAACTTCTCATCGAATGGAAAATATCGGGAGGGACCGAAGTGACGCTAGATGCTGCCGCTAATGCTCTGCAACCCAAACTCACGGACGCTGCTGAGCGTCGCATCACGGTTCAATTGGTGCAGAAGGTGGTCGCGCGTCACTACAACATGAACATTCAGCAATTGCTGGAGCGCACACGCCGCCACGCGGTGGCGCGGCCTCGGCAAGTGGCGATGTTCCTGGCGTGCAAACTGACGCAGGCCTCGCTGCCGGATATTGGCCAACGCTTTGGCGGCTTCGATCACACCACGGTCATGTATGCGCGCGACCGCATCGCCGAGATGGTCGAAAAGGACGCGACCTTTAAGGGCGAGATCGAAGGCATAGCCCGCGCCGTTCGCCGCGAGCCCTAGTCTCCGATCTGAAGCCAGCCCCAAGAACTTGCATTTGGGGCTTGGGGATCGTCTACTTTTTGCTAGTTTCTCACCCCCTGTGGGCGGCGACTCGGCCGCGTGCAGGGGGTGTTCGTTTTTGCCCCTGAAGCAGCATTTGCGGCCACGGGGCCGAGGGATGTTGCAATGAAGTTGACGATCGAGCGCTCGGCGCTCCTGAAGGCGCTCAATCACGTGCAAAGCGTCGTCGAACGGCGCAACACCATCCCGATTTTGTCGAACGTGCTGATTTCCGCGCAGGGCGACAGCCTGAAGCTGACCGCAACGGATCTCGACATCGAGATTTCAGAATCGGCGCCGGCCGAAGTTGAGCGCGGCGGCCAAACGACAGCGCCGGCCAATTATCTCTACGACTTTGTGCGCAAACTACCTGAAGGCGCGCCGGTGAAGTTCGAAGTGACGGGCGACGATCCGCGTCTTTTCATCTCGGCGGGCAAGTCACGCTTGCATCTGCCGATCCTGCCATCGGGCGATTTTCCTTCGATGCCGTCTGACGGCTTCGAGACGAAGTTTGAAATCGAACCGACCGAACTTGGGCGCCTCATCGACAAGACGCGCTTCGCGATCTCCACCGAAGAGACGCGCTATTATCTCAACGGCATTTTCTTTCACACGGTCGCCAATGGCGGCGGCGAAACCGTGCTGCGCGCCGTGGCGACCGACGGCCATCGTCTGGCGCTTGCCGACCATGCTGCGCCGAAGGGTTCGCAAGGCATGCCCGGCGTGATTGTGCCGCGCAAAACCATAACCGAGCTCAATCGCTTGCTCGATGATGCATCGGACCTGGTCGAAATTTCCGTGTCGCCGCAGAAGATTCGCTTCGCGTTGGGCGACGCGGTGTTGACGTCGAAGCTGATCGACGGCTCATTCCCGGAATACGCGCGCGTCATTCCAAAATCGAACGCGAAGAAGCTGAAGATCGCCAACAAGGCTTTCTCCGAAGCGGTGGACCGCGTGGCGACAGTGTCGGCCGAGCGCTCGCGCTCCGTGCGCATGGCGCTGGAGAAGGACAAGGTCACGCTGACGGTCAACAATCCGGACGCCGGCGTCGCCACCGAAGATCTGCCGGCCGATTATCGCGATGATGGGCTCGAGATTGGTTTCAACGCGCGTTACCTGCTCGATGTCGCTCAGCAGATCGAAGGCGAAGAGGCGCTGTTTGAACTCGCTGACTCCGGTTCGCCGACGCTCGTCCGCGATGAAGCTGATGAACACGCGCTTTATGTGTTGATGCCGCTGCGCGTGTGACGCCGCATTCCCTGTACGTTGCGCGGCTGACGCTGACGGACTTCCGCAATCACGCGGCGCTCGATCTCGCACTCGATGCGCGGCCGGTGTGCCTGTTCGGCCCAAACGGCGCCGGCAAGACCAACATCCTCGAAGCGCTGACCATGCTCGCGCCGGGCAGGGGCTTGCGCAGCGCCTCGCTCACCGATGTGGCGCGGGTGCAAGACGTCGAGCTGCGCGCACAGCCATGGGCGGTGTCGGCGCGCGTGATGCAGGACGGCGAAGAGAGCGTGCTCGGCGCCGGCGCGGAGCGTACGCCCGAAGGCGGCGTCAAGCGCTTGGCGCGTCGTGACGGTCAGCCGGCGACCGCCTCGGAGTTCACCGAGGCGGCGCGCATGACATGGCTCACGCCGGCGATGGATCGCCTTTGGTCCGGACCCGCAGGCGATCGCCGCCGCTTCTTCGATCGCCTTACACTCGCGCGCGCGCCTGAGCACGGCCACGCCGCCGCCGCCTACGAACGCGCCATGCGCGAGCGTCAACGGCTCTTGAGCGAACGCGTGTTCGATGATGCCTGGCTCGGTGGCCTGGAGCGCGAGATGTCTGCGCACGGCGCGGCAATTGCCGCGGCGCGCGTGGAAACACTGGCGCGTTTGCAGCAAGCGATCGACGAACGGCCAGACGGCGCCTTTCCGAAGGCGACGCTGGCGCTTGAGGGTCTGCTCGAAGCGCGCTTTGAACGTGGCGCCGCGAGCGCCGACGTGGAGGAGGATTTCGCCGAGCTGCTCCGGGACGTCCGTGGGCGCGACGCTGGCGCCGGCCGCGCGCTCGACGGACCTCATCGCAGCGACCTGCTGGCGCGCCACACCGCTAAAGACATGCCCGCCGACCAATGCTCGACGGGCGAACAAAAAGCGCTGTTGCTTGGCCTTACGTTGGCTCAGGCGCGCGCGTTGGCCAGCGATCCAGGCGCCGGCGCTTCGCTTATCTTGATCGACGAGGCGGCGGCGCACTTGGACTCCGTCCGCCGCGCCGCTCTCTTCGACGAACTGCTCTTCAATCCTGGCCAAGCCTGGCTGACAGGAACGGACGAGAATCTCTTCGACGCCTTCGGCGAGCGCGCGCAGAAATTCGAAGTGCGCGACGGGGCCGTGCGCGCGGCTTAAGCTTAATGAGGCAATGCCTGGAGGTTCGCCCCTTGCGCGCTGGTGTGGCGATTGCAAGAAGCAGCGCGCGGGAGCGGCCCATGCCGAACATTGGAGTGCGGGAGTGGTGGGCGGCGGGTCAGGCGATCCTGAGCGGCAACATTTACCGCTACAAAGATGGCGCACATTTCTCGGAAGACTTTGAGAACCGCTTTGCGAAGATGCTCGGGTCGCAGCATGCGTTGGCGGTGAACTCCGGCACCGGCGCGCTGGTCTGCGCGCTGGCGGCGGCGGGGATCGGCCCCGGCGATGAAGTCTTAGTGCCGGCCTACACTTGGATGGCGACTGCAGCCGCGCCGGTGATGGTGGGCGCCGTGCCGGTGCTTGTCGACATCGATGAGTCGCTGATGATCGATCCCGCGGACATCGAGCGGAAGATCACGCCGCACACCAAGGCGATCATTCCCGTCCATATGATCAACCTGCCGTGCGACATGGATCGCATCATGGCGATCGCCAAGAAGCACAACCTTCTGGTGATCGAAGATGCGTGCCAGGCCGCCGGCGTGCGCTACAAACAGAGCTATTGCGGCGCCATCGGCGATGCCGGCGCATTCAGCTTCAATTCCTACAAGAACATGAACATCGGCGAAGGCGGCGCGCTCGTGACCAATAACGGGACGCTGTTTGCGCGCGCGCGCAACTATCACGATCTCGGCGCGCCCATTCGCGGCCACGAAGAGACGTTCAACCAGGCCGGTTTCGTCGGCCACAATATGCGGGTCACCGAGCTGCAGACGGCTATGCTTGGCGTTCAGCTCTCAAAGCTCTTGCCGATGATGGAGCGCCTGAAGGCGCGCCGCGCGGCGATGGCGGAGGTGTTCGAAGCGAACGGGCTGAAGCTCGCGCCGCACAACGATCTCGAAAACGCCGTCAGTCTCGTCGTCCTCTTCGACACGGAGGATGAAGCCAAGGAATTCGCCAAGCGGCCGCAAGTCACGCGCATCATGGATAGCTCGAAGCATATCTATACGAACTGGGAGGCGATCCTCGCCAAGCGAACCTTCGACGACAGAATGAATCCGTGGAAATGGGCGCACCGCGAAATCGATTACACGCCGCAAAGCTGCGCCCGTTCGCTTGATGTACTCTCGCGGGCCTGCCGCGTGGCTTTGGGCCAGCGCTATCCGGTTCCGATCGTGCGCATGGCCGCCAGGCGCATGCTGAACGGCGTTAGCTAAATACCGGCGCTGCGGACGCTACATCAATGAACGAAACCGCTGCTGCCGGCAGCAAACGCACGGCGTGCGCGCAGGCGCGCGCTGTCAGCGCCATGATCGTGAGCGTCGGATGTTGCGTGCCTTGTGACGGGAAGGCGGCGCCATCGGTGACGTACAGACCTTTTACATCCCAAACTTGGTTGTTGGAATCGAGCACAGAGTTGTCCGGCGATTTGCCCATGCGGGCAGTGCCGCATTCGTGCATCGCCGTGCCGAGCGGCGCCGGCTTGTCGTCGATGCGTGTGAGCCGCACGTCGAACGTCTCAGCAATTTGACGAATGGCGTGAGATTGCTCCGCCGCCACCGCAAAATGCTCGGGATGTTGGCTGCATTCGAAACGCAGAACCGCGTTGCCGCAGACATCCGTGCGAGATCTGTCGAGGGTGACGCGATTTTCCGGCTTCGGCGCCATCTCCGCAAACGAAACGCCGGTGAAGTGCGTGCGCGACGGGCCTTTTGACCAGCGATAAAGCTGCACGCCGTAGGGTGTCCCCGGTCGGCCTCCGCGCGCATCGAGCCGCGGAATGTGCACGCAACGGCCTGCGGTCTCGGGCTCTTCGCCGCCGGCAAGGGCGCCGCTCTCGCCGTCGGCGGAAACGACGATGTGATCCATCAAATAGCGGCCAAGCGCGTCCGACGTCTTTCCGACATTGGAAGCGAGCAAAATACGCGTGCTCTCAAGCGCCGAGGCGCAGAGGAAGATGATGGGCGCTTCCGCCCTGTGCGCTTCCTTGGTGCCGCGATCAATCCAAGACACGCCGCTCACCGACCCGGCGCCGTCAACATTGACGCGGCTGACGACTGCGCCGGTGCGAATGGTAAGCCGCCCCGTCGAAAGGGCGCCCTCAAGCGTCGAAAGGGGCGGCGCAGCGCGCCCGAGGCCCGCTTCGATCAGCGGCCAGCGCTCGCGCAACTCGGCGAGCATCGCGGCTTCCGCGTGCGTCGGCGCGCTTTCGTCATCGACAACGCCGAGGTGATTTTCGACCAGTGCATACCATGGCGCGAGCTCCGCGCCGGTGATCGGCCATTCCGGGAATCGCTCGTCCAAAGGTTCGAACACATCGTTAGACAAGCGATGATACTGCCGGCCATGACCGGGAATGGTCATCCGTCCGCCGAGCTGATGCGCGCGAAACCAATCGAAACGCGAGCCGGGCGCCGTTGTGTAGGGAAAGTCGCGATCGTCGACGAAGCTTCCTGGCGCAAGCATCCAAGCGAAGCTCTTCGATTGCACCGGCTGGCGCACGCGGCCGGCGGCCTTCAACACTTTCTGTCCGAACCCGGCGAGCACATGAGGCAGTGCGCGATGATTTCGGAGCGCCGCCAGCGACGGTACGATGGAAGCTACGCCGCGACGGTAAGGCGCGCGCGTTGAAGGCGGAGTCCAGCCCGCATCGAGCGTAAGCACGCGCAGATTGGCTTGGGTGAGCGAGAGGCTCGCCAGGCCGCCCGCAGCGCCGGCGCCGACGACGATAGCGTCGTATGAATCCGTCTTTGGACGCATTGCGCGCGCTCCGGTCAGATCAACTTTCACTGTATTCGCCCCGTTACGCAGCGTCGCAAAGGGGCGCCTATCGCGCAAGCGAATATCCGAAAGGATGACACGCGCGGTAAAATTTGCTGCGATGGTCGCCTGAGAGGCGCGCTATGGCTAACCCCGACTATGTCGCACGGCATAACCCGGATTACGTATTCGATTACGATCCCAACGAAGATGCCTGGAGCACAGACTTATCCACACTCGACATGAGTCGCGGCGAACGCTTCCGCGACGATAAGATTTGGCCGTTCTTCGAGCGTCTTCGGAAAGAAGATCCGGTTCACTATTGCCCCGACAGCTTGAACGGCCCGTATTGGTCGATCACCAAGTACAACGACATCATGGCGGTGGACACGAACCACCAGCAATTCTCTTCTGAACCGTCGATCGTCTTGTTCGATCCGGAAGAAGACTTTCCGCTGCCCATGTTTATCGCCATGGACCCGCCGAAGCACGACGTGCAGCGCAAGACCGTCTCGCCGATCGTGGCGCCCAACCACTTGGCGAATTTGGAGCCGATCATTCGCGAGCGGGCAGGCGCGCTCTTGGATTCCGTGCCGCGCGGCGAAGTGTTCAACTGGGTCGACAAGATTTCGATCGAGCTTACGACACAAATGCTGGCCACGCTGTTCGATTTTCCCTGGGAAGATCGCCGCAAGCTGACGCGCTGGTCCGATGTCGCCACCGCAGCGCCTGGTCAGGGCATTGTCGAAAGCGACGAACAGCGCCGCATGGAGCTGATGGAATGCCTACAGTACTTCAACGGTCTTTGGGATGAACGCGCCAATTCGGCCCCGCGTCACGATCTCATCTCCATGCTCGCGCACGGCGAAAGCACCAAGAACATGCCGCGCCAGGAATTCCTGGGAAATCTCATTCTGCTGATCGTCGGCGGCAACGACACCACGCGCAATTCCATCACCGGCAGCGTGTATGCGCTCAGCAAATTCCCGGATCAGTTCGCAAAGATCAAAGCCAATCCGGATTTGATTCCGAACCTGGTATCGGAAACCATACGCTGGCAGACGCCGCTCGCCTTCATGCGCCGCACCGCGCTTGAGGACGTCGAACTTGGGGGCAAGCTCATCAAGAAGCACGACAAGGTGGTGATGTGGTACGTCTCCGGCAATCGCGATGACGAAGTGATCGCCGAGCCAAACCGGTTCAACATCGAGCGCGAAAACGTGCGGCGGCATCTCTCCTTCGGATTCGGCATTCATCGCTGCGTCGGCAACCGCTTGGGTGAAATGCAGCTCAGAATCGTCTGGGAGGAGATTCTGAAGCGCTTCGACAAGATCGAAGTCATGGCGGAACCGAAGCGCGTGCACTCCTCGTTCGTTAAGGGATACGAAAGCATGCCGGTGCGGATCGCGGCCTAAATACCGCGCTCGCGCTTGCGTGACAGCGTAGGCAGGAACAGGCGCGCAACCGCCACGTTGCTCGCCCATGGCCATCGTCTCAGTCCCCGTCGAACGTGCTGCCGCACACCCTGGCGGGCTGAGCGACATCTTTGATGAGCTGCAGCACAACGTTGATTGGGACGCGCAGGAGCGCATTCGCCTGGGCGTTGTGCTGAGCGCGGTGGGTCGCCGGACCTACGGGCCGCTGCTGCTCATCGTAGGGCTTTTCTCTATTTCCCCGATTGCGCTCATCCCGGGTGTGACCTGGGCGTGCGCCGCTTTGATGCTTTTGCTCGGCGGCCAGATGGCGCTCGGCATGAGCACGCCGTGGTTGCCGCGCGCGCTGCTCAATCTGCGCGTGCCACGCAAGTTGCTCGGACGCTTCCTCAACAAAACCCGGCCACACGCGCAGCGGCTGGAAGAATATTTCCTCGACGAGCGCCTGTGTTTCCTCACCACGCCGCCGGCTGTGCTGCTGGTCGCGCTGTTCGTGGTCGCGGCCGCGCTGGTGACGTTCCCGCTCTCGTTCATCCCGTTCACGCCGCTTGCGCCGAGCCTGGCGGTGATCGTCATGGGCATTGGCATGACGGCGCGCGACGGCGTCTGGCTCATCCTCGGCATGGCGATGGTGACAGCCATTTTGGTGGTCGCCGCGCCGCTCGCTGCGGGCGCAATTTCGATCGTATTTTAGGGCTGCATTTTCGCGCCCGGATGCGGCTCTGAATCCACGCTGAAATCGAGACTTTTGGGCCGCCAATCCCTATATTGGCTCATGTTTTCCAGCACGATTCGAGAGCCATGAACCCGCCCCAAACCGCACCGGCGAGCACGCCGGATTATGGCGCTGAATCCATCAAAGTTCTCAAAGGCTTAGACGCAGTCCGCAAGCGGCCGGGGATGTATATTGGCGACACGGATGATGGGTCCGGGTTGCACCATATGGTCTATGAGGTCGTCGATAATGCCATCGACGAGGCGCTGGCGGGACATGCGACTAAGGTCGAGGTGATTTTGCACGCTGATGGGTCGGCGGAAGTCGTCGACAATGGGCGTGGGATTCCGACGGATATTCACCCGGAAGAGGGCGTCTCGGCGGCCGAGGTCATCATGACCCAGCTGCACGCGGGCGGGAAGTTTGACCAGAATTCGTACAAGGTCTCGGGTGGGCTTCACGGCGTTGGCGTGAGCGTTGTGAATGCGTTGTCTGAGTGGCTGGATTTGAGAATCTGGCGCGACGGCAAAGAGCATTACATGCGCTTCGTCCATGGCGACGCCGCAGCGCCGCTGAAGGAAGTCGGCCCCGCGCCCACCGACGACGGCAAGGTCAAAAACGGCACCGCCGTGCGCTTCTTGGCGTCCACGCAGACCTTCACCATGACCGAGTACGACCGCAAGACGATCGAGCATCGTTTGCGCGAGCTTGCGTTCCTGAACTCCGGCGTACGCATCATTTTCAAGGATCTGCGCGGCCCCGAGCCATTCGAGGAAACGCTTTTCTACGAAGGCGGCGTCAAAGCCTATGTCGCCCACCTCGATCGCTCACGCGCCGCCATCATCCCGGACGCAATTTACGTGATCGGCGAGCGCGACGGCATGACCATCGAAGCCGCCATGCAATGGAACGACGGCTATCACGAAAACACGCTCTGCTTCACCAACAACATCCCGCAGCGCGACGGCGGCACGCACTTGGCCGGCTTCCGCGGCGCGCTGACGCGCGTGGTGAACAATTACATGCAGAGCTCCGGCCTCGCGAAGAAAGAGAAAGTCGAGATCACCGGCGATGACGCGCGCGAAGGCTTGACCTGCGTGCTCTCCGTCAAAGTGCCCGATCCGAAGTTCTCATCGCAAACCAAGGACAAGCTGGTTTCCTCCGAAGTGCGCCCGGTGGTCGAAAGCCTGATCGGCGATGCGCTTACCACTTGGTTCGAAGAAAATCCCGCCGTCGCCAAAACCGTGATGGGCAAGATCGTGCAAGCCGCCGCCGCACGCGAAGCGGCGCGCAAGGCGCGCGAAATGCGCCGCAAGTCGACGCTCGATATTTCCTCGCTCCCCGGCAAGCTCGCCGATTGCCAGGAGAAAGATCCGGCCAAGTCCGAACTCTTCATCGTCGAAGGCGATTCCGCCGGCGGTTCCGCCAAGCAGGGCCGCTCGCGCGAAACCCAAGCCGTGCTGCCGCTGCGGGGCAAAATCCTCAACGTCGAACGCGCGCGCTTCGATAAGATGCTGACCAGCGAACAAGTCGGCACACTCATCACCGCGCTCGGCACCGGCATCGGCCGCGATGACTTCAACATCGAGAAGCTTCGCTACCACAAGATCATCATCATGACCGACGCCGACGTTGACGGCGCCCACATCCGCACGCTGCTGCTGACGTTCTTCTATCGGCAAATGCCGGAGATCATCGATGGCGGTTATCTCTACATCGCCCAGCCGCCGCTCTACAAAGCCAGCAAGGGTAAGAGCGGCCGCTATCTGAAGGACCAGGCCGAGTTCGAGACTTTCCTGATCGAGGAAGGCTCCGCCGGCGCCGTGCTCGAGGCCGCGGGCGGCGCGCAATATGCGGGCGATGATTTGAAGCGCCTCGCGCGCGAAGCCATCGCCGTCGAAACCTTGATCAAGCGCTTGCACGCGCGCGCGACCGATAGCGTGCTCGAACAAGCCGCCATCGCCGGCGCGTTCGCGCAAGGCGCGACGGACGCGGAAGCCAGCGAGGCGGCGCGGCGCTTGAACACGATCGCCGAAGAGGGCGAAGACACTTGGACCGGTCGCTTCGATCCCGATGGCGCGCTGGTGCTGGAGCGCACCGTGCGCGGCGTCGCCGAACGCGCGACCTTGGATAAACTCTTCTTGAGCTCCGCCGATGCGCGCCGCCTCGCCGATCGCGCGCCGGCGCTGAAGGAAACCTACGCATCGCGTGGCGCGTTGAAGCGGGGCTCAGACATCACCGACGTCAACGGGCCGCTCTCCTTGCTGCACGCCATCGAAGGCGCGGGGCAGAAGGGCGTGTCGATCCAGCGCTACAAAGGCTTGGGCGAAATGAACGCCGAGCAGCTTTGGGAAACCACGTTGGACGCGGAAGTCCGCACGCTGCTGCAAGTGAAAGTCGACCACGCCGACGACGCCGACGAGATGTTCTCAAAACTGATGGGCGACGTCGTCGAGCCGCGGCGGGAGTTCATCCAAGAATTCGCGCTGGAAGCGGACGTGGACGCTTAGGGCTTCGTTTCATGGGGCGGTTGCACCTCTTCTCTCGTCGGAAGCGGCTCGCTGCAGGGAGCGTTGATCCGTTGGTTTATGACGCGATCGACGAGAACACCCGCGTGAGGGTGATTCACGTTATGCAGCGTTATTTCAAGTTCGAGTCCCACGGAGTTCACTACACGTCGTCGCTCTCATATTGGGAAAGTATGCGCGGCTGGTTGCGCGAAGAGCTTGGCGTCTTTCAACTGCCTGGCTCCAGAAGCTACACAGATAACGCGGAGGAGGAGGTTCTCCGATATTTTCTGGCAGAGCAAGACATCGATCGCCTTATCGATTGGCTTGAGATGGCCTGTAAGATTATTCAAATTGCAGCTCGTGATGAATACCGCCTTCAAGAGGCAGCACTGACCGCTATCGCGGATATCAACGGATGGCTCGACGAAGCATCTATCGGCTACCAATACGCCAGCGACGAGGATATCTCCAATTCGGAGTTTATTGAAGTTTCGAGCCGCGCAAGCCACGCGGAGATAATCGTGCCGACGCTGCACGTTCTCGCCGACAGGCGGTTTGCGCCGGCAAATAGCGAATATCGCGCGGCACTAGATCATCTTCGCAAGAAAGAATTCGGCGACGCGATCTCAGAAGCGGCGAAGGCGCTGGAAACGACTTTGAAGATCATCGCGGCGGAAAAAGACTGGCCGCACGACGCAACCAAGGACACACTGAAGCGGTTGCTCGATATTGCAATTAAACAGGGTCCCGTTGACCCGATGTGGCAGTCGCACTTTGATTCAGTGCGCGCTCTTTTGGAAGCTGGCTTGGGTACCGCGCGAAATCGACTGGACAGCCACGGACAGGGTACTCAAACGCGCAAGGTGCCGGATCACCTTGCGAAGTTCGCAGTGCATCAAGCCGGCAGCGCAATTATGTTCTTTGCCGCTGCAAACGGCTACAATTAGCGCGCGTGCCGCGACGCGGGTTTGGGTGCTCAGGACGACGGAGCGGGCGGCGGTGGCTTAGGCGGCCAGTTCGTCGTTTGCGGTGCCGCCACGTTGGCGTCAGGTGCGGCCCCCACCTGAAGACGCTTCAATGCGGCCTCACGTTCGAGCTGCTGAAGGCGCTGCTCTTCAGCAAGGGCGTTGGGCAAGTAAACACGCGTGAAGTCGTCGATGCGTAGGCCATCTGACATTTGCAGGTCTGCGGCCATTGCCTGAAGTAACTTCCGCATTCGCTCATCCCTAGCGTGCAGCGGCACGTTATTCTTGGCGTCGTATGACGTGTAGAGGTCTGCCCACGCTTCACGCACCGTCTTCACGTCCATGAAGACGACATCAATTAGATTGAAGGCGCGCACACCTTCGATCGAGTACGACTGCGCTCGTTCTTGCAGCAACGTGGAGAATACCCAGAGCTTCAATCGCCGGCGTTCGTGTTCAACTTCGCCTGCTCGCCGGAGTCGTTCTGCTAGCTCCGCAGCGGATAGCGGACCGCGCCACGCGGCCACCGCCGCTGCGATTGCGGCGACGGCGCTGAGTCCTGCCGCGACGGTCTGCCAGTCGATGGTCATGACTCTCCTTTCTTGAGTCCACGCACGCGTTTGAGTTTCACATTTACGGGCCCAAGCGGGGTGTCGATGTTAAGGTACGGCACCTCTGCGAAGTTGGCTGGTATGCGCATTGGGACTTGGTACGCGAGCCCTTCCGCGCCGACGGTGACGCCCTGAATGACCGTCCCTCCGGGCGGCACGGTCACGGTTATGGTTCCGACGACCTCGCCGTTCCCCATCAATTCATAGTCGCCGTCGAAGCGCACGCCCCATGGGTCGGCACCAATGACGTCGCCGCTTTGAAAGACGAAGAACGCAAAACCTTCTCCATCAACGCCGGTCATAAATGCGGCGTAGAAGCCATCAATTTCATTTGACATTGCGTTGCCCAATAGACCGACGCTGCGCCGATTCTGTGGGTCGGTCGAGTCTGCGACGCGTACGCTTCTAAATCCGCTTCCCCATCCGCAACAGCGGCACGTCAACGCCGGCGTTTGTCTTTGCGCTGAAGCGTTCGATCACCTCATACCCGCACGCGCGATAGAGCGGTTCGCCGGCGAGGGTTGCGGCGAGTTCGGCGCGGTGAAATCCTTCCGCGCGCGCGGCGTGTTCGCAGGCGTCCAAGATCATGCGGCCAATGCCGCGGCGCGTGTGGGCGGGGTCGGTGTACATCGCGCGCACGCGGGCGGCGTCGCGTTGGGGATCGAGCAGGGCGGCGTCGCGGCCGCTCGTGTGATCGCCGCCAAACAACGTCGCGCGCCGGCTCCAGCCGCCGCAGCCAACGATGACGCCACCCTCGCTCACCGCGAAATAGGCGCCGTCGGCGATGAGCTGGCTGTCGAGCCCCATGATCTCGAACGACGCACTGACCGCCTCGGGCGGCAGATAAGGCGTCAACAACGCGCCAATTGCGCGGTCCATGATCGCGCGCATCGCCGGTTCGTCGGCGGTGGTGGCGAGGCGAAGTTCCAACATGGATGAGCCGTGTAGGCTGCGCGCGCACGTCCCGCAAATTTGTGAGGTGGCGGAGGGGCGCCTGCAAGGTGCGCGGCGCAAGCTTAGCGCCGGAGATCACCATGCGCTTGATCGGCCAGGTTCTCATCGTTGCGCTGGCGCTGACGTGCGCGGCTTGCAAATCCGCCGGCGCGTCGGCCGGACCCAATCCGAACATGGAAGCGCTGAACGCGCACTACGGCATCGGGCCGACCGACCCGCACGCCGATTACGCGCCGTTGTTCCTCTACTACGCCGATGCGCCGCGTCCGGCAGCGCCGGGGACGAGCGCAGCGCCGGTGGTGGCGTCGCAAACGTCAGCGACCAGCCACGGCTGAGGCCTGTCAGGCCGTGAACGAGCGGTACAGCATGTAAGCCGCCGTCGCGAACACGACGATCGCGAACACGCGTTGCAGCGCGCCACGTTGCTTGGAGAGATGCGCGCCGATGCGCGCGCCGGCGATGCCGCCGCCAATGCCGCCGGCGATGAACAGGAGCGCGATGCGCCAATCGATCATGCCGTCGGCGGCGTAGGAGATGGCGGTGGTGGCGCCCTGTACGCCCACCGACAAGAGCGATGAGCCGATCGCGTACATCATGCCCATGCCGGTCGAGAGAATGAGGCCCGGCACAATCAAGAAGCCGCCGCCAATGCCGAAGAAACCGGACACAAGCCCGACGCCGCCGCCAAAAAACAAAAGCCGCGCCGTCGCGCGTGCGTTGACTTGCGGCGGGGCGTGGGTGTCGTGACTGCTCCGCCGCAACATGGGGAAAG
>JADMIO010787620.1_pt1 | contig 24583 bp, 18 predicted proteins | sample 8958161 | NCBI WGS metagenome assembly JADMIO01 (sample SAMN16585339, study PRJNA669376) | soil metagenome | isolation source: Crop rotation soil | place: USA: Cullars Rotation, Alabama | collected 2011
GCCGCGACTTCAAGTCACGTGAATTCCAAGCTTCGGATCCCACTGTGCTGGAAAGGTAGATGAACTGCGCGGGCAGACTGTTGTTGGCCACGATGCCGCCGACGCGCGCCGCCGCGACAAAAACGAACTCCGGCTTTTCGTCCGCGTAAAACTTTCGCACCGCCACCGTGTCCATCAACTCCAGATCCGCGTGCGTGCGGGCGATGAGGTTCGTGAAACCCTGCCGATGCAACTCGCGCCAGATCGCGCTCCCGACCAGGCCGCGGTGGCCCGCTACATAAATCCGCGCACTCTTTTCCATCTTCATCCGCGCCAACTATCCTTGAACAAACCCGGCGGTGCCAACTCCAAAGCCCTCTCCGGAGGTAGCGGCTGCCGCGCTGCGGCAAATATGCCCTCCGTAGCGCAGCCGTCCCGGCTGCGGGTAAGGGCACCGTCCCGGTGCCAGTTCGTGTTGCGAACGAGCGGCGGGACGCCGCTGAAACCCGCAGGCGAGGACGCCTGCGCTACGGCCAGCGCAGGCGGAAGAAGCGAAGCGGGTTGTTGGTCGCGGTGGTGTCGGTGAATTCGTAAAGGCCGGGACCAATCGCCGTGGCCGGGCCGAGGTTGATCCATTGATTGGATGGCGCCGCGACATTCGCGTTCGCGACGACGTTAAACGGCGTATCGCTCACCGTGGTTAAAGTGACGGCGCCGTTGCTCAGCTTTCGCACTCCGGCAAACGAGGGCGCAGTGAACTCGAAGGCTCCGATGTCCACATGCGCGCCCGAACGCCGCGGCCGCCCTCGCTGGTCGGTGCCCGTGAGCGTGTCATCGCCCGCGTCGATCGCGGGACTGCCCGGAAGCAGGGCGTGAGTGAGAGTGGGGCCGCCGTTGTCGGTGAGAGACCCAAGGAAAGGGTTATTCGGAGGGCTGATAAGATTAAATCCCAGATCTACAACATTGGAGTTAACGTCAGAACCGCTGGTTGCGTTATTTCCCGTGACCAAACTGTTGCGGATGGCCAATGGACCGTAAAGACCACCACCTGTGCCTTGCGATGCGCCGTTGTATGCCACTGTGGCATTTGTCCAACGGTTACTGCTGTTTACCCACAGCCCGCCTCCAAATGTTTGGCCAGCACCACCAGGAGAACAACCGCCAGTGCCGGGCGCCCCTCCGGTGAGTTGATTGCCTGAGATAGTGACGTTCAGAGCACCGACTGCCGTATTGAAAGCTGCGATGCCACCACCTTGCGCAGGTCCACCGCTGCCGCCGCTGCTAAAATAAACTCCGCCACAGAGATTTGCTGATCCACCGCGCCCTCCCGTCGCCGTGTTCGCCGCAACGGTTACGCCGTTAAACGAAACACTTGCAGCGGTAGTGAAAATCCCTGCTCCGACGCCGGAACCTCCGCCGCCACCCGCGCCAATTCTATTCACGAAACCACCGTCTCCACCCAAAACACTATTTCCACTAAGCAGACAATCAGACAAAAAGCATGTACCACCCTGAAGAGCTATTGCGCCCCCGGAACCCGCCCCCCCCTGATCCAGGCCCCATTTGCTCACTACCGCCGGACCCGCCACGCGATTGATTAGAGAAGAATCTGCAACGAATGATTTGCGCAGATCCCACCACCGCCAGCGCCCCTCCGGATCCCCCACCCGCGCTTGTAGCGCCGCAGCCGAAGGAGGTAGCTCCATCGCCACCGCGTGTTGAATTGGCTGTAAAAACAGAATTACTGACAAAAATATTGCTCCCCACAAAAAATGCAGCTCCACCGGTGGCCGCACCTCCCTGCGTGGAATACCCAGAACCACACGGCGCATTACCTCTGGATGCACCATTGGCAGCCCATGCTGAATTATTAACAAAACTACAACCCTCAATCGCTGCTATCGTTGCGGTTGAGTAAATGCCTCCGCCAGCCGCCGAATCGGCGATCCCGGGGTTGGCCGCAGGAGCCGCGCTGCTCGTGCGCCAGGAATTGTTGTCGTTGAGAGTGCATTGGCGAAGGGTGATTGAGCCGCCCACGCTGTAGATACTTCCTCCGAAAACGGCTGCGTTGCTCGAAAGAGTGCACATGGTCAGCGTCAGAATTCCCGAGTTCAAAATGCTCCCGCCACCCGGATAAACGCCGTACCCATGAGCAATGGTGATTCCTTCCAACCGGCAAATACTGTTCTGTGGGATCTCGAATATGCGGAAGCCATTCGTCATGGTGTACGACACGTTTACGCCGCGAACGGAAACAATATTGGGTCCCGGGCCGACTATTGAAATATTGTTCAGCGGCGGAAGGCCCGAAGCGAGGTTGATCGTGCCGGTGACAGAGATACTGATGTTTCCACCGCCGACACCGTTTGCAGTGATGATGGCCTGACGCAACGAACCCGGCCCGCTGTCCGCGAGCGTGGTCACGACATTCGTCGCCGCGCGCGACGGGAGGGCGGCGAGAACAATCCATGCGAGGAGGGAAAACCGCCGCATGACGGGACGAAGGTTCATTGTCGCGGGCTTTGTCGTTGGCTGAACCCTCTCACGGCGCGCCTTCACCCACAAGAACCGATTGGCGCGAATTTCGAAGTTGGAAGTTCAGTGTTTCTTTTCTTTTTGCTTGGCGATCCGTGGCCACTTACGCAGCGACTTTGAGCTTTACGGAATCCGCGCGATGTCGGCGACGGGGCTTTGGGCGCAGAAGATTGGCGGGTGCGCTACAAAGATTCCACTCCTGCGGAGTTGCGGCAGGAAATTCCGGAGTTGCCCAGGGAAATCGCGAGTTGAGGGCGAGAAAACGTGATTTGAGGGAAGCAAATCCCGACTTGAGGGAGGCAAATCCTGAGTTGAGGGAGGCAAATCGTGAGTTGCGGCAGGCAAATCCAGTTTAGCCGCAGGGAAAATGGAATGATCCGCAGGGAATTTCAGATTAGCCGCAGGCAACCGCAAAAGATCCGCAGGCATTTTGAGTTTAGCCGCAGGCAATTTCAGTTTAGCCGGAGGGAAATCGAAACGATCCGCAGGGAAATTCACTTTATCCTGAGGGAAATTTCGTGTTGCCCTGGGCAAAACTAACTTTGCGATGGGCAATTTTAGCCATCAGTCTCGATTACGGGCGGCGGAGCCTTGGAATTGGACACTCGCGTGACGCTCGTTGAAACGGGATTCTGAGGTGCGGTGGAAAGCGTCGCGATGTCTCTTTCGCAAGCTCGGTCTAAAAGGGCGGTCGAACGCACGCCTGAACGGCGCGCGGGCCATCGCAGCGCGATGACCTCTACCTGATCCGATGATTCCGGTTTTGATTTTGAAGTTCCACTGGTTAGCCTCGGCCCCATGCCACGCAAGCTCAGCTCCATTGCTCCCGAATGGTGGGATTACACCACGCTCGAAAACGATCTGATCTCGGACGCCGCCGAACTCACCCCGAACGACATGCTGCAACTGGCGCGGCCCGGCTTTCGCGTCGTGTTCTACGATACGCTCGAAGAATTTTATTTGGCGGAAGCGCTGGAATACATCGCCGCGTGGAAACAATCGACGGCGGACAATCCCGTGGGCATTTGCGGCCCGATTGGTCCGACCGAACAGTTGCCGCTCGTCGCGCGTCTCGTGAACGAGCTGGGTCTCTCGCTCAAACATTCGCACTTCTGGGGCATGGACGAATGGGTGATGAACGGGAAGGAAGTGTTGCCCACGCACCCGTTGTCATTCGAGAAAGCCGATCGCGAAATGTGTTTCGATCGCATTCGTCCCGAGTTGAAAATGCCGGACGCGAATCTGCATTTCCCCAAGGCCGACACGGCCGCTTATGGAAAAAGCTGGGAGAGCGGCGTGCGCTGCGCGGTGATGCAAGGAGGCCAGGGAGACATCAAGCACTGGGCGTTCAACGACCCGCCGAAACGCGAAGGCAAACACCGGGACGCTCCACCGTCGCCGGCCGAATATCGCGCGCTGCCGACGCGCATGGTCGATTTGCATCCCATCACCATTGCGCAGAACGCGCGGACGAGCGGGGGCGGGAACATCACGCTGGTCCCCACCCAGGCGATGACGGTCGGGCCGGTGGAGACGTGGAAGGCCGAGAAAGTTTCCATCTGGCACGCCGGGAAGCACGACAATCCATTTGGCCAGCGCCTCACGACGCTGATGATTTCAAAAAGGATCGCCGACGCAGCCGTGCCGATGTCGTTGCTCGCGGATCATCCGAACGTGCAGTTTAATTTTTTCCGCGGCGGCATTGGCACGTGTGAGGTGGAGATGCATTGAGGTGAATGTGAAACGTGAAACTTAATGCGTGAATCGGTCTTCACGTTTCACGTCTTCACGTTTCACGAACCTGCCTCAATGCACTTCACCCACCGCCGCCATCCCCGGCTCCTTCATCTCACGCAACTTCCGTGACATGAGATAATCGAGTGAGAAGCGGCCCGCGCCGAAAAGACCGAACAGCATGAGCAGGAACGCCACGAGACCGGTGTATTCCAGGTATTGCCGCGGCTCGACAACCGCAAAGCGCGGGAGGTAGAGCGAGAAGATGGCGCCGAACAGAATGGGCAACTGGACGAACGCGGCGAAGCGCGTCGCGATTCCCAGCGCCAGCATCGCGCCACCGACGAGATGCCCGAGGATGACGTAGTTGGCGATCATCCCGCCGGCCAGCCAGGCCACATCCGAATCCTGGATCATCTGCAACAGATAATCACGGTGGTTCATGAGAAACACGGCCTTCACGACCAGACCGCAGCCGAGGTAGATGCGCACGAGGTCGATGAAGAGATCTTCATGCGCCCGCAGCCACATTTTGCAGCTTTGTATTCTATTCATAAGACTCCTTTCCCGGGCCGGATGACGCATCCGGTCTGTTGGGACAACTAAAAGGTAGGAGCCTTTGGCGCCAAAGCAATGGCGCTCAGCAGGTCTTTTTTCCGGGTCCTAATCGTAATCGTAACTCGTAATCTTAATCATCTTCCCTCGAAGAAAAGGATTACGATTACGATTACGATTAAGAAAGGCGCGGGACGGGCGGAGGGAACGAATCAATAGGGCGCATCTTGAAACTGTTTTTAAAAGGTGGCGGTTGTCGCGCTGCGACAACTCCGCCCGCGTTCAGCGGGCGGTCGAGGATGGGCGCTGGATAGACCAGAGTCTCTCGCGAGTTCGTTGGGCCGCTGAACGCGGCGCTACTCGTCGCAGCGCGACGAGTTCTACCTCCATGATGCCATTATCAAGAACAGTGTCGAGATGCACCCGCATCAATACATCCCCATGATTTGATAGCCGCAATCGACGTAAATCACCTGGCCGGTGATGGCGGCCGCGCCGTCACTCGCGAGGAAGACGCCGGTGGCGCCGAGTTCCTCCGTCAAAACATTCCGCTTCAACGGCGCATGCGCTTCGTAATGCTTCAACATGTCGGTGAACCCGGCAATGCCGCGCGCGGCGAGGGTGTTGACCGCGCCGGCGCTGATGCAGTTCACGCGGATTTTTTTGGGACCGAGATCGTAGGCGAGATAGCGCGTGCTGGCTTCAAGCGACGCTTTGGCCACGCCCATCACGTTGTAATGCGGCACGACTTTCTCCGCGCCGTAGTAACTCATGGCCACGATGCTGCCGCCGTCCGTCATGAGCGGCGCGGCGGCGCGGGCCAGGGCAACCAGCGAGTAAGCACTGATGTCGTGCGCCATGCGAAACGCTTCGCGGTTCGTGTTCACGAATTCACCTTCAAGGGCGTCCTTGGGCGCGAAGGCCACGGAGTGCAGAAGGAGGTGCAGTTTGCCGAATTTTTCGCTGACCGTTTTGAAGACATTCGCGATGTCGCCGTCCTTCGTCACGTCGCAAGGCATCAGGAGCGTGTCCGGGCCGAAGGAGCCGGCGAGTTCCTCGACGTTCTCCTTCAAGCGCTCGCCCTGGTAGGTGAAGGCGAGTTTCGCGCCCGCTTTGTGCCAGGCCTGCGCAATGGCCCAGGCAATGGAGCGTTTGTTGGCGACACCGAAGACAATCCCAATTTTTCCCGCGAGTAATGACATAGTTTTTCGCTGCAAACAGCGTGCGAAGTCGTAGGGGAATTGTGCGCGAGTGGCAAGGGCGGAGCGATTAAGATTAAGATTACGAGGGGATGTCTGCTCTTAATCTTAATCGTAATTCCTAATCGTAATCCCCCGCATTCCGGCGAAAACGCAGCCAGAGCAATCCGCCCAGGCCCAGAAACAACAATCCTGCCGGGGTCCAAGTGCTCGCGTGAGCGACATTGGGCAAAAAGTAGGCGCCAGCCGCGCCGAGGGCCGGTCCCGCAAAGAGGCCCGCACCAATCATGGCCTCATGGAAACCGCCGTGTTCCCCTTTCGAGTCTGTGCCCACGTCCATCGAGTAATACAGCGACGAGCAATAGATCAGGCCGAGAGCGAGACCGAAGGCGACCTGGGCCGCAACCACCACCCACAAATTTCCCGAGACCAGCATGGTGACAAAAGTCGCAGCCAGCGTCAGGTAAGCCGCCAGCAACCAGCGGAAACGGTAATGCCAGCCCCGCCAGAGCCACATCAGGAGAAACGAACCGGTGCGAACGATGAGCCAGACGGAACAGAAAATCCCCGCTTGCGTCATGCTGAGTTGAAGCTGGCGCGCCAGCATCGGGATGACCGCCACGACCGTGTTGATGGCGAGATAGGCGAATGGATTGGCCAGCCACGCCATGCGCAGGAAGGTCTGCGGCGGAACAGGCGAACGATGGTGGTTCAATTCCTTCACGGCGTGGCTCACTTCATTCGTCGCCGGTGCCCGGACGGCGACAGGTGTCGAACGCTGGGCGCGTTCCAGAGCGAGCACGGAGAAGAATTGGAGCGCGCTCAAAACGGCAGCGACGGCGAAGAGCGCGCGGAACGGTCCGGCCTCGATGATTGCTCCGCCCGAGAAGTTGGCCAACGCACCGAGTCCTCCCCAAACGAGATTGTAGATGCCCAAATTGCGTTGAACTCCAGCGCGTGACTGACCTTCGCAGGGCAGCGCTTCGAGGGCCGGCCAGGTAAACGCTGCGCCGGAATACGCGATCAACATGAGGGCCAGTTGAATCGACAAACCGTTCACGAACACCGCACAGCCGATCGCCAGCGCCAGGATGGCGTAACCGGATTTCAGGGCTGCGAAGTATCCTCGCCGCTGCGCAAAGCGTCCTCCCACTGCGGCCGAAATTGCGTAAACCAATCCCATGGCCGCCGCCAGCAGCAGGTTCTGGAACTTCGTGAAACCAAAGACCCGCTCCGTAAAAAAATAGACGTAATAAAAATAGAGCGTGGTCGCGAAGGAGTTGGCGCCTTCGAGCGCGAAAACGGCGGCGGTCTGTTTGCGTGAGAGCATCCCTCGTAGCGGCGTCTCGGCAGAGCGCCGCAAGTTTTCCGGCTTTCAGACGGCAGCCGTCTGTCGAGACGCCATGACTTCCTCCAACCCCTTTCGGCAATACCATTTCACCGCGTTGCTCATGCGCGGCTGCAGCGTGTCGAGTTGTTCGCTTGTGAACCAGCCGATGTCGTGATGCTCCGCCGCCGCCAGCACCATCGTGCCCGACTTCGGCCGGGCGAAGTAAATCATGCCGATGTGCTCGTGCACGTCGTTGATGCGATGAATGTCGAGGAAGCGCGGCGAAATCAACGCGCGCGTTCCCGGCTCGGTCGTCGGCGGGCGCTCGCCGATCAACTCCACTTCGAAGCCGCTTTCCTCACGAGCTTCGCGCAATGCGGCCTGCTCCGGCTCTTCATCGAGTTCCACGTGGCCGCCGAGCGGGAGCCACTTGTCGAGCTTCCGATGATGCACGAGCAGCACTTTGCGATCGTGCACGACGAAAATCGCGACGGTGAAATCGATGGCGTAATGGATGTGGGCCACGCCCGAAAGTAGGACAGGCGTCCCGCCTGTCACACTAGATTTAATTTTCTCTGCCTCGCGGGAATTGCCTAAACGCCTGCACTAGAACTTGTAGACCAGCGACGTGATCAATTTGATGTCGTTCTTCTTGCGGCCCTTGGCCGGTTCGTTGTCGTAGGTGTCCTGAAGGACTGCGCGCAGACTGAATTGCTGGCTGAGTGCGGCTTCCGCGCCGATTTCATTGACGAGCAGATAGTTGCCCCAGCGATCCACTTGCGGGATGTAATCGAACGACTGCCACACCTTGCTCTTGGGATTGAATTTGTGCTCGAAGCGTTCGCCAAAGCGCAAGCCGGCATACTGATTGTCCTCATCTCCCTGCCGCTCAAAAACTCCCGACGGGCCAAATTCAGCGGCCAGCTTGGTATTCGCGTCCTTGATGAAATAGTATCCGGCCAGCGGGCTCACCGTCGTGCGATACTTCAGGTCGGCAATGGCATCGTGCACAAAATCCAGGCGGCCGCCGCCGTAAATGTGGTCGGTGAACAAATGGTTGTATTGGCCATAGGCTGAGGCATTCGCCGTGCTTTTGGTGGTCCTCTCGCGTCTTCGCCCATTGGCTTCCGTGACTTCGGTGGTGGTTTCGCCGTAGGCGCCCGCTGCCCCCAGCAGGACTTCATTGTTGGTCCATTTTCGCACTGCTTTGAAGGCGAGCGTGGAGAGCACGGTTTCGCTATTGCCCGCCGTCAGTGTCATTCCGACAGCGATGCTCGCATCCCATTGATTCGTAATTTTCACGGGTGATGCATTCGTGGCCGGTGGCGCATTCGTCGCAGGCGCGGCGGCGTTCAAACGTGAATCAAAAATAAATGCATACGCTGCAACCACCAGAACAGATGCAATTCGAATTTGTTTCATGCGCGTGAACTGACTTTTTTTTGCGCAGATTATTCGATGCAGAAAAAACGAAGCCGCGCCCGGGTCTCGAGCGCGGCGTTCCTTTGCTGGAAACAGCAGCGGCTAAAACTTGTAAACCAGTGACGTGATCAACTTGATGTCGTTGTTTTTCCGACCTTCTGCGGGATCGTTGTCGTAGGTGTCCTGAATCACGCCCCGCAGGCTGAGCTTTTCCGTCAACGAGGCCTCGGCTCCGATTTCAAAATTCACAATGTAATTGTGGAAGTGTTCAATCTCCGGCAGGTATTCCACCGATTGCCACATCTTCGCCTTGTCACTGAACTTGTGCTCGAATCTTTCGGCAAAGCGCAGGGCCACATATTCATCGCGGTCGTGACCCTGTTTTTCGAGAACGAGAGATGGGCCGGCTTCGAAAGCGAGCTGCGTCCTGGGATTCTTAATGACGTAGTAACCGACCAGCGGACTAATCGTGACGCGATATTCCACGTCCGCAATTGAGTCGTGCAAAATGGAAAGCCTGAGGCCTCCGTAGAATTCATCGGTGAACAAATGGTTGTATTGGGCAAACCCGTTCGCATTGGCCGTGGTCGTTTCCGTTTTGTCTTTCTGAATCTTATTTCCGCCCACGGTCGTCACGGTTTCCTCAACCGTTTGCTCTCCATAAGTCGCGCTCGCTCCGAGGAGCACTTCGTCACGCGGCCATTTGCGCGAACTATTGACCGTCAAATTGCCCAGCAGCGTTTCGCTGTTGCCGCGCGTCAACGTCAATCCAGCCGCGGCCGATGTTTCCCACTGGTTGGTATTGGCCGCAGTCAATGAGAGTCCGCCGCACAACAATGCTCCGGCAGCGAGCCATGGAATCGATTTGAACTTATGCATACTTTTCCCTTGGTTGTGTAGAGTTCGGGCCCCAACGCCCGTTTGGTTTCAGGGATACGTCTAGCGAAAGTGGGCTTCAGCTTTCAAGGCTATTCACCCCGTCGCATCAGGCGCTCAGGCCGGGGTTGCGCAAGTTGCAATTCATTCGTACGCCACGGCATTTCCCGCGGTTTCTGCAAGGAATTGCCGCTCCTGATCGTCAATTCCGGCGTCCCGTTGGAGAAATCCTCCACGGCGTAAGGCGAGCCGTCGGCGTGCTGATAGAACTTTTTCATTTCATCGAGGTGGAACGGGCGCGACCCGCGGCGTCCAAACACCACCGTCTGATTGCCCGTCTCGTCCACCACGCGATCCCGATCCAGTCCGCGCGAGACCGCCACGGCTTCGCCGTGGGTTGGATAAGTGGCGATGAGTTTCGGATTCGGCCGCGGGCTGAAACCCATGTGACCCGGCACGGTGTCCGGCGAAATCATTTGCAGCACGCGCAATCCATTCTTCCCATCCGCGACCAGGGCGAACATCGAAGCATTCACTGAACCGATTTGCACGGCGCGAGCATCGTTCAAGGCGCCGCCGGCGTTGAACATCTGATCGAGTCTGGGCTTCTCCGGATTCTCGATGTCGATGATGGCGAGGCCTTCCTCACCATTCGGGACGTAAGCGTAAGTCCGCGCGACGTACAAACGGCCAGCATGTTTCAACGGCACCGCTGCGCCGGGCACAAGCTTCGGTCGTGACGGAACTGAGATGTCCACCACTTTCAACCCGTCGTCATCGCAGACGAACGCGTAGCGGAACTGCACGGCGATGTGTTTGGGATTCTTCAGTCCCTCGCTCAGTTCACCGAGCAGCGAGGGCCCAATCAGTTCAGTGTTGCTCAGGCCCAGCACAAACAGGCCTTTCGATCCGACAACGTAAAGATTCGTTCCCGCCATGAAGCTGTGCATGGCGCCGGTGAGTTTCCCGTCGGGGTTAAAACGAATCGTCGCCTCCGGCTTCTTGTCCAGATAATTGTTGTCCGGATTTCCGTCCACCAATGTCGCCACCGTGGTCATGACCAGTCCTTCTTCACGGTCCGTGATGAAGACCCAGGCGTAAACGAGGCTGATCGGCTGCTCTTCATTGCCGGTGTAAATCTCAGCTCTCCTGCCCGCGTCGAGGACCACTGTCGTCGTCGGATCGTTCGTCCGGCGTGTGGGATCGACGCCGAGCGTGCTGGGTAGCGTCACGCTGGTCGCATACTTCGTGCGGATGTGCGTGCGCTGCCCCAGGGGCGAAACCGGCGTGCTGATGATGCGTTCGCTGAAGCCCTTGTTGTCGATGTTCGCCACGTCGAACACTTCGAAGCCGTCTTCGCCATTGGCGGTGTAGAGGTATTCGCCGCGCAAGGTGAGATCGAGAATCTCCTTCCCGTGATGATGATACGCTTCCTTCAACACGCCCTGGTTCTTTTCCGCGTGCAGCTTGTAGTTATCCGGATACGCGAGCTTGTGCAAATGGCTGCCCAGCGCAGCCTGCGGTTCCTCCCGTTCGGTCCACACGACACCTTCGAGCCCGTGCTTGCCTTCACCCACGTAAGCGTAGCGTCCGAAGAAATTCACCGTGCCCGTTCCGAAGCCGAGCATCGAAGCCATCCACGCATTGTTGTCGTTGCCCTTCGAAAGATGACAATCCGTGCAGTTCTTGGTCGTGCCGACTCCGCTCGTGGTGTGCGGTAGATGAGGATTGTAAGCCTGACCGCTGTAACCCTCGGCGCTCACCGTTTGCTGCTGTGAATAGACCCATTCGCGCTGGCCGTTCTGCGAACCAACAATCACCGCACTCGACGAACGAAGCACCGCCAGCCGGTGATTTTTGTACGTCGCGTCGATGCCAAGTTGAAACACGTCATCGCGCACGACCTGCGGATTGTAGGGCGTGTAATTGCGCGTGATTTGGCCTTCGAATTTGTTCGCAGCCACGCGCTGGTTCGCGCGCATTGGCAGATGACAGCCAAAGCAGGCCGTCGCCCAGGAAGAGTGGCACACCTGGCAGGAGATGTTGCGATTGTCGTGGGCCAGATCCTTGTGATAAGGCTGGCCGCCCTTTTGCGCGGAATCATTTCCCGCCGGCACATCGCCCCAGGTTTCCCCATCACGGCGCAGCGTCTTGGCGTAACGGCTCTTCGCGTTGTACTTCGGTGAGCGCGGATCCACCGTGTCGCGTGTCTGCGGTATTTCCCAGCGCACATCCGGACTCAAGGTTGACCGCTGGAACAACCGCTCACCTTCCCAGACAAAGCGTGGTCCCCAGGGCGTCCCGCTCTTGTTCAAATCCACTTTGCCGGCATTGCCGCTGGTCAAAAGGGTGGGCCGGGCGTCCACCGTTCCGTGGCAGTCGATGCACTCGATCGTCGTCGCCGCGCGCGGTTCGCCGTAGAGCTTGCCGTTGCCATGAACATCCATGTCGAAATGGCAATCCACGCATTGCATTCCCTTCGCGAGATGGATGTCTTTCAAATGAACGGCCTTGGCAAACTTGTTCGCGTCGTCATGCGCGATGACGTTGTCCTGCAAGTCCTGGAGATTTCCCTTCTTGTCCTTCTTGAACACGGCGCGAAAGACCCAGCCGTGCCCGTGATAATCGGCGAATTGCGTTTGCTTCAGCTTCGGGTTCAACTCCGAAACCTTTTCGAGAAAATCGTTGTCGCCCCACAAACCGCGCGAGGCCGCGTCCTCGGGATTGTTGCGCAAGGAAGCGAGTCGCTCGGCCTCGGTCGGATTCTTCTGCTTCTCGGGATACATGAATTCGCCGTCGCTCTCCTGATCCCACCAGATATAACCGAGATACGGGTTCACGAAGAGGTTGCCCTGGTGCATGTGGCAGTTCATGCACTGGCTCGTCGGGATGGCGCGCGTGAACTGATGCTTGATCGGATGGCCCTTTTCGTTTTTCGCAATCGCCTGGTCGCCGCTGAAGCTGAGCCCCTGGTTCCCGTATTTGCTGTAGTAGGCGGAATGCGTGGGCGAACGATCGTTGGCGTAAACCACATGGCACGCTGAGCAACCGCTCGAGCGATAATCGCCGGGGTGATTGTTGCTCCCCATGAAGTCGAGCAACGGATCGTGCAGGCGAGTCTTCTGCAAATTCAGGAACACCGGATCGATGCGATTCAATGTGCCCAATCCGCGCTCGCTCAGCCGGCGCAACGGCTTGCCGGGCGGCTCGTTGGCGATCGGAACGCCCAACTGCAACTGCTTCTCGCCGCCCTTCTCGAAAATGCGGAGGATGTTGCTTGGCTGCCCGAGCACAAAGCGCGGCAATGGATCGAGAAACGCCAGCACACCATTGGTGCGCGTCTCTTCCGGCGTTGGGACGTACGGATTCACGAGCCGCAACATTTCGCCGTTCGGGCCATAGGCCTGGCCATAGCGATAATTCTTCAGCGGGAACGCGCCGTTGTTGTAGAGCGCCGCGCCCCAGAGCATGGCGCCGTGGCGCATCATGCTGTTGTGCGTACGCCCCACTTCGCTGGCGTGGCACGTTCCGCACGCGCGCTCAGCCACGCGCAAGTCGCCGGGATTGACGAATTGAATGAACTCAGGCGATTCGTGATTCAACAGAACGCTGGAGTCGCTCGGATTGGCGGAACTTTCCCAAAAGATTTTGTTCCTTGGCACGACGTGCGCCTTGCGCATCGTCAGTCCCGGTGTCGGATCGCCGCCGTGACAATCGGTGCAGCCGAGCACGACGTTGTCGGACAGGTGCATCGAGAGGCGGTCGGTGCCCTTGTGACATTCCAGGCAGCCGACACTTTTGGCGTGGGCCTCAGCGCGCGTTTGGTCAACGAGCGATCGTTTGATTCCGTTCGCCTGCTTCGGCAATTCGCGCGGAACAGAAATGGACGGGCCGTAACCATCGTTGTTCGCGGCCCCTGAGCCGAAAGTGATTGCGAGAAAGGCCAGACATCCCAAAACGAAGTGCGTCTTTATGGACTGCGGCGGCAAGCGCAGCGCGACGCCGCTTTCGCTCTCGGCGCGGGGATTCCCGCCGCAAGACCAAAGCGCCGTCGCCGCGCCGCTCTGCCGGCGCAGTCCAAATGCGTTCCCCGGGAAATTCATCCGTTCAGAGTTTTCGTGCGCCTTCATGGGAATCAATAAGTGAGTGTCAATGCCATCACTGCACTGTAAAGAAAATCATCCGTTTCGCCCCGGCGGTTGGGCGAGTTGTAGCCCGGCACCGGCGAAGTGCCCCGGCGATAAATATCCCGGAAACCGTTGCCGGGAATGAGCGCGCCGAAACCGGTGGAGAGAATGATGTTGTCCGTGAGCAGCGGCCGGTATTGCCAGCCGATGCTCAGGTCCCAGCCCACTTCGCGGCGAATCTTGTCCGTGAGCAGCGCGGTCTTGAGTGAATCGGTTTCGACGAAACGAATGTAGTTGGCGTTAAGAAAAGTCCGCAGCTTCGGGGTCGTATCGATGTCCGCGCCGAGGCTGAAGATGAACACGCCGGGATTCACGAAGTTCGCCTGGCCCTCCGTCTTGCTCGTGCGAAGGTTCGGCACGAGCGAGTTGCGCTGCTTCAATCCGACCGCCGACCCGGCGAAGTTGAAACCCTGGTGCACCCAATAGCTGAACGGCCCGCCCGTGAAATTCGGATTGTCGAGAATCGTATCGAATCCCATGGCGTCATGGTCTTCCGCATTGTCGTCACCGCTCGCGTAGAAAAACGATCCTTTGTAACGAATCCAATCGCGGTCGTAGGAAATCTCGACTGCACCCATCTGTGCATTGATGTTCACGGGGCGTCCGGCGAGCCCGTTGAAGGTGTCATGGCCGACGGCCTGATAGAACTGGTGCGTCACGTTCCACCGCCCGACATGCCCATCGCCCGCCCATCCGAAGTAAAACGCGTTCACCTCGTGTTCCTTCGGCGAGCCAAACGGAGCGGGTCGCGCGATGTTGCCATTGCGATCGTAATGCGTGTCGCCGTCATCGAAGTTGCCATGGAAACTGGCCTGCGCGGTGTAGCCTTTCCAAATGACGTCCTGCCGGTAGACGTTCACGATGGCCACGCGCTGATCGCGGTGTTCGAGGCGATTGAGATCGGAATAGGTATCCTTCTCGCGCATGTCGAACGCGACGGCGTTGTATTGCCATTTGTTGTTGTCCAGGTTGCCGAAGACCCGCGCGCCGGTGTTCACGTCATTGAAAACAAAGCCGCGGAAGTCGCTGTTGAAAACCTGGTTGCCAACACGCGTCGCGATGAAGTCGTAATTGTCCGACAAGTCGCGAATGTGGATTTCGGCAAACGCCTCCTGCAACGCAAGCCACTCCTTCGTGCGCTGCGTGTGCGAACGGCCGGAAAGATCGTCTGTCACCGGCCTGACGCCCGGAATGATGCCGCCCACGTCGCCCGGGTTGTTCACGTCACGCGGGTTCGTTCGATACCGGCCGATGTGGCGATCGTAGCCGCGCGGGTCAGGCCGAACGACGGTCGTTTCTTCCACGTCCACAAAGTTGATGTTGTAAACCGGCTGGAGGCGCACCATCCACTCGACCGGTTTGAAAACGGTTTCGCCGCGAAACAAATCCATGGCGAACGACAAATTCTGCTGCACCGACCATTGCTCGCTGTGGCCAAAAAACTCCGAACTGCCCGGACGCGCCGAACTGATGGCGCTCGGCGTCGGGATGCGGCGAAACTCCAGTTCGGTGGAAGTGCCCGCGGTGAGGTTCAGAAAGATGTCGTCGCCAATCACCGGTGAATCGCCTTTAAGCACGCTCTGCAAATACGGGTGCCACGTGAACGGCCGGTCGAAATAGTAGGGCGTCTCGATGTCGCCGCTCGTGTAGCGCCGCCAGGGCACGAACGGGACCTTGTAGCGATTGGGGACCGGAATGGAGTTGGTGGGCGCACGATGCAATTCGGAAAACGGATATTGCGTGCGGTGCCAGTGGGCCTCGATGGGCGTGTTCTCGATGGCGTTCGGGCGCGGCAACGCGAGGCCATTCGTGAGCGGTTCCCAGCCGTACGGCGACTCCGGCGGACGTTCCAGTTCGCGCAAAAGCAAAAGGTTGGCGCTCTCTGCCTTGCCGAGTGTTTGCCTTTCCACCGGAATCGCCTCCCCCGTGTAGGTCGGGAGCGAAACGTCTTCGTATTTGAAGAATGGCCGGGGTGCCTCGGCCGTTTTCTTCAGAGTGGCGCCAGGGTCGGGATTGAAGACCGGAGCGATGATCGCTGGTTCGGCATTGGTTCTCCATTGCAGTCCCAAACCGCTGTTCGTTTCCCGGTAATAGCTGGTTGGATAACGAATACCTGCATCCGGATCGAAACTCTCGGGCGAAGCCGGCGGCACGCCGACGCTCCTGCGTTGATAAGGCTTTGGTAATGCCAGCGCATTCGTCGGAGGCAAAGCACTCGTGGAAAATGAAGTCCTTGCGGGAGCCAATGCCTCTGTTGGAGGCGGTGGCCTGGCCTGACCGGGCGTGTCAGCCTGCTCCAGAATCCGCCGCAGTGCGGCCCGCACTTCTGCATCATCATCGGCCCACGCGGGCACGGAAAGGCACACGCTGGCGCAACCAACAGCCAGGGTTATGCGGCGCAAGTGCGTTCGGGTGTTGCGATGCACGATTCTGGCCGCATTTGACCCTTACTTTTGCGCCGCGGCAAGAACGGTTTGATGAGAGGGGGGTGCGCTCTATCCCAAACGCAGCCCGGGTTCGATGCAACGAAGGCGCGTCGATTTAAGATTAACGCGCGCCGCGCTCCCCGCGACGCGCCTTGTCATTGATAGCAAAAGTCCGGCGCTTCGGCCACGCGTTTCACTGCGCCGGAAGGGCGTGGATCGGAGTGATGATGGCCTGAATCTTCAGCGCGGAGCCATACTCGAGTCCGTCCTCGCCCCGGCCCATCACGAAGTCGATGGTTTCGCCGGCCGAGAGGTTTCTCTGCCGCGAGAATGAAGTTCCCGACACCGGCGGCAGGAATTCAGTGAAGATCGTGTGACCATTGTCCACCACATGGAAATCGGTGTCCCCCGAGGGCGGGCCATCCAGGTGCGATTGGACCGCCGCGGTGACTTGATAAAGCCCGCGACTGGGGGCCGTGAAACGCAGCACAATGAAATTCTGCGATGTAGACTCGTGACCCGTGGCCATCACCAGCGTGCCGGGCGGATATTGGCCGATGCCGCCTTCGGAAGTGACCGTGCCAGGATTGGTCAGCGGAAAATAAAGAAACGCCGGCTGAACCCCGAAGGATTGATACTCCCAAATGTTCCAGATGTTTCCGGAGCCATCGTCCTGCGTGCGCGGAGAGGCGAGCAAATGAAACTCGCCATTCAGAGTCTCCTTCCAACCGTAGCTCCAGACACCCGAAGGGTTTTGGGTGGCCGAAAATTGCTGGATAATGTTGTAGTTGTCGGCCCCACGCGTGATTGCTGCCGCCAAAACAACTGAGAGAAAAATAGAAAGAGGTTTCATGATGGAAGATTATCGAACGGCCGTCACAGAAACTTAACTCTTCCCGCGCTGTCGCGCGTCCACGCTATCGGCCATTAATTACGGAGGCGTGGACTCACGTAAAAGACCTTTTCCTCGCCACCTTTTGTGACCACTACGGAATTGCTGGTGATATTCTTGATGGTGACGCCGCCCACTTTGTCGCCCAAGCGGTAGGTTTCACCGCCGAGAATGACGGCGGGGACATCGTCGCGAAGAAAAATTCCCTGCAAGGTCTGGCCTGGAACAATCTCCGTCTGCTCGGCCAGTTTCGTCGGCTTCGGAAATCGAATGGCATCAATGAAGAGGGTGATGACGCCCAAAATGATCAACATGGTGCCCCAATAACGCAGGTCCAGGAGGACGAAGCGTGCGCTGCCGCGGGCCCTGTTCTTCACATCCCAGCCGCTGGCCAGAAAGCGTCCAAGAAAGCAGGTGCCAACTCCAAACGCGCCCAGGAAAAGAGCGATCACCCCCCGAGATTGTTCGAACAGGGGCTCGCCCACCAGCCATTGAAGCGCGGCTCCGCAGAAGACTGCAACCACTGCCGCCGAAACTCCCAGGATCGTCCACATTTTGATTTTTTCCGCCTGGCACTTTGCGCCCTCCCAGCGAGCGCATTCGAGCCGAGGATTTAGCGGCAAAAGAAGATGGTTACTGAACGGGCGGGCGTCACTACCCGGTTTTGATCTTATCGCGACGCGGCCGGGCGTTCCTTCGAACACCTTCAACGGCCCGCTTACTTCTGCGCTGCAGCCAGGACGGTTTCGAAATGGGGCGGCTGCTCTTCCCGGGCCACGACATTGATTTCGATTTTTTTGAAGCCGGCGGTTTCGAGCCAGCGGTGCAAGTCGCTCTCGGCAAAACCCAGCCAGCGATCGCCATACAATTCGTGCGCGCGGACGAACTTATGCTTCGCCAGATCGAGCAGGAGAAGTTGTCCGCCGGGGACGAGCATCTGGAAGGCGGCCTTGATCGCCTCGTCCGGCTTCTCGGCGTGGTGCAGCGCCTGGCTGAGAATCACCACGTCCACGCTGTTCGGTTCGATGGGCGGATTCTGCAAATCGCCGAGACGGAACTCCAGGTTCTTCATCCCGTTCTTCTTCGCCTTGCGCGCGCCAAACTCGACCATCTTTTCCGAGTTGTCCACGGCGATGACTTTCTTGCAGCTGCGCGCGAGCAGTTCGCTGAGCAAGCCTTCCCCCGACCCCAGGTCGGCGACGGTTATGGGCGGCAGAATCCTCAGCAGCAAATGACCGAACGCCTGCCAGGAACGCCCCGGACCATAACTGCGATCGAACCGGCCGGCGACCTGGTTGAAGTAAACCTGCTCCTTCTGTTTCCGCCGCGCGAGGATGCGCTTCATGTTCACGTCGTCGCTGGCATGTTCCGGCAATTCCGTCGCGCCCTTGACCGCGAGCGCGATGATGTCGCGCGCTGCCTTGTCCGCATTTTCATTCAAACGATAAAAGGTGCGTTTGCCATCGCGGCGCGAGTGCAGCAAAGCGGCGTCCTGCAAAAGGCGCAGGTGGGTGGAAATGCGCGACTGGCCCATCTTCGTGATTTCCTGAAGTTCATTGACGGACAGTTCGTCGCGTTCCAGCAACGCCATCATGCGCAGCCGCGTCGAATCGGACAGCGCGCGGAGGGCTTTGAGTGTCGATGACATGCGGGCGGAATCTGTCTGAATCGCTGTTCACAAACAAGTTCTTCAGGGCGTTGCTGTTCTGCGCTTGGAGGGAACTCTGGAAACTGCTAGTCTCCCCGCAATCCAGACTGGGCCACTGCCGCTTCCAGTTGGATAATAACTATGAGTTTTTGCAAAGCCCTGTTCCGCGCGATCCTGTTTCTCTGCTGTGCCGTCCCGGCCGCGCCAGTTTTCGGCCAGGCCTTCGTGAATTATGAAGGCAAGCAAACCGCGCCCGTCCGCCTTTCGCCGGATGGCTCGCGCCTGTTCGCCGTGAACACGCCGGACAACCGGCTCTCGGTCTTCGATCTCTCCAATCCGCACAATCCCATCCTCATGGCGGAAATTCCCGTCGGTGTGGAACCGGTCTCGGTCAATCCCATCAGCAATGACGAAGCCTGGGTCGTGAACGAAGTCTCCGACAGTGTGAGCATCGTCTCGGTTTCAAGGCACGTGGTAACCGACACGCTGTCGGTGAAGGACGAACCGGCGGATGTCGTGTTTGCGAATGGCCGCGCGTTCGTGTCCTGCGGGCGGAACAACCAGATCGCCGTCTTCGATGCCGCGACACACGCGAGCATCACCAACATTCCCGTCTTTGGTGAAAATCCGCGTTCCTTGTGCGTGAACTCAAACGGCACACGAATTTACGCCGCGTTCGCGTTATCCGGCAATCGCACGACGATCATTCCGTTCAACATCGCATCAAATCAGCCGCCCCCGACCAATCCGAAGCTCCCCCCGCCACCCAAGGTCAGCATGATTGTGGATGCCACCGATCCCGTTTTCACCAACGGAGCCAACGCGCCCATCAAATTCACCATGCCTGATAACGACATCGTGGAAATCGACACGGCCACGCTCGCCATCACGCGTTACTTCCCACGCGTTGGCACGGTGAACTTCGCCGTCGCAGTGCGGCCCGGAAGCAATCCCGGCGCTGGCGATCTCTACGTCGCGAATACCGACGCGCGTAACACGACGCGCTTCGAACCAGTCATCCGCGGCGGCTTTGTCACGAACCAAATCAGTCGCGTGGACATCACCAGCGGCGCCGTCACGCGCTATGATTTGAACCCCGGATTCGCCTACACGAATTTTCCGAACCTTGCGAACAAGACGAACGCGCTGGCGCAACCGACGGCCATCGCCTTCGGCCCCAGTGGCGGAAACTATTTCATTACCGCGTTCGGTTCGGACCGCGTGGCCAGAGTCGATGCGAACAGCGGAAATGTCACCGCGCGCATCGAATTGAATCCGAGTGCCCCCGGTTCGGTCGCAAATCCAAAAACCAAACGCGGTCCACGGGGACTCGCGCTCCTGCCCGGTGCCGCGCTCTACGTGTTGAATCGCCTTTCCGACACAATCACGGTGATTGATCCATTCACCCTCGCCGTCGTGCGCGAGATTCCGGTCGGCAGTTACGATCCGACACCGCAAGTGATTCGCGACGGACGCGGCTTTCTCTACGACGCAAAACTTTCCGGCGGCGGGCTTGTTTCCTGCGCTTCGTGCCACATCGATGGCGAAATGGATTTGCTCGCGTGGGATTTGGGCGACCCGGCCGGCAGTCTGTCCACGAATGTCATGCGCGTCTCCGGTTCGCAGCAGGTCCAGCCTGGCGGCGTCAGCTCGAATGTCGTTTTTCATCCCATGAAAGGCCCGATGACCACCCAGACATTGCGTGGGCTGCTGGGACTCGATCCGCTGCACTGGCGCGGGGACCGCACGAACTTTCTGCACTTCAATGGCGCGTTCGACTCGTTGCTCGGCGGCACCGTGCTTTCCGCCGCCGACATGGCGGCTTACCGCAGCTTCATCAACACCATCGTCTTCCAGCCGAACCCCAATCAAAACCTGAACCGCACCCTGCCCCCAACTTTTGCCGGCGGCAATCCGACGCTGGGCCGCAATGCTTTCGTGGGAACCAACTACGCCAGCCTGTTGGGCGTGATTCAATTAAACTGCAACACCTGCCACGGCCTGCCCAAAGGCACGGAAGGCGGCTTCACTCCAGCGCAGGCTTTGCAGGAACCGCAGGATTTCAAGGTGCCGCACTTGCGGAACATTTATCAGAAGCTGCGCTTCAACAACGCGGCCGGCGCCCAGAGCTTGCTTGGCTTTGGGATTGTGCATGACGGAACCGATCCCAACGTGGCCGCGTTTCTCACCCGGCCAGTCTTCGGCCCACTCGCTTCGGATGCCATGCAACGCTCGAACATTAGCGCCTTCGTGCAATGTCTCGACACCGGCACCGCCCCGGCGTGTGGTTATGGGCGAACCGCCAATTCGAACAACGTCACGAGCGTTAGTGTGAGCAACGATTGGTCCCTGCTCGAAGCGCAAGCGATTGGCCTGACGAACATCGATTTAATCGTGAAAGGAACGGTGGATGGCCTGCGCCGCGGATTCGTCTTTCAACCGGCGCAAAATAATTACAAGCCGGACAAGCAATCGCTCCCGCCACTCACGCGCTCCAATCTCGTCGCGAAAATTCTCGCGGGCGGAACCATCACCATCATGGGCGTGCCGCCGGGAACCGGCACGCGCAACGGCGTCGACCGCAATCTCAACGGCGTGTTGGACGCGGACGAGCCAGCGCCCTCCGTCAAAATCGCGCGGGCGGGGGCGAAGGCGCTTGTCACGTGGTCGACCAACGCATTCGGCTTCGTGCTGGAAACAAGCGGCGTGTTGCCGGCGACCAATTGGGCGACAGAGACGAGCCTGCGCGGGATTGTCGGGAACGATTTCGCGGTGACGAACGCTCCGGCGACAAATGCGCTGTTCTATCGGCTGAAGGAGTTGTGAACGTGCCGCCACATCTGCTGACGTTTGCCAGCGAGAAGCTGGCGGCACGTTGAATCACAGTTGCTCGATCACCCGTCGCATCTCCTGATCCGTATTGTAGAAATGCGGCGAGAGGCGGATGTAATTTTGTCCGCTGCGGTCCGCGCGAAGTGACGTCAGAATGTTTGCGGCGTTCAGCTTCGCGTGCAATTCGGTCATGTCCTCACCGGGCCGGAAAAATGTAATGATGCTCGTGGCATTTTCCGGCGGCGCAGCGGCCTGGAGCACCGCGAAGCCCTTCTCCTGAATCGCCGGCACGATCCACGCGCGTTTCCGCAATAGCTCCGCAGCGATGTTGTCGATGCCGACTTCAAGCAACATCTCCATCGCGGCGTTCAAGCCAACCAGGCCAAGGAGATTATCGCTGCCGGCTTCGTAGCGATGCGCGCCAGAGCGAAGGGTGATCTGTTCCTGCGCGACGTAGTTGGGGCAACGCACGTTGTTCCAGCCGAGGACGGTGGGCTTCAGCACCTCATGCAATTCCTTCCGCACATAAAAAATTCCGGCCGCGAGCGGACCGAGCAGCCATTTATGCGCATCGGCGGCCAGGAAGTCCACGTGCTCGACGGTCGTTGGGAACGCGCCCAGGGTCTGAATTCCATCCAGGCAAAAAAGGATGCCGCGCTGCCGAAGAAATTTTCCAATGGCCGGAATGTTGATGCGCCACCCGCTGATGAAGTGGCAAGTCGCGAGCGCGACCAGTTTTGTATTCTCGTCCGCCTGCCCCTGCACATCGATGGCGCGAATCTTTCCCAACTCGCGCACGTTCATCAGCCGCACTTCCACGCCGCGTTCGGCGAGCGCCATCCATGGGTAAACGTTGGACGGATAATCGTCGTGGTAGATGAGAATGTTGTCGCCCTTGCGCCAGCGCAGGCCGTTGGCCACGTAGCCGAGCCCGAGAGTCGTTGGGCCGACGAAAGCGATCTCGTCGGGCTTGGCGTTGAGCAACGCCGCCGCTGTCTCGCGCGACTTTTGCATCTTGAACAGCGGCATCAACGCCTCTTGATCGCCTTGCGTGGCGTTCAACGAGTAGTGCGAGATGGCTTCGGCGACGCGCCGCGGCAATGCGCACACGCCAGCGTGGCCAAGGTAAATCTTCTGCGCCACGACCGGGAATTCGTACCGTCGCAATTCTTCATTCGAATGCAGTTCCGCAATGGTCATGTGGGAAATGACGAATTCCGAATGTCGAATGACGAAGGAAATCCGAAGCACGAATGACTAATCAACGCACGCCGTTTGAACGCATTTTCTTGATTTGCGAATTTGAAATTCATTCGGACTTCGTCATTCGTCATTTGGAATTCACGTTAGTGCGCATTCATGTTTATCGCGTCGTTGATTTGCTGGAAATAGCCGAGATAGAAGCGGATGATGTTCCAGGCGGCCATCAGCATCACGCAGCCGAACAGCACGCCGGCCAGGCCAAAGACGAATTGCTTCATCTGGCGAGAGCCATCCTCCTCGAACATCACGTGGCTGCGTCGCAGGGAATCATCGAGCGTGCCGCTGATTTCCCCGCTTTGATAAAGCGCGGCGAAGGCGTTCGGGAACTCGCGGTGTGTGCGGACCATTTCGCCGGGGGTTCGTCCGTTGAGCAGATCATTCTTGGACTTCGCGACCACGCGGCGCAAAGCCGGCGAACCGCTGGCCGCGGCGGCGATTTCCCACGATTCGATCACGGTGACGCCGGCATTGAGCAAGGCTTCGAGCGCGATGGAGAGCCGGGCGATGGCCAGCTTGCGCTGCGCTTTGCCGAGCAACGGAATGCACGCGCACACCCGCTCGATCAGGGCGCGCCAATGCTCGGCGTGGGTCGCTTGCATGGCATAAGCGACGAAGAACGCCACTCCATAAACCGGTCCCAGCACGCACAGCTTTTGCAAAATAAAGGCCACGAACTTCCCCTTCAAAATCAAATCAGTGAACCGGTCGATCGGAAAAATAAAAACCGCGACGTGAAAAACGAGCAGCGGGTAAATGCTGAAGCCGATGACCTGCCGCGCGAGCTGCGCGCGCTTGCCGTAGTAGTTCGCGAGGAGGCGAAAACAATCCGGCAGCCGTCCGCTCTGTTCGCCCGCCTGCAACAGCGCGACATCAAAAGTGGAAAGCCACTGCCCGGAACGTTCCAGCGAAGCGCCGAACGGTTGGCCGGACTGGAGTTGTTGAATTAATCGCGCGATGGGCCGGCGCAAGGACGCTTGCGGCGGACTGCGGTGCAGAATCTCGAGCGCGGCGATCAGGCCAATGCCGGACGCAGTAACCTGGCCCAGTTGATGAAACAGTTCGGAACGAGCGGCCAGTTGCCCCGGTGTTATGAGCAATGACATGCCGCCCGCGCGTTTACGCGAGCACGCGGTCGAAGCTGGTCTTCAAATCGCGCTTGCTGCGCATGCCCACCACTTGATCGGCCACCTGTCCGTTCTTGAAGAACAGGAGCGTGGGAATTGAGTTGATGCCGTAAGTGATCGCGAGCTGCTGATACTCATCGATGTTGACCTTGCCGATCTTCACCTTGCCGTCGTACTCGGCCGCAAGTTCATCGAGCACTGGCGCAATCATTTTGCAGGGACCGCACCATTCCGCCCAGAAGTCAACCACGACGGGCGTCGTTGATTTCAGGACTTCCTGGGAAAAATTTCCCTCCGTCAATGTGACCATATTCGCAACCATACTTCCCCTCCTTGAACTGCAGAAATTACTTAATCGGATTAAACGGTCCCATCATCAGCAGGACGACGCTCAAAAGCGCGGCGATGCCGACAACCAGAGCGACGATGGCGAGCACGGTATCCAGCGTGCCCACGGTCCGCGCGGCCGCCGCGGGTTTCGGCGCGGGAGCCGCCGGTGCCTTGGCCGGAGCGGGTGCCGGCGGACGTGCGACGGCGGTGCCGGGCTTTGTTGCGGCCGCCGCAGGCGCCGCAGAGGAAAG
>JADMIO010741579.1_pt1 | contig 24582 bp, 25 predicted proteins | sample 8958161 | NCBI WGS metagenome assembly JADMIO01 (sample SAMN16585339, study PRJNA669376) | soil metagenome | isolation source: Crop rotation soil | place: USA: Cullars Rotation, Alabama | collected 2011
CCCATTTAAACCCATGAATGTAAGCAGTACCCAGGCCCAGTTTACCGGTACGTTGTTCTAAAAAAAGTTGCCCGGGATATTTGGGCATCAATGATTTTATGATATCGGCTGTACCATCAGGGGAGTCATCATCAATGATCAGAACATGAAAATTCAGCTGCAAATTGATCACTGCACCGATTATATTTTCGATGTTCTCCTTTTCGTTGTAAGTAGGTATAATGACTATTTTTTCCAAAATACAGGCTAATTGAGAATCCCAAATTTACGTCAAATACAGGAATGCCTTATCAACATATTTTCTACAAGGCTTTATTAATTGTTTTTTAACAAGGTACTGTTGAGTATTTCAGTGAGCTTTTGCTTGGTATGTAAGGGAAAATCGCCCCTCATCATCCAGTCGTAATATTGTGGCTCAGCTTTTAATACATCCCTCACCGGCCGGCCTTTGTGTTTTCCAAAATTAAAGATCTCAACACCCTTATCGTTAAAGCTGAAGCGCCTTGCATAGTCAACAATTTTATCTTCTCCTATAACACTTAAAATAGATTCTACCGAGTCGCCCAGGTTTTTATACCGGTTCAGCTGCGCCATCAGTACTTCAATAGTTGCATCCACATCAGCCTGGGCGCTGTGAGCATCAACCAGCTCTTTTTCGCAAAAGAATTTATAAGCTGCTGATAATGTACGGGGCTCCATGGTGTAAAAAATATGCTGTACATCTATCATCTTACGGGTGCTCAGGTCCACATTCATGCCGGCACGTAAAAACTCTTCCATCAGCATCGGGATATCAAAACGGTTGCTATTGTATCCGCCAAGGTCGCAATTGTCAATGAACATTTTTATTTCATTCCCGGCCTGTTTAAATGTGGGTGCGTCTTTAACCATTTCATCGGTAATACCATGTATGTCGCTCGACTCCTGGGGTATCTTCATTTCCGGGTTTATCAGTTTTCTTTTTACCTGCCGGCTGCCATCAGGTAATATCTTGATCACAGCTATTTCCACAATACGGTCGGTTGAGAGGCTTACTCCTGTGGTTTCCAGGTCAATAAAAGCGATCGGGCGGGTTAAATTTAACATGTCAGGTTCCTTTGTTTTTGGGTTAAATAAGTGATTTTGAGGTAAATGTTGCTTTTTTCCATTTTATTGGGTGCACAATGTAATATAAATACTATTTCTCCGTTTAAGTTTGGTAAATTATCTTTGCAGACGAAAAGCTGCAATTGTAAGTTTTAACCCCAAAATAAGAAAATGAAGAAAATATTTTTAATCGCGATCGTACTGGTAACTGTTACAGCCCTTGTTAGCAGTTGCAGCTCAAGCCGCAAAGGAACTTGTCCAATGTCTGAAGGTATTATTCATTAATATCTTGTACGCCGACTTAATGAATTGGATAGACCTTAACAACATACAGCAACTGGCTGCATTAAAAGAACTCTCTAAAGCCAGGCCCCAGGTAATTTTTAAACACAGTACCCGTTGCTCAATTAGCACCATGGCCAAAAACCGTTTGGAAAGAAGTGAACAACCGGTAAGCAGTGATTTTTATTTTCTTGACCTCCTCAGGCACAGGTCACTCTCCGACCAGGTTGCTGAAGATTTTGCTGTAACACACGAATCTCCGCAAATACTACTGATAAAAAACACGGAATGTGTTTATGAAGAAAGCCACAACGGCATCCGGATGGATGAACTGATCGAACAGATAGCGCTTAACTGAGTTGTCTGACCACTATAGTGATAATTCTATTTAAACACTTCTTTTGTCTCAGCTGATCATTAACCCAACAGATCGTTGGTAGTGGCCTGACAACTAAATCATTTTTTCTCGAACAACCATTTAAAAGGCCTTCTTTTCTCTGCGGGCCGAAGATTGTATTTTGTAATGGTATTTTTCTGGATATAATCAACTGCTTCATGTATATCATCTGTTACCAGGAAAAGGTTTGTATCATTGTCAGAAATAGTTCCTTTCGCCTTCATCACCTCGTTGTGTTCAACAATATTTTTATAAAATTCTTTGTCAAAAATAACAACCGGGAAATCGCTGATCATTTTTGTTTGTATCAGGGTGAGTGCCTCAAAATATTCATCCAGTGTACCAAACCCACCAGGCAATACCACAAAGGCATAAGAGTATTTGATGAGCAATGTTTTTCTTACAAAAAAATATTTGATGTTTACCCACTTATCCATATAGGGATTGGGAGCCTGTTCATGTGGCAGTTCAATATTGCAGCCCACGCTCCTGCCGCCCACTTCCCTGGCGCCGCGGTTGGCAGCTTCCATAATGCCCGGCCCTCCACCGGTCATGATGGTAAATCCTAACTGGGCTATTTTGCCTGAAAGCTCACGGGCCAGTTCGTAATTGGGGTGCCCCTCTTTAAAACGGGCAGAACCGAACACAGTAACACAGGGCCCGACAAAATGCAGTTTGCGAAAGCCTTTGATGAATTCAAACAATACGCTTATTGTAAACTTTAATTCCTTCCAGCGGCTTTGCGGACCTTCTAAAAACTTTATCTCGGGTTTGGTCATCTTTATTAATCAGAACCAAACTTAACTTATTTTGATTAAACTGAAGTTTGAAAGCAGTGTATTTCTATTTATGTGAAATAAACAAGGGCATTTTGATGTCATGTATCACATCGGTTGCAAAACTCTTTTTAAAAAAGTGAGAGAACATGGATCGTGAAAATGCTCCCATCACAATAAAACTGTCGGGCTTGTCTTCCATCCATGTTACAAAATCTTTCCTGTGTTTCAAATGCAAGGTTTGAATTTTAAGATCTGGATAATGCCTCGATAACAACTCCGAGATCAGGTTATAATCAGGCAGGTCGTCTTCATGGTTCAGCACTGATAAAAGAATAGTTTCCTTTTTTGCCAGCTCTTCAAAAACATAAGCAAACTGTTTGATAGCAAATACGGAGGATTCGTTACCATCGTACGCTAAAATTACCCGAACCGGTTCTGTATAGCTTTCGGGCACCAGCATTACCGGGCATTCTGCTTTTTTCAATACTTCTTCCAGGTAAATATTAGGCTGGTTGTTTGACACGTTTGAATAAAACAAATCACTGCTTACCAATAATGCATCGGCAAAACGGGTTTCTTCAATTAGAGAAGACAAGGCCATCAGGTCTGTATCTTTGTGTATCCTGAACTCGATCCCTGCTTCAGTACAGGCATCGGTAAACAAGCTTATATTCTTACTTACCAGTACATCATCATCGGTTTTGGTGGTCCATTCAGGCATCATGGTGATTCCTTCAACCGCGGTATAAGCAAGCAATTTTGAATAATCTACCGGGCTCAGAAAAACACCTGCCAGCAGCACTTTTGTTTTTGTATGAAGGCTTTTTACAAATTCAAAGGCGCCCTGGGGAAAATGTTGCCCATCCAGGGCAATGATCAGCTTTTTCATAACCTTGTTTTAGTTATGAGCTACAAACTATATACCATAAGATCATATGCTGATAAAGACAAAGCGGGTTTAATTTTTTTCCGGTATCCGCTTCAAAGTTTCAAGCAGGTAAGGCCAGAATTTTTGTACAGAACTGATCTGCACTTTTTCATCGGGAGAATGTGCACCACGTATATTGGGGCCAAAAGAGATCATTTGCATGTTGGGATAATTGGTACCGATAATGCCACATTCAAGGCCCGCATGCACCGCATTTACATGCGCTTCTCCATTGAACATTTCTTTATACAGATCGCTCATTAGTTTTACGATCGGCGCTTCAGGCTTGGGTGCCCAGCCAGGATAGGAGCCTCCAAAAGACGGAGTTGCTCCTGCCAGTTCAAAATTATTGCAGATGGTTTTTGCAAGGTCCATTTTCTCACTGTCAACCGAGCCACGGGTAAGGCATAAAATGGAAAAGGAACCATCCTTTACCAACACTCTTGCAATGTTGTTTGATGTTTGAACCAACCCGTTTATTGCAGGGCTCATCCGGTAAATGCCATTGGGACAGGCGGCCACTGTTCTTAATAATTTATATTGAAATGAAGCATCCAGCACAGTTTCAGGTGCATCCTTTTTTTCAATGCTGATGTTTAAATTAGGATCCGTGTCCTTATATTCATTTTGCAGAACCTGTTCTTCTCCTTTTACCAGGTCTGTAAATGCACCTGCCTTATCAGCAGCAACAACTACATCAGCAAATGATTCCCTCGGAATGGCATTACGCAAACCGCCGCCATCAATACTGTTTATCCTTAGATCAAACTTTTCTGAAGCATTCAATAGAACCCGGTTCATTAATTTATTGGCATTGCCCCTGCCCTTGTAAATATCCATTCCCGAATGTCCTCCAGTTAATCCTTTAACGGTAATACGAAACCCTGTTACACCTGGCGCCGTTTTTTCTGTTTCATAATTACCGCCTGCGCTTACATCAATACCACCGGCACAGCCAATGGTGAGTTCATCATCATCTTCCGTATCCAGGTTCAATAAAATTTCGGCATGCAGCAATCCGCCTTTTAAACCCAGTGCCCCTGTCATACCGGTTTCTTCATCAATGGTAAAAAGCGCTTCTATAGCCGGATGCGGAATATCACTGGAGGCAAGGATCGCCATAATAGACGCCACGCCAATTCCATTATCGGCACCTAAAGTAGTGCCTTTTGCTTTTACCCAATCATCTTCTGTAAACATATTGATGCCCTGTGTTGCAAAATCAAAATCGGTATCGCCGTTTTTTTGATGCACCATATCCAGGTGGCTCTGCAAACAAACAGTTTGTTTGTTTTCCATACCGGCCGTAGCAGTTTTTTTTATGATCACATTGCCCACTTCGTCTTTATGGGTTTCCAGGTTCAGTTGTTTTCCAAAATCCAGCATGAACTGTATCACCCGTTCTTCTTTTTTAGAGGCCCGTGGCACAGCATTCAGTGCAGCAAAATGCTGCCACAATTCAGTTGGTGATAAGGTAGCTATCGTATTACTCATGATGTAAGATTTTATTTCAAATGATAAACTCTAAATTAAAACAATCTGCATACTATCCCTAAAATAAAAAAACGCCCCGGTTACCCGGAACGTTCTTTTTAAATTATAATCCTAAAACTAAAATTATTGTTTTGAATCAGTATTCTCTTTCACTTTTGTACCACCCCTGTGTGTTGATGAAATAGAAGCAAACTTGATCTTAAGGCCGGCAATTTTCAAATTGTCGCTGGTCTTAAGGTCTTTCTCAACTTCATTCTTACGGGTATCCAATGCTTCGTAAAGCACATTGATCTCATCCCAGTCTTCTCTTGTATAAGCATTCTTGTTATCCGAAACAGCATCTACAAAATTTTGATATACACCGAGGATGTTGGCACCTGTAACATACGAGAATTTCATATCATCACCGATCTTGCCTTCGCCAAATAACCTGTCTCTTAAAACTTTTCTGAAGTTTGGAGACGTAGCAGTGGCAGTGGCAGCATTCAGGTTTGCAGTGGCTTCATTTTCCTTGATGGTAAACTCATACTTGGTTTTTAATGCCGCATATTTTGCTTTGCTTGCTTCTGCTTCTGCTTTTTCTTCTGCAGTAAGTGTGGCGAGATTCTTCTCTGCTCTTAAAGCTCTTTCCTGGTAGCCATTATCAATAGCAGTCCAGTTTTCAACCGTGTAAACCGGTGTTAATCCTTCTACAGAGTCAACATAAGTGGTCAGCATTACTACGTCCTGCTTTCCTTCTTTGTTTTCTGTATTGCAAGCTGTGAACCCGATCGATACGATGGCGGCTGCAATCAATAATTTTGTTGTTGTCATTTTAGTTTTTTTATTTACGCTGCTTAAGCAACATCATGCACGATGCCTGCAGGTATTTGTTATCAGTAGTTTGTAATTGCATGACCGAAAAATTGCTGTGCAAAAGTACCGGCTATAAAAAGCTAAAGCATTACACAATTATGGGCCTTTATTACATCATTCACACATTATCTTTTCCATGTGGTTTCTAATTTTACCTTTGTAAAAAATAGTATTTATGGAAAAGCGCATACTTGGAATTATTCTATCGCTCCTGGGCGTTGCAGGCCTTATTTATGCAGGCGTATGTTTTATGAATGGCGGAGAAGGTACAAGAAATATCAAAGCGATCATTTTTAGCGGTGTACTGGGAGGTATATTCTTTTTTGCAGGCATTGGCCTCATAAGAAACACGAGGGATAAGGCAACCTAGAAGTTTCCTGTTACAGTTTATATCAAAATGGTTCGTTTCGGCGAACCATTTTTTGTGTTAACTCAACGCCATGTAAATTATTTATTTGAATCCACACAATTTCTCATAGCATCATATAGCGGGCCTATTTCTGAAAAATCTGCAGTCAGGTATTGTTTAACGGTGATCTTGTTATTTAATGCCTTGGCCAGGCAATTACAAATAGCATTTATTCTATGCTCAGGCAATGCCCCGAATTGAACGGCAAGTGTATCTTTTAGTTTTATCCTGAATTGTTCCTGTATCTGCGGTGAGAAAACAAGTTTGGCATTTGTATCAACAATATTTTCCAAAATACAATTTTGGTAAAGTGAAGCAAACCTGTCTCTTTTTGATCTGTCCAATCCATTAAGACCACTACGCTTATATTTTTCTAGATCCTCCGGGTTGGGTTGAAGAAAGCTGTAGAATGCAGTAACCGCACAATCGCAGGTTTTAACAGAGTCTACTATTTTGCCGAATAATTGATTGGTGGCATGTATGCAGCCTTCCTCTGTAGCCTCTTCAAGGCTTTTCTCTTTCCGTCGCTTTTCCAGTTCTTTTGCGATCACGATAAACAAGAATAAAAAAAGTATTCCGAATATTGTGTATTCGCTTTTCATATTAGTTTATTGAGCTTTATCGTTCATTATTGTTGCCACAGGCCCTGTTAAGATACAAAAAAGGCCCCCGTTTTTCGGAGGCCTTTATATAGATCATTGAATTATCAATAATTCCTCACTGTCATTTCTACTCTCCTGTTCCGGGCTTTTCCGGCAGCGGTATTATTATCTGCTACTGGTTTGGTTTCTCCATATCCTGCAGAAGAAATACGGTTTTCAGCAATACCCTGGCTTACCAGGTAATCTTTTACTGCCGCAGCTCTTTGTTCAGACAATGTTTGATTGGCTGCATCATCACCTACGATATCAGTATGGCCATCTATCTGTAATTTAAAAGAAGTATTCTCATTTAAAATGGCAACCATATCTTTTAGCTTAGGATATGATTTAGGAAGTAATGTTGCTTTGCCTGTTGCAAAGAAAATATTTTCAGCGGCTAATTTCACACGCTTGATAATGTCTTCGCCGATAACAGGACAACCAAAATTAGATGCCGGTCCTTTTTCATTGATACATTTATCTTCTTCATCATTAACACCATCACCATCGGTATCTGGTATAGGACAACCCTGGTAACGGGCCAATCCTGCAACGGTAGGACATTTATCCAGCTCATCATTCACACCATCACCATCGGTATCTGGTACCGGGCAACCCTGGTAGCGTGCCAAACCTGCAACATCCGGGCATTTATCTTCTGCATCAGCAATACCATCTCTATCCCTGTCCGGGCAGCCCTGTAAAGAAGCAAGGCCAGCAACATCAGGGCATTTGTCATTAACATCCAGAACACCATCTCCATCCCTGTCTGTTACAACAGGTGCTGGTGGGGCTGGTGGTGTTACCGGTGAAATTGCACGGCCCGTACCCACTTTTAATGCAATGCCCGCCCTCACGGTAGTCAGATCCCAGCTTTCAATAGAACGCGGGTTTTGCCCAAAATGGGGATGCCAGGCAACAAAAGGAGAAATAACAAATTTTGTAGCGCTGGTGGATGAGCCCATCATAATATCATAGCCCATGCCTACCTGGCCCGAGATACGGGTGTTACGCACATTGTCGAACTCACCTCTTACATCAGCACCCGGTGGGTTCTTATAGACAAATGATTTTTGGGTTGAGAAGGCCAGGCGTGGGCCTGCATAAATGTAAAAACCATTTCTGAATGGAGCCAGTAATAAACTCGGCTCTAAACTGGCATAACTCAGGTTGGTTGACAGGTCTGAGGTGCCCTGGCGGTCAAATTTTCCGCTACGGCTGTCATAGCCGGCCTGCACCATAAAACCCAGAATTGATCTTTCGGGGCGGTATTGAGCAACCAAGCCTGCATATGTGCCAACTCCTCTTCCGTCCTGGAAGGTTACAGGTGAAATGAATTCACTGTTCAGGTATGTTACCTTGGCATCATAGAAGTTGACATTGGCAGCGCCTGCCACACCAAAGAACCAGGATGGCCTTGAATATTGTGTTTGTGCTTTTGTTTGAATACCTGTAATGATTAAAGCACTTACAATAAGTGTCTTTATCAGCAGGTTCTTAATGTCCCCGGCCTTGCGTGGTACATTTTTAAAGTAATTGCAGAATTTCATAATTGTTGTTTTTTAAAGCTTAATAAATGATGATCGGTTACAGATATTAATGCCGGTACGGTTTGTAGGGGAATATTTTTAGTGCCTGTTATTGGAATGCTATAGAAAACTATAGTTGCTTCCCGCATGATGTTGAATGTAGTTTCATTGATAGTTAACGGATCCATAGTCGAATAAAACTTGCCTGAACGATTTTGCTAAGCAACCCTATCTTAATTATACAGGGTTGGTTACAATTATTGTGGAAACAATTGTTGTGCCAGTTGTAATGTGGTTGGAGCCTGCATCTTACATCTTCGGAAGATGTGAAAATGATACAACTTTTCAGAAGAGTTTTATAAGAAGATACAGCATAAAGGTTACGGCAACCATGTGATCCCCGGTACAGCTTCCTGCTGGTTATCCTGCATTTCTTTTCGCAGTACCAGCTTTATTCGGTAACTTGTAAATGTTCCTCATTTACTTATACACTTCTTAAGAAAAAGCTGATCATATCTTCAGCCTCTCCTTACCTCCCTGTTTAATAAGATGATGCGATCGGTCATACCCAACGTGTGAATTGTACAAGTATTTAAAAATGTTCTGTAAGTATTGCCTGTAAAAGCCAGTGACCTTTGTATGTGGATGATAAAATATTTTAATTGAAACTGCATATTAAATATATGGTGAGCAACCGCTGTAAAATGGCGGTAAAAACCGAATTGAAAAAACTGGGCCTTCATTTCATTGTGGTTGAACTGGGCGAAGTGGAGATCATGGAAAAGATATCTGCCGAAGAACGTGAATTGTTAAAGGCAGGCTTACTGGATTGTGGCCTGGAATTAATGGACGACCGCCGGTCGGTACTGATAGAAAGAATAAAGAACGTGATCATCAACATGGTCCATCATTCTGATGAAGAGGAAGATATCAGGGTAAATTTCTCCCATTATTTAAGCGAAAAATTAAACCACGATTATACCTACCTGGCCAATCTCTTCTCTGAAGTACAAGGCACTACCATCGAACAGTTCATCATTGCACATAAGATAGAGCGCATCAAAGAACTGATCATTTACGACGAACTGAACATCACTGAAATTGCGTGGAAGATGAATTACAGCAGTGTGGCACACCTGTCCAACCAGTTCAAAAAAATGACCGGCCTCAGCCCTACCCATTTTAAAAAACTAAAAGATAAAAAAAGAAGCCCGATAGAGGAAATAGGAATGCCGTATGAAACCGGTGAAAAACACATTCAATGAGATCAAAAAAAGTCACTGAAAAAATTACCGGGTCCTTAGAACGGTCAGCCAATGAATTTCCCGTGGTTGGCATTGGTGCTTCTGCCGGCGGACTTGATGCATTTAAGAAATTACTGAAGGCCATTCCCGAAGATTCAGGAATGGCTTATGTGCTGGTGCAGCATTTAGACCCCACTCATGAAAGCATGCTGCAGGGCTTATTGCAAAAAGTTACCAATATACCGGTGCTGGAAATTGCAGATGATATGGTGGTGCAACCCGATCATATTTACGTGATACCCAGCAATAAAATGATGGTGGCAAATGATGGTGTTCTGCAACTTGCACCACGGCCGGCAAACAATAAGAAAGGACGCAACCTCCCCATCGACCTTTTCTTTACTTCGCTGGCAGAAGTACATCAATCGCATGCTATTGGTGTGGTTTTATCCGGCACAGCCAGTGATGGTACCCTGGGATTAAAAGCCATTAAGGACCACGGCGGTATTACTTTTGCCCAGGACGAAGCATCGGCAGCTTATGAAGGCATGCCCCAAAGTGCAGCGCAGGCCGGTGTCGTTGATTTTATTCTTCCACCTGAAAAAATACCACAGAAACTGCTGGAAGTGACCAGGATAATTAATGGCAACAATACGGGTGACGAAGACATTCCGATGGAGGACGAGGAAGTTTTTAAACAGATACTTTCTTTGCTACGCATTCGCAAGGGCACTGATTTTACCTATTACAAACAAACAACCATTCGCCGCAGGATACTCCGCCGCATGGCCATCAATAAAAATGAAGAGCCTGCAACCTACCTCCAATATGCAAGAGATAACAAAACAGAACTGGATACATTATACCAGGACCTGCTGATACCGGTCACTGCTTTTTTCAGGGACCCAAAAACCTTTGACAATTTATGCGAAACCGTTTTTCCCCAGGTTGTAAAAGATAAGCTTCCGGGCCAACCAATACGGGTGTGGGTAGCAGGATGCAGCACAGGCGAGGAAGCTTATTCTATTGCCATTTGCTTAAAAGAATTTATAGGTTATGCTGATCCGGGCTCAACCGAAAAAATACAAATATTTGCTACCGACATCAGTGAGCCGGCTATAATAAAAGCAAGGGCAGGTGTATATTCAAAAAATGATACTGAAGGATTAACACCGCAACGCCTGCAGGAATTTTTTACAAAGACCAATAGCGGTTACCTCATTCATAAATCCATAAGGGAGATGTGTGTATTTGCTGTACATAATTTTTTAAAAGACCCACCCTTTGGTAAACTCGACCTGGTAAGCTGCCGCAACGTGCTTATCTACATGGAACCATACCTGCAAAAAAAAGCGCTTACTACTTTTCACTATTCACTCAATCAAAAAGGTTTTTTATTGCTTGGCAGATCAGAAACCACCAGCGGGGTGCCCGATCTTTTTACATCATCTCTTTTAAAGGAAGGCAAAAGCGACAAATTATTTTCACGCAAAGATGTGCCAGGCAAATTCATGCATGTGGTAACCCAGCGGAGTGAACAGCATTTCAGCCACAGCAATACCAGCGATGGTAACGAAAGCGTACGAACCGATTTTCAGAAAACGGCTGATGATATCATGCTTCGTAAATACACCCCGGCCGGCGTGGTAGTGAATGAGGCCATGGACATTGTGCACTTCAGGGGCAAAACAGAAAATTACCTGCAGCAATCGCCGGGTAAACCAAGCCATAATTTATTAAGAATGGCTAAGGATGGATTGGCATTTGAGCTGCGTAACCTGTTGCATAAAGCAAAAAAACAGGAGGCCCCGGTCATCAAGGAAAATATCCCTGTTGATATGAATGGCGTATTACGATATATCGGTATTGAGGCATTGCTGTTACCGGGTACCATTGAACCGCATTATTTAGTACTCTTTCATGAACGCCAGCCTTTAGCTATTAGCAGTGAGCCATTAGCTAAAGGGAAGCTAACGGCTAACAGCCAACAGCTGGCGGCTAACAGCCGAATTGAACAACTGGAAAAAGAGCTTGCCCAAAGCCGTGAGGACATGCGAAGTATTACGGAAGACCAGGAATCGGCCAATGAAGAACTACAAAGCGCCAATGAAGAATTGCTGAGCAGCAGTGAAGAATTACAAAGCCTTAATGAAGAACTGGAAACGGGCAAGGAAGAGTTGCAAAGTACCAACGAGGAAATGATGATCGTAAACCAGGAGATGATCAATCTGAATGAACAGGTGACAGCATCGAGGGATTACGCACAGGCCATCATTGCCAACATGCACGAGCCTTTGCTGGTACTGGATAAGAGCCTCAGGATAAAAACAGGCAACAATGCTTTTTACAGAACCTTCCACGTAAATGAAAAAGAAACAGAGGATATACTGATATACGACCTGGGCAACAAGCAATGGGATATACCCGAACTGCGTATGCTGCTTGAAAAGATACTTCCGGAAAAATCTGTATTCAACGATTTTGAAGTAACACATACTTTTTCAACCATTGGAGAGCGCATCATGCTGTTGAATGCCCGTGAAGTAATAAACCAGAACAGTTCAGAAAAACTGATACTGCTGTCTATTGAAGACATAACAGCAAGAAAAAAGGCGCAGGAAGTATTGGATAAGAGGGGAGAACACTTTAAAAAACTGGTGCAGAATCTGCCTGCTGCGGTGTACTCCTGCAACCTGGATGGCCACGTAAATTTTTACAACGATGCAGCCGCAAAAATATGGGGCCGTAACCCTGAGATCAATAAAGACCTCTGGTGCGGTTCACATAAAATGTTTAATACCGATGGATCTCCCCTGCCACACGAAAGCTCCCCCATGGCTGTTTCCATTAAAGAAGGCAAACCTGTAATTGGTGAAGAGATTATCGTGGAGCGCCCCGATGGCAGCCGCTCTGTTATCATGGTGCATCCGCAACCGGAATACGGTTTATCAGGTGAACTGATAGGAGCCATCAACATAGGTATTGACATTACTGAACAGAAAAAAGTTGCCAAAGAACTGACAGAAGCGATCGTTTTTGCTGAACTGGCAACCTTTATTGCGGAAGAAGCAAAGGTGAAAGCAGAAGATGCTGTAAAGGCCAAACAGCAGTTCTTAAGCAATATGAGCCACGAGATACGTACGCCTATGAATGCCATCGTGGGCTTTACAAAAGTGCTGTTGAAAACCGAACTGAAGCCAAAGCAAAAAGAATATTTAGATGCCATCAGGCAAAGCGGCAGTTCGCTCATTGTGCTCATCAATGATATACTCGACCTGGCTAAAGTAGATGCCGGTAAAATGACCTTTGAAAAAATTCCTTTCAGATTAAAGGCCTCTTTATCAGCCATGGTGCACTTGTTTGAACTGAAGACTGAAGAAAAGAATTTAAAACTGGTGAGTGAATATGACCCAGCCATACCGGATGTATTATTAGGCGACCCGGTACGCTTGCACCAGATCATTTTAAACCTGGTAAGCAACGCCGTTAAGTTTACCAGTGAAGGAAAGATAACCATCGCCATCCGTTTGCTGCAGGAGGATGCTGAAAAAGCAGTTATTGAATTTGCAATAACGGATACCGGTATAGGCGTTCCGGAAAATAAGATAGATACCATTTTCGAGAATTTTCAACAGGCTTATACCGACACATCCCGGGTGTATGGCGGTACCGGCCTGGGCCTGGCCATTGTAAAACAACTGGTAGAAGCACAGGATGGTGTCATCACTGTAAAAAGCAGGGTAAACAAGGGCTCAACATTCAGTTTCACCCTACAGTTTTTAAAAACGGATGAACCTGCAGAAGCAGTTGCAGAACTAACAGAGCCGGATGGAGAACTAAAACACATTAAAGTTTTGGTGGTAGAAGACATGGCGCTGAACCAGTTGTTGATGAAAACTTTATTGGATGATTTTGGGTTTGAAAGGGATATTGCCGCCAATGGTAAAATAGCCATACAAAAATTAGAAAAAGAAGATTACGACATTATACTGATGGATCTGCAGATGCCCGAGATGAACGGATTTGAGGCAACAGAATACATCCGCACCAAAATGAAATTAAAGATCCCGATTATTGCCTTAACAGCCGATGTAACCACGGTGGACGTGGAAAAATGCAAGGCCGTGGGCATGAATGATTATATAGCAAAGCCCGTAGATGAAAAGGTACTGTACGGCAAGATCATTGGCCTGGTAAAGAAACCGGCGCATAGTTCACAGAAACCTGTGGGCACCCTGGAGGTAAAAAAATACAACAGCGCTGCTTCTATAGAACAACCTCTAAAAGGCAAGGTTGTAAAATATACAAACCTGGCTTATTTAAATGGCATTACAAAGTATAATGCAAACCTGGTGATGGAGATGATCGAAGTTTATTTAAAACAAACGCCCGCCCTGGTTATTGTTATGAAGCAGGCTTTACTTGAAAAAGATTGGGAAGCTTTGAAGTCGGTTGCGCATAAGATGGTGCCTTCATTTGCCATTATGGGGATCAGCAGCACTTATGAAACGATTGCAAAAAAAGTACAGGCATACAACGGTGCCGATACAAAAACAAACCGGATAAGTGACCTGGTATTGCAACTGGAAAACATTTGTGCACAGGCATGCAAGGAACTGGAAGAAGAATATAGCAATTTAAAAAATACGGCTCATGAGCAATGAAAATAAAATAAAACTTTTCCTGGTAGATGATGATGCACTGTTTTTAAAAGCGCTGCAGATCGAATTTCTGCAACACGCCGATTTTATCGTAGAAACATTTGCAACCGGTGAGATCTGTTTACAACACCTGCCTGATAAACCCGATGTGATCATACTGGATTACCACCTGGATGGTATTGACAAAAAAGCTGTGAACGGGATAGAAACACTGGATAAAATAAAGGCTTTTGATTCAGATATCCCGGTTATCATGCTTTCATCACAGGATAAAATTGAAGTGGCTGTAGAATGCATGCACCACCGGGCATTTGATTATGTGATCAAAAGCGAAACGGCTTTTATACGCCTGCAAAAAATAATCACCTCTATTTTCAGTTATAAAAAAATGGAAAAGGAACTGAACTGGTATATGGAGCGGATGTGAGCCATGAACCTTGTTATCAAACCAATTCAAACCGGTAGTGCCAGGTGTTCCTTACCTGAATTTATACCCTTATTCAAAAGCGTATTGATCTTATTTATAATAGTCGACAATTCAAATGGCTTTTCCAGTATATCGTCCGCATAAAAATCTTTATAACAGGTCAATGCTTCTGCACTTCCGGATGATAACAGTACTGGTATGTTTCTGCCGGCGGGCCTTGTCTTGATACTTTTGCACACTTCTCTCCCATCATAGCTACCAAGGTTTACATCAATAATAAGTAAGTCCGGATCATATCCCTCAAGCTTTTGTATTAATTCAACAGGTGATGTAAGACAGATCGGTTCATGCCCTTCCATTTTAATAATAATACTAATTAAAAGAAGCAGGTCAGCCGAATCATCCACGATCATTATTCTTGCCATTGTATACTATTGAATCATTACCTGAATTGCACCCCGGGGTAATGTACTACAAATAAACCAGCCTGGGGCATATAAAAGAGCTGTGTGGGAATTGTGTAATTCATTTATAGATTTATGCAAGCGGTGGCTGCCGGGGTGGAATCATGTTTGCTGCATCTTGCTGAGATATAAATAAACTATGGCCGAGGAAATAATCCCGGCCCGTATTCCAAAAACCGTCAATGAAAATTAATCAGCAAACAACCGCAATCAATATTCTTCTTGCAGATGATGACTACGAAGACCGTGTGTTTTTTGAAAAAGCGTTGAATGAAATACCTATTCCTATAACGCACCATTGTGTAAAAAATGGCGAGTTGCTTATGAAATACCTTTATACAAATAAAGGCCCGCTTCCCGATGTACTTTTCCTGGATCTGAGTATGCCTTTAAAAACCGGGTTTGAATGCCTGGCTGAAATAAAGGAGAGTGATAAATTAAAAGAACTGAATGTAGTAATGCTTACAGCATCTTTTACAAGAAGCGATGACCTGGAAGATATGCTGATAAGTACACTTACAGGAATGGGGGCAATACATTACATACGCAAAACCAGCAACATGGAACAGTTCAAAGCCGTTATACAACAGACACTCGATAGCATTTTGAAAAAGGCCGGTTAAGCTCAACAAAAAAACCTGGATATAAAAAAGGCCCCCGGATTTCCGGGGGCCTTTTACTATAGTTTTGAATGATCAATAATTCCTCAATGTCATCTCTACCCTTCTGTTCTTGGCTTTTCCGGCCGCAGTATTGTTATCTGCTACCGGCCTGCTTTCTCCATATCCTGCAGAAGAAATACGGTTTTCAGCAATACCCTGGCTTACAAGGTAAGCTCTTACTGAAGCAGCTCTTTGTTCAGATAAGGTTTGGTTGTATGCATCATTACCAACAAAATCAGTATGGCCATCGATCTGTAATTTAAAAGAAGCATTGTCTTTTAAAATAGCAACCACATCATTTAATTTAGGGAATGATTTAGCCAGCAATGTTGATTTAGCCGTTTCAAAGAAGATATTTTCAGCGGCTAATTTAACACGCTTGATGATCGCTTCGTTGATAACAGGGCAACCAAAATTTGATGCCGGTCCTTTTTCTAAGATACATTTATCATCTTCATCATTCACACCATCGCCATCGGTATCCGGTATCGGGCAACCCTGGTAACGGGCCAATCCGGCAATGGTAGGACATTTATCCAACTCATCATTCAAACCATCACCATCAGTATCCGGAATCGGGCAACCCTGGTAACGGGCCAAACCAAATACATCCGGGCATTTGTCATCCCTGTCTGCAATGCCATCTCCATCTCTATCAGGACAACCCTGCAAAGAAGCAGGTCCGGCAATATCGGGACACCTGTCAACAATATCCAACACTCCATCTCCATCCCTGTCTAATACAACAGTCACAGGCGCTACCGGCGCTGCTGTTGGCAATATTTTATGTCCTGCACCAACTTTCAAAGCAATACCTGCCCTGATCGTTGTTAAATTCCAGGTTTCAGTTGTACGTGGCCCCTGGCCAAAATAAGGGTGATAAGAAACGAAAGGAGAAACAACAAATTTTGTTTTGCTGCTTGATGATCCCATCATGATATCATAGCCCATTCCTACCTGCCCGGAGATACGGGTTGTTTGTGTATTGTTTATCTCTCCTTTCACATCCTGGGGCGGTGCCTGGTTAGGAAAAGCAGGATTAATACCTTGTTTGTAAGTGAATGATTTTTCAGTTGTGTAAGCCATACGTGGGCCTGCATAAATGTAAAAACCATTTTTGAACGGAGCCAGTAATAAACTTGGCTCTAAGGTAACATAGCTCAAATTGGTTGAAAGGTCTGCAGGGCAATTACAGGCAGTTGTCTGCTGCTCAAATTTTCCCCTGCGGCTGTCATACCCGCCCTGTAACATAAAACCTAAAACTGAATTAGCCGGGCGGTATTGAATAACCCCGCCTGTATACATACCAATGCCCCTGCCTTTGTGAAAAGTTACAGGCGAAGTGAATTCATTATTCAGTTGCCTGGTGCTTCCGTCAAAAAAGTTAACATTGGCTGCACCCACCACACCAAAATACCAGGATGGTTTTGAATACTGTGGTGCCTGCGCATTTGTTTGAATACCCGTGATCACAAAAGCACTTACAATAAGTGTTTTTACCAGCAGGTTTTTAATGTTCCCCGCCTTGCGTGGTACATTTTTAAAGTTATTTGTAAAGTTCATAGTTATTTTTTGTTTTAAGGCTTAATGATGATGTTTGTGCTGGTCATAACAATTGATCCGTTGCGGGCAAGCATACGTCCAACTGCTGTTGCGTGTGAATTCATGGTGATGGATGTTAGTGCCAGTACATTGCCCTGGAATGAAGTATAGTCTCCGATGGTAGCAGAGCTACCGGTTTGCCAGTAAACATTTTTAGCCTGTGCACCACCTGCAAGAATTATATTTCCACCTGAACCGCCCACTGTGGTAAAACCAGATGCAACCTGGAATATCCAGACTGCATTTGCATTACCCTGTGCATCCAATGTAAGATTGCCGTTAGCTATGGAAAGTGTAGAAGTTGATTTGTAAATACCCGGAGCCAGTGTTTTTCCACCCTGGTCGCCTGATACGGTAATGGGTGCAGGAGATGTTGCTCCTTCCGCAGCAAGGTATGCATTGGTAAGATCGGTCTTGGCTTGCTGTAACATAGCCGGTACACCCGGAGGTGCAATATCATCAGCTGCATAGATCGCTCCGTTCACAATAATAGCGGGAGGAAATCCTGTAACTGCAGAACGTACACCAGGATAGATACCAACATCAAGATCATGGATCTCACTTTGGCCTGCCTGGTTGCTGACTCCTACCCCCGATAAAATTGCAAAACGTGCTGATGTGGCAAGAATAACGGGGCCTTGTACCGGCGTTGTACCAGTAGTAAAGTTCCATACGTAATTACTGGCTAAAGGAGTACCGGCAACATTCTTAGCTCCGGTAGTTATAGTAGCAGTGTAACTGGTGTTGATCAAAAGTGGAAGAGCCGGCGTGAAAGAGGCTGTTGAACCACTGTAAGTAACAACGCCTGCTACAGGTATTGCTCCCCTGTTCAAACTAAAGGTTGTAAAGTTGATCGTCAGTGGATCCATAGGCATACTGAAAGTTGCTGTGATCACTTTACTCAGTGTTACATTAACAGCATTGTTAACAGGATCTGTTGAGATCACTGCAGGAGCAAGATTGGTTCCTGTTGTAAATGTCCAGGTATAATTATTTGCCAATGGAGTACCGGCAACATTTTTAGCGCCTGTTGTGATGGTTGCAGTATAAACAGTGTTTGCAGTAAATGGCAGCGTACTGTTAAAGCTTGCAGTTGAACCACTGTAAGTAACGGTTCCCAAAACGGTGGTTGCTCCCTGCTTAACAGTAAATGTGGTTGAATTGATCGTTAACGGATCCATTACCATATTGAAAGTGGCAGTAACAGTTTTGTTAAGCGCAACACCTGTAGCATTGTCTGCAGGATCGGTTGAGATTACTGCCGGGGCAATGGCTGAACCGGTTGTAAATTTCCAAACATAATCATTGGCTAATGCAGTACCGGCCAAATTCCTGGCACCTGTTGTGATGGTAGCAGTATATACACTACCAGGTAATAAACTGGTTGTTGGTGTAAAATATGCTGTGTTACCGCTGTAGGTAACTGTTCCGGGAATAATGATCGCTCCCTGCATTAACGTAAAGCTTGTAGCGTTGATCGTTAAAGGATTCATTGCTTCATTAAAAGTTGCACTGATCACTTTATTAAGCACTACACCTGTTGCATTGTTTACCGGATCGGTTGCAATTACAGTTGGAGCAGTAAGTGTTCCGGTTGTAAATGTCCACACATAATTATTGGCCAATGGAGTACCTGCTGTATTCTTTGCACCGGTTGTAATGGTAGCAGTATAAACAGTGTTCATGGTTAAAGGAAGTGTTGGCGTAAAGTATGCTGTATTGCCATTGTAAGTAACTACACCTGCAACTGCAGCTAATCCCTGCTTTACAGTAAATGTTGTTGCATTCAATGTTAAGGGATCCATAGGCATGTTAAAAGTTGCCGTAATGGTTTTATTAAGCGGCACACCGGTGGCATTGTTTAACGGATCGGTAGTGATCACTACCGGCGATAATGTTGCACCCGTACTGAAGGTCCATACATAGTCAGCCTGCAGCGCATTACCATTTTTATCTTTGACAGCTGTGGTAACCCTGCCTGTATAGGTAGTGTTTACTGCTAAAGGAACTGTTGGTGTAAATGTTGCGGTGGTACCACTGTAAGTGATCGTTCCTAAAACCGGTGTAGCACCGGTTATAGTAAAAGACGACTGCGTGATGGTTGCAGGATCCATTACTTCATTAAAGTTTACTGTTATCACTTTGTTGAGTGCCACACTGGTTGCCAGGTTAGCAGGATCGGTTGTTAGTACAAGCGGACAAATGGAGTCAACCTGCACGAAGTCGTCTTTTTTACAACTGCCCAAAAATGCGGCCAGCGAAAAGGCAGCAATGGAAGTTGTTAATAATAATTTTCCTTTTAGTTTCATAAAGTTTGTTTTTGTTTTTTATGCGTTTTTTAATGTGCCGCAAAGGTCACACGCATTATCCCGTAAACATTACACAACCCTGTCAATGAATTGTATCATTCACACATCTTCAAAAATTAACAGCGCCTTAGGCATTATGAAAAGTGGGAATGATACAATTTTTTAAAGAAGTTATATAACACTGAGCAGCATAAACGGCAGCATCTTTGTTATAATAATTTTAAAAAGATCATTATGTCATTACTTTCTATTTTACTCGTGCTGATCGTTGTAGGTGTACTTCTCTGGCTGGTAAACACCTATATACCCATGGACCGCAAGATCAAAAACATATTGAATGCTGTAGTGGTGATAGTAGTTATTATCTGGCTGCTAAAGGTTTTCGGGCTGTTTACCTCACTAAATGGTGTTCATATTTAAATACCTCTGGCTGCATTTTTATGTCCGCATAAAATAATAGAATGAAAAATAAAATAAAAGCGCTAAAGAAAATAAGTGTAGCATATGCATTGCAGGTGTTTGCTGTAATACTGCTCTTGGGGTATGCCGTTTCTTCGCCTGGAAATAAAACGAATGAAACAAAAAACAATAACACCATGCCAAGGTATATCAATAACCAATTGTTACATGCAGCAAACCCGGATTCATTACTAACAAAAAATAAATGACCTGGAGAGCTACATAGTTAAACACGGGTGAGTAATTTCACAGTATGAAAATTCTGTTATCTGCCTTATTGATTTTTTTGAGCATTACTCAAATGAATGCTCAGTCATTGAAGGACACATCTTTAAAAATGAAACAGGATAATTTATTTCCGTACGCATTGGTTGCAGGCGGTAGTAAAGGAATCGGTTATTCCATAGCAGAAGCACTGGCGAAACGTAATTACAATCTTATTTTAATTGCAAGGCATGAAGATAGTTTGATAGCAGCAAAGAACAGGCTGGAAGCTACTTACGGTATTCATGTAGAAATACTGGTTAAAGATCTTGCGTTTGAAAATACAGCAGCAGAAATAGCAGCATGGTGCACAGAAAGGAATATTCCTTTAAAAATGCTTTGTAATGTAGCAGGCCTGGGAGGAGAGCATGATTATTTATCGCTTCCGCTGGATTCACTCCGCTACATGATAAGGCTCAACATTGAATCAGTAATGGCACTTACTTTAACCTTACTTCCATTACTGGAAAAAAATAAGCCGGCATATATTCTGAATGTTGCCAGCATGGCAGGCTTCGCTCCTATTCCTATCAAGAATTTATATGCTGCTACTAAATCGGCGGTAGTATCATTCAGTTATTCTTTGCGATACCAGTTGAAAGATAAAAACATAAGTGTGAGTTGTCTTGCACCCGGCCCTGTTTTCACCAAACCCTCAATCGAAAAATATACAAAAGAAAAACTCGGAAGCCTGGGCATGAGCATGGCTGTGCCTGTAAAAAAAGTTGGTGAGGTTGCGGTAAAAAAAACATTGAAAGGAAAAATGATCATCGTTCCGGGAACATTGTCAAAAACATTATCAGGTGTGATACGCTTTTTCCCAAGACGATGGGTTGCATGGTTTTATTACCGTTTTACAAAATAGATACATATCAATACAGGCCTCACAACAAGAAGTCTTTCACAGCATTTATTAAATCACTAAACACGCAGTCTTGGTTATTGCTTTAAAAAATATTTTCCTGAATGCAGGCATCGTAACCTTATTCATTGGGAGGTTCTTCAGAGAAGTATTCAAACCTCCTTTCGAAATAAAAGAGGTTTTGAAACAATGTTATATTATTGGCTACAGATCGCTGCCCCTGGTTGCCATCACCGGTTTTATCATGGGCCTGGTGCTTACTCTACAGTCACGCCCTACCCTCGTGGAATTTGGTGCAGAATCCTGGCTCCCCGGTATGGTCGCCTTATCATTGGTAAGAGAAATTGCGCCGGTGATAACCGCCCTGATCTGTGCCGGAAAAATTGCTTCCGGCATTGGTGCCGAACTGGGATCGATGAAAGTAACGGAGCAGATCGATGCCATGGAAGTATCTGCCATCAATCCATACAAATACCTCGTAGTTACCAGGGTACTTGCTACCACGTTGATGATACCGGTATTGGTAATCTTTGCAGATGCTGTCGGGATCTATGGTGGCTATGTGGGTATAAATATCCACAGTGACCTCAACCTGTTTCGTTATTTCCAGCAGGTGCTTGATTCGCTTGCTTTCCTAGACATTATACCTGCAACCATTAAGACCTTTTTCTTTGGCTTCTTTATTGGTATGATCGGTTGCTACAAAGGTTTTACTGCCGCCAACGGAACAGAGAGTGTTGGCAAGGCGGCTAACCAGGCAGTAGTGGCGGCATCGCTAACCATTTTTATAATTGACATGCTGGCTGTGCAGATTACAGATCTCTTTTTCTAAACAACATGATAACAACAGGTACAGATATAAAAGAAAAAAAAACAACTACTTCACCCGGTGTTGTAATAAACATAAAAGGTTTGCACAAATCTTTTGGAGATAATGTTATTTTAAAAGGTGTAGACCTTACCGTGAACAAAGGAGAGAACCTGGTGGTATTGGGCAAATCAGGTTCAGGAAAATCGGTGCTGATAAAATGCCTTGTTGGTTTGGTTACCGCAGATAAAGGTGAGATAAATGTATTGGATACAGACATTAATACACTGGATGATAATCAGCTCAATGCTGTAAGGATCAGGATCGGTTTTCTTTTTCAAAACGCCGCGTTGTATGATTCCATGACCGTAAGGGAAAACCTTGCATTTCCTTTAAAACGCCATTCAAAAAAAATGACCACCGAAGCAGCAGAAGCGGCCATCACAGAGGCTTTGGAAAGTGTGGGACTGGCGGATGCCATTGATAAGATGCCTTCAGAATTATCGGGAGGTATGCGTAAACGGATCGGGCTTGCACGTACACTTATTTTAAAACCCGAGATCATATTGTATGATGAACCAACAACCGGGCTGGATACAATTACCTCCAGGGAGATCAGCGAACTGATGCTGGCAATACAGCAAAAAAATAAAACAACTTCCATCATCATTACACATGATATGGCCTGTGCAAAATTAACCGGCGACAGGCTGGTGATATTGAAAGAGGGCGTGATCGATGCAGAAGGAACCTATACAGAATTGGAAAAAAGTGAGGATGAATGGGTTCGCTCATTCTTCATTTGATCACGTACATAAAATTAACACATGAAAAAAGAATCTGGCTTTACATTAAAATTGGGAATGTTCGTAATGATCGGGCTGGTGCTATTTGTTGGCACCATTTATTTTGTTGGCAAACAGAAAAATTTATTTGGAAATACCTTTCATTTAAAGGCACAGTTTAAAACGGTAAGTGGTTTAAAAGAAGGTAATAACGTTCGATTTTCAGGAATCAATGTTGGCACGGTTAACGGAATAGAATTAATGAGCGATACCTCTGTAATGGTTGACCTGGTGATTAAAAAAAATGTACAGCAGTTTATAAAAACCGATGCTTTTGCCAGCATCGGGTCAGATGGTTTAATGGGCGACAAGGTATTGACCATATCACCCGGTATTATAACAGGAAGCCAGGTAAGGAACAATGATATCATCCAATCAAAATCAGCAGTGGAAATAGCCGATATCATGGCCAGTTTAAAAACGAGTGTGGATAATGCCGGCGTGATAACAGCACAGCTTGCCCAACTTTCTTATAAACTGAATAATGGGAATGGAGCTTTATCAAAGCTGATATCGGATGAAGGTTTTTCAAACAGCCTCCAAAGCACGCTAAGCAACCTGCAAACCAGTACCGGCGAATTTGCGCAGTTCACAACAAACCTGAATGATGGGAAACTGGCTGTGAAGCTTGATTCTACCATGAGTAACCTGCAGTCAAGCACTAAAGGATTCAGTGATAATATGGATGCCGTAAAAAATAGTTTTTTACTGCGGGGATATTTCAGGAAACAGAAAAAAGCCGAAGCAAAAAAACAGGCTGACCTGAAAAAACAGGAAAAATTAAAGTCGCTTCAAAATGTACAGCATGTAAAAGACAGCCTGAAGTAAACAGTGTGAATGATACAAGTTATTCATAAGGTTGTGCAACAATTTGATATCAATCAAACAGAACTTTGTGATCAATGGTTCATACAATTTAAACTCACCTGCACATGAATAATTTCACAGAATTGAAAGGCGACTGGAATGAAATAAAAGAGAAGCTGAAACAAAAGTTTGGGTTGCTTACTGATAGTGACCTTTTATTAGCACAAGGCAGGCAGGATGAAATGCTGGGAAGGTTGCAGACCAAATTAGGCAGAACAAAAGCAGAGATACATAAAATAATTTCTGAGTTGTAAACCAGTATATAAACCACAAACTGTATGCATTTACAGTCATTAAAAATTGCTATACTCAACAATGGCACAGAATTTGAAATTACCAATCCAGGCAACTGATAATTCAGTGACCATCACAAAAAACAAAGCGATTTTTCTTAAACTTTTTATTCAAACTTTAATTTAAACACAATGGGAAATTTACTCTATACAATAGCCGTGATATTGGTTATCATCTGGGCTATCGGGTTTTTAGGATTTGCTGCAGGAGGCCTCATACACCTATTGCTGGTTATTGCAGTGATAGCTGTGATACTACGTTTAATACAGGGCCGCAAGGTGCTTTAAAAAAATATTCTTAATCTTAAAAAATAAAAAAATGGGAAACACAAACAAATTATTAGGTGCAGTATTATTGGGTGCGGCAATAGGTGGAGCTTTAGGAGTTCTCTTTGCACCTGACAAAGGAAGCGAA
>JADMIO010796581.1_pt1 | contig 24581 bp, 19 predicted proteins | sample 8958161 | NCBI WGS metagenome assembly JADMIO01 (sample SAMN16585339, study PRJNA669376) | soil metagenome | isolation source: Crop rotation soil | place: USA: Cullars Rotation, Alabama | collected 2011
CGCCCGCCCCGGGGTCCTCGTCCGGCCGGCGCCGATCCGGCAGGCTCCGATGTCCCGGCCGGCTCCCATGGCGCGGTCGGCCCCCGCGCCGCGGTCCGGAGGCTTCTCCGGTCACGCGGTCGGCCACGCCCGGCGCTGAGCGCACTGACCGGCGCGGCCGCCCGTCATCTTCGCCCGGGTCAGCTGCCGGCGCTCCGGCTGCGCCCCCGCGCTGAACGGTGCCCGCCGGATTCGCCCGCGCCGGAGCCTCCGCTCACGGCCGCCTTTCGCCAGCGCGACCGATGAGCTGCCGCAGCGCAGGAAGGTTCGAACCACGAAGCAGGGTGCCGGCGAGCCGTGCATCTCTGGCCGCCGCTCCATGGTTCCCGAGCCCGGCCTCGGCACGGGCAAGCCAGTGCAGGACCTCTCCGCGCCGCGGGCTCTCGGGATTCACGTGTTCCCAGGACGCGGCGAGCGGGAGGAGTAGCTGCTCTGCCTCGGCGAACCGCGCGCTGCGAAGCTGCGCCCGCGCGGACCCGACGAGGCAATCACTCACGAGGACGGACGGCTCGATCTGTCCACGCGCGAAGTGCTCCTGGCAGCGGGTGAAGGAACTCTCCGCGGCGGGCAGGTCACCGAGCTCGAGCTGGGCCATCCCGAGCTCCGCCGCCACGTTCGACTGCACCCTCTCGGGTAGGCCATCGAGCGGGGATTCCCGGACCATGGCTTCCAGCCGCTCGAGCGCGTCGGAGGCCCTGAGCTGCAGACGTGAATCCAGGGCCCCCGCCAGCTCGGCCTGGACCCGTGCACTCGCCTCCTCCGCGGTGGCCATCGCTCTCGTGTCGCGCACGAGCCTCTGGGCCTCCTCCGACCTCCCGAGGAGAGCCGCGAGTCGCGCTCGACGCACCTGTCCGCCGAGCCGGGAACGGTGCCCCTTCGTTCCGAGCCGACCGATCAGTGCGGTCAGCTCGGTTTCCTGGGCCATCCACTCCTCGAGCCGCTCGGCATCCGCCAGGACACGCGCGAGGTGCTCGCCGTAGCCGAGGCGATCGTCGCTCTCGGCGGGGTTCTGCGCGCGCTCCAGCGCCACCGCCTCGCGGATCAGAGGGAGGCCTTCCTCGAGCTTTCCACTCTGCTGGAGCGAGATGCCGAGGCGGATCTTCGCGTTCCGTACCCGGAGCGTCTCGACCACGTCGAGCTGCTGCTGATCGGCGACGACCCTCCGGAGGAGCGCGGCGGCGTCGGCGGGACGGTCACTCCGTCGTAGCGCGTCGGCGTAGCTTCGCTCGCAGTCACTGAGCATCTTGTGCGGGCGCTTCGCGCCGAACGCTCGCCGGGCGCGCTCCACCGCGTCCTCGGCCGCGGCCAGCTCGCGTTTCCGGTCGCCGAACCGGCCGTAGGTGTTGGCCTGGAGCTCGAGCACGTCGATGGTGCGCTCGTCGATCGGACCGAAGTACTTCTCGGCGATCTCGATCCCCTCGACGAGCGGAGCGTAGGAGGGCTCGGGGTCGTTGAACTTGGCCAGGGCAAAGGACTTGTCGCGAAGCGCCGCAACCAGGACCTCCGCGGTAGCCGGCAGGCCACGGCGAGCATCCGGGAGGATCTCCTCGATGAGCGCCAGGGAGCCCGGGAGGTCGTGGTAGTTGATCTCGTTGGCCAGGAGGCCCTTCGCCTCGAGCGTGAGCAGGTGCGTCCGCCCGAGCGCCTTCTCGGCCCTGGGGACGGTGGACCGGAGCACCTCCTCGGCCTTCGCCGCCTCCCCGAGGCTGTCGAAGCTCTGGGCCACGATGAATCCGAGCTCGGCTGCGACCTCCGGCTCTGCGCCCAGCTCCGACTCGATGCGACCTGCGGCGGCCGTGAGAAGATCCGCGGCGGTCACCACCCCGCCCACCCCGGTCCTGGGAGTCGCGCTCGTGAGGATCGACGCGATGAATCCCCGGACCCGCTCGGCGCGCCGGGCCTGGGACCGGGCGACCCGCGCCTGCCAGAACGCCACCCCGGCGGCAGCGCCGACCAGCAGCGTGACGAGGGACACCGTCGCGACCGGAAGGGCGTTCCGGCGGACGAACTTCAAGGCCCGGTCCGCGAGGCTCTGGGTCTTCGCGACCACCGGCTCCCCCGCAAGCCAGCGCGACACGTCGTCCGCGAAGGCCTGGACGCTCGCGTAACGATCCGCGGGGTCACGGCGCAGCGCGCGCGCCAGCACCGCGTCCAGGTCGCCACGCAGCGCGCGCGCCAGACGCGGATCGGCCCGCAGCCTGCTGCTCGCGGGCGGAATCACCGTTCGCTCCATCGCCTCGATCAGGGCCGCCCACGATTCGCGCGGGAGCCGGTACGGGCGTTCTCCGGTCAGGAGCTCGTACAGCACGATCCCGAGCGAGTAGACGTCGGTCGCGACGCTCACCCGCTCCCCGCGGATCTGCTCCGGTGAGGCGTAATCCGGCGACAGCGCCGGGCCGAGCTCTCGCGTCAGATCCGAGTCGCCCGGGCCTTCCTCGCGAAGGAGCTTCGCCGCTCCGAAATCGAGGAGGCGCAGCCCCTGTGATTCCGACACCAGGATGTTGCTGGGCTTGAGATCGCGATGAACCACCAGGTGCGCGTGGGCGTAGGACACCGCGCCGGCGACCTGCAGGAAGAGCGCGAGTCTCTGCCTGAGGGACAGCCGCCGTGCCGCCGCATGACGGTCGATGGGGACGCCGTCGACGTACTCCATGGCGAGGTAGGGACGCCCCTCGGCGGTCACTCCTGCGTCGTAGAGACGGGCGATGCTCGGATGCTCGAGCGCGGCGAGCGCGTCGCGTTCCTGCTTCAGCCGCTCCGCCATCCCCGGTGCCCACCGGGTCCGCGGCAGCTTCAGCGCGACCTGGCGCTGGATGGTGCCGTCGACCCGTTCGGCGAGCCAGACCTGTCCCATGCCTCCGGCCCCGAGCACGCGAAGGAGCCGGTACGGGCCGACCATCGTCCCGACCTGTTCGAGCGAGGTCACCTCCCCGGCCGCGGCCAGCATCTCGGGCGAGATCGGATCCCGGAGGAAGCTGTCGGTCGTGGCCGAGCGCGAGAGCATCACCCGCAGGCTGGAGGCGAGCGGCTGGTCCTCCGGCGAGAGGCGCGAGAGCCAGCCCTCGCGCTCGCCCGGGGGAAGCGTCAGTGCCTCGGACAGCAGCACGTCGATGCGCTGCCAGACCCGGGGATCTTTGGGTGCGAGCGCTCCCGGGTCCCGGGCGTCGTCCGTCCGCGAGCTGCCGGCGAGGGGCTCACGCTTCACGTCAGTCCCTCCCGGGTCCGGATGGCGCCCGGAGATGGCGACGCAGCGCCGGCAGAGGGGACTGTCGCAGGAGGGTCTCCGCGAGCTGAGCGTCGCGCCTCGCCGCGGTGATGTTCCCCGCTCCCAGCTCCGCCTGCGCCAGCCAGTGAAGGGCCTCGCCGCGTCCAGCCGATGCGGGGCTGGCTTCCCACGCGGTCACGAGGGGGCGGAGGAGCTCCTCGGCCCGAACGGCGTGGCCCTTGCGCAGCTCGAGTCGCGCCCCGCCCAGCACGCAGGCGCTGACCGGGATGGAGGTCTGGATCTGTCCGCGGAGGTGAAGCTCGCGACACCGGACGGTCTCCGTCTCCGCCGCCTGGAGATCGCCGAGCTCGAGGTGGACGAGGCCGAGGTGGGCGGCGACGTCCGACTGGACCCGCAGTGGTAGCTTGTCGAGCGCGTGATCCCGGACCGTGCGCTCGAGTCGTTCGAGCGCGTCCTTCCACCGGAGCTGCATCTCGGCATCGACCGCGAGGACCATCTCCGCCCAGACCTTCAAGGTCTCCTCGGTCGGCCCGGCCATCGACTCCACCTCGGCCGCCAGGGAACGGGCCTCGGCCGAGCGTCCTCGAAGGACTGCAAGACGGGCCCGCCTCACCCTCCCGAACACCTCGCTCCAGTGCGGCTGGGGACCGAGCCGGGCGCTCATGCCGCGCACCACCTCTTCCTGTGTCTGCCACTCCTCCATCCGTTCCGCCGCGGCCAGGGCGTTGGCCAGCGCGATGGCGAATCCGAGGCGGTCGTCCGACTCGGCAGGGTTCTGCTTCTGCTCGAGCGCCACCGCCTCGCGGATCAGGTCGATGCTCTCCGCGAGCTGGCCGGTCTGCTGCAGCGCGGTGCCGAGCTTCAGCTTCGCGTTCCTGACCCGTATCGTCTCGGTCACATCGAGCTTCTGCTGGTCCGCCAGCACGCCACGGAGGATCTCCACCGCGTCGCCGGGGCGATCGCTGTTTCGAAGCGCCTCGGCATACGTCCGCTCGGTGGCGATCAGGCTCGCGTGCGGCCGCTGGTTCCCATATGCCTGGCGCGCCCGGTTCATCGCGTCGCTGGCAGTCGCCAGCTCCCGGGGGCGGTCACCAAACCGGCCGTAGGTATTGGCCAGGAGCTGGAGAGGCATGATGGTTCGGTCGTCGAGTCGACCGAAGTACCTCTCGGCGAGACCGATGCTCTCCTGGAGCGCACGGTAGGATTCCTCCGCGCGGTTCAACTTCGCCAGCCCGAAGGACTGCATCTTGAGCGTCTCCACGGCGGCTTCCGCGGTCGCGGGGAGTCCGCGCATCGCGTCGGGAAGGACCTCCTCGAGGAGAGCCAGAGAGCCCGGCACGTCGCGGTAGACGAGGATGGTGGCGAGGAGAGATTTCCCGTGCAGCGTCAGCGGGTGCGCTCGCCCGAACGTCGCCTCGGCGCGAGGAATCGCTGCGCGGAGCACGGTCTCCCCTCTGAATTTCTCACCCAGGCTGTCGAAGCTGTCGGCGACGATGAGCCCGAGCTCGGCAGCCACGGCCGGCTCGCCGGCGAGCTCCGACTCGACCCGTCCCGCCGCGGCAGTGAGCAGATCCGAGGCGGTCACCACCCCGCCCACACCGGTCCTCGGCGTTGCGCCGGTGAGGATGGAGGCGATGAATCCCCGGACCCGCTCTGCGCGGCGCGCCTCGACCCGGGCGATCCGGGCCTCCCAGAGCGCGACGCCGCTCGCAGCGCCCACCACCATCGCGACGACCGCCGCGGTGGTGACCGGGATCGCGTTCCGCCGCACGAACTTCCACGCCCGGTCGCCGACGCTCTGACGCTTGGCGAGCACCGGCTCTCCGGCGAGGTACCGCGCGACGTCGTCGGCGAGGGCCTGAACGCTGGCGTACCGCTCGCTCGCCTCTCGCCGGAGCGCCTTTCCGAGCACCGCGTCCAGGTCTCCACGGAGCGCCCGGGCCAGCTTCGCATCTCCGCGGACGCGCGTGCTGGCCGGAGGAATCACGATCCGGCCGACCGCCTCCACCAGCACGGCCCAGGACTGTCGCGGGAGGCGGTAGGGACGCTCGCCGGCGAGTAGCTCGTGGAGAACGATGCCCAGCGAGTACACGTCGGTCGCCACCGTCACCCGCTCCCCACGGATCTGCTCCGGCGAGGCGTAGTCCGGCGAGAGCGCTGGCCCGAGCTCGCGGGTCAGCTCGGAGTCGCCCGGTCCATCCTCGCGGAGGAGCTTCGCTGCGCCGAAGTCGAGGAGCCGGACCTCCTGCGAACCGGTGATCAGGATGTTGCTCGGCTTGAGGTCGCGGTGGACGACCAGGTGCGCATGCGCGTACGACACCGCGGCGGCGACCTGGAGGAACAGCGAGAGGCGTTCGCGCAGCGAAAGCGCGTGGGCGGCCGCGTACCGGTCGATGGGGGCGCCATCCACGTACTCCATCGCGAGGTACGGCCGGCCCTCGCCGGTGACCCCTGCATCGTAGAGACGGGCGATGTTGGGGTGCTCGAGCGCAGCCAGCGCATCCCGCTCCTGATTCAGCCGCTCGGCCACACCGGGCGCCCAGCCGGCCCTGGGCAGCTTGAGCGCGACCTGCCGGCGGGGGCTCGCATCGACGCGCTCGGCGAGCCAGACCTGTCCCATTCCCCCGGCCCCGAGCATCCGGATGAGGCGATAGGCCCCCACCCGGTCGCCAGCATGCTCGAGGGAGACCTCCTGGCCGGCGGCCACCAGGTCGGCGGCCCGGACCGGGTGCCGGAGGAAGCTGTCGGTCGTTCCCGACCGGGTCAGCATCTCGCGGAGGCTCGAGGCGAGCGCCTCGTCGCTGGCCGAGAGCTGCGCGAGCCAGTCCTCGCGCTCGGCAACCGGCAGGCTCAACGCCTCCGAGAGCAGAGCGTCGATGCGCTGGCCGAGCCGCGTGTCGCTCTCGGGATCCGGGGCCACGTCACCGCTCCATGATGCTCGCGAGCAGCAGGCGCGCCCGCTCCCATTCGCGCCGGATGGTGCGACCGCTGGCGCCGAGCGCGGCACCGATCTCCTCGTCTCCGAGGCCGAGGAAGTAGCGCATCTCGACGACCTGGGCGAGCCGAGGGTTCACCTTGGCCAGGAAATCCAGGGCGCTGTGCACCTCGAGGATCTCCCCTTCCGATGCGCCGAGCTCGGCGGCCGCCGGGGTCGCGAGGGTGACGTGCACCACGTCCCCGCCGTGACGCTCGGTGCGGCGGCGGCGGATCGAGTCCACCACGATGGAGCGCATCGTCGTCGCGGCATAGGCCAGGAAGTGGTCCCGATCCTCGAGCTCGATGTGGCCAGCCTTCTGCAGCCGCAGGAAGGACTCGTGCACCAGCGCCGTCGTGTCCAGCGTGATGTTGCGGCCACCGGAGGACAGGCGAGCGCGGGCGAGCTGCCGGAGCTCCTCGTAGAGAATGGGTAGCAGCTCGTCGACACTCGCCACCCCTCCATCTTCGCGCGGGGCCGGCTCTCCTGCACCGTGGTCTCCGGGTCAGGGGCTACAGCGCCGCCAGGAAGGCCAGCAGGTCGGACTTCTCGCGCGGGGTGAGGCCGATCGCGAAGCGCTCGTCGTAGAACCGGATCACGTCCTCCAGCGTGGCCGCGGAACCGTTGTGGAAGTACGGCGGACGCGCAGCCAACCCCCGGAGGATTGGCCCCTTGAACCGTCCGACGTCCTTCCACTTTCCGGTGAGCAGAGCCCTGCCGGGGTCGGTGGTGGTCTCGATCTCTCCGGTGAGCCTGTTTCGCAGCGTGTAGACGGGCAGCCGGGACACGTCGAGCCCGCCCGGCGGCCGGGGCAGATCCGTCCCGATCCGCAGGGGCGCAGGAACCGAGTGGTTGCCCGCGTTCGGCGTGTCGTGACAGGTGGTGCAGGTGCCGGGGATGCTGTCCATTCCGAGGTCGTCGTTCAGCCCGGCGACTCCGACGATCGAGAGGGGCTTGTGATTGAAGAGCTCCTGCCCCCGGGCGATCGCCGCCCGGGCCGCATCGCGTCCATGAACCCGCGGATGCTCGCTGGCCCAGGCGTCGTAGAGGGTCACCACGGTCGGGTCGAAGGGCCGCCCGGTGGGATCCCCTCCCAGGGCGTCGTTGATGCCGAAGTAGAACTCCTGCGAGACCAGCGCCTCGGGTCCCCCCTGTGCCCCGCGAGCTCCCAGGTCACCGGACCGAAAATCCCAGACCTGCGCGGTGTACAGCTGCATCTCGAAATCGACGATGGCATCGCGCTGGGCATCGTCGAGTGGAGCGGCGGCCTGCGCGTGGCCGAGCGTCGCACCGTTGGACTGGTCGGCCAGGTCGAAGTGGAGCGTCGCCCAGCCGTTCGGCGAGCTCGGATCGCGGAAGGTCTCCCGTCCGTCCCACATCACCGTGCTCAGGAACCGGAGGTTGGAGGAGGGCAGGATGCGACGGAACAGCGAGAGCTCCTTCGCGCTCGCGAAGCCGTACGGGTCGTCCACGGCGACCAGGTCGAACTCCCTCACCTCTGGGAGCCCGATGCCCACCCGGATGAGCGCGCGGTCCAGCAGCAACGCATACGCCTTCCGACGAGCGTGGAGACTCGAGGTGTCGGCTCCCGGGGAGACGGCCCCGTCCACCGCGCGGAAGAGCGGGTCCGTTCCCCTGCTCTCCTGGAAACGGCGACGGGCCACCTGAGGGGTCATGGTCATCCCCGCCTCGGGGACGTGGCAGGTGCTGCAGGCGCGACCGTTGGTCCCGAGCGACTGGAAGAAGGGGTTGCTGGGATCCTCGAGTGGGCCGCCGCTGGCGTTCATGGTGCGCGAGAAGCCGAAGTCGTTCAGGACCAGCCTCGCGCTCGGCCGGCGGGCGGCGAGCGGCGCCGTCTCCGCCGACGCCCCTGCGGTGGGTGCGCCGGCACCCTGCTCGCCCGACCCGCACGCGGCTCCGACCACCGCGATCATCAGCAACGCGCAGCTTCGCCACCTGCCCATGTGCAGTCCTCCCCCGCGGGGTGGAAGTCACGCCCCACCACCGACGAAGGGCGCTCTGGTCGCCCTCCTAGTTCACGAGAAAGGAGGCGCCGCCCGGACACCGGGCCACACGAATCGGCGGAAGGCTCCGGATCTCGCGGATCTGGGGCTCCGGCTCTCCGAGGCCCACGCCGCGGCGTTCCAGCTCCCCCTCGAGCGACGCAGATGCTCGCAGGTCCTTGGCATGGGAAGCTCCCGGCCCGCGAGCATGGCACGGGTCGACATCGACGACGGCGGCCGCGCCGGGACCATCACCTACCGCGAGGGACTCCACAGCGTCTCCTTCGACTGGGAGCTCGCGATGTCCCCCGCGCTGGCGGTCATCACCGGGCCGGACTCGCGCGCCTGGGAACGTGTGGGTGGCTGGGCCGCCGGCCGGCAGGAGGAGATCTTCGAGCACGTCGCCCGCGAGGTGCTTCGCCAGAAGGCGGCCGGGCACACGCCGGAGATCGACCTCGCGGCGGGCACCATCACCGTCCTCGAGCAGGTCCCCACCGGCACCGGAGCGAGGCGCCGGGGAAGCTCTCCGCGCGGTCCGCTGGACGCGGTGGGTGAGCTTGCCGAGGCGGACGTCGAGGAGCTCATCGCGCGCATCCTCCGGGACGGCACCTGCGGCCCGACCGTGGACGCCCTGGGGCAGATCGACCATCCGAAGGCACGCGCCGCCGTCGACCAGGCGTCTCGTCACCACCTCTCGGTGGACGTGCGGCTCGCCGCGGCGGAGGCACTGCATGCCCGCGGGACGCTCCCCGACCTCGAGCCGGCGCTCCTCCGCGAGCTGCGACTCCTGAACCTCCGCACGGACGGCCTGCCGCGCGCGCTGCGCCTCGCCGAGGCGTACCCCACGGCTTCGGTGAAGCAGGCGCTCCTCTGGGCCAGCTGGAACCAGACCGAGTGCGCGGCGGACTGTGCGCGGCTGCTGGTGAAGCTGGTGGCGGGCCCGGAGGCGCTCGCGGAGGTGGACGAGGCGCTCGGCGACCTCGAGCTCCACCGGAGCTACTTCCAGCGGAAGGCCGCGTTCGACGCGCTCTGCCGGAGGACAGGAATGACGCTCGAGCCCGGGTGAGCCCGCGCTGGCTCCGCTCAGAAGCGATGCAGGAACAGCGAGGCGTAGGACGGGACCGCGTCCCGCCAGAAGCGAATCTTCTTCCCCTCCGCGAAGCCGCGGGCCACGTAGTTGACCGGGACCTCCATCGGCGAGTGCCCGTTCCGCGCCAGCTTGCACGCGAGCTCGATGTCCAGCTCGAAGCCGTTCGACCTGAGGTCGAGGCCATCGAGGCACTCGGCCCGGAAGACCTTGAACATCGTGTTCACGTCGGTGACACGCTGCTGGTACAGCAGGCTGTACGTCCGCGCGAACATCACCTGGCCGAAGTTGAGCACCAGCCCTCGCACCGGCGTCGCGTCGTACCGGCGGACCTTCCAGTCGTCGAGGCCGAGGCTGCGCGAGCCGAGCACGAAGCTCGCCTTGTGCTGGAGCAGCGGCTCCAGGAGGGCATCGTAGTCGTCGATGTCGTACTCGAAGTCCGCGTCCTGGATGAGCACGATGGTGCCGGTGACGTGCGCCAGCCCGGTCCGCACCGCGTGGCCCTTGCCCTGCGGCCGGTCCTCCAGCACGACCCGCACCCCCGGACGTCCGCGGTAGCCCTCGACGATCGCCCGCGTGCCGTCGGTGGAGTTGCTCTCCACGATGATCAGCTCGCGGTCGATCTTCAGTGGCTTCGCGAGCACCGCGTCGATGACCTCGGCCACCGTGCGCGCCTCGTTGTAGACCGGGAAGACGATCGACAGCTTCTCGCGAGCGCTCGCCTCTGCCGAGCGGCGACCGAAAACCGCCACCCGGTTCCCGGCCCGGACCGGCAGCTCCAGGTCGGCGAGCGGCGTCGCTCGCAGGACCGTCGAGACCACCGGCCGGTCGAGGATGCGGGACGCGATGTCGCCGGCGTAACGGACGGTGCGCGTCACCGGGAGGGGGTACTGGGTCCTGAGCACCAGCCCCGAGCGTGCCGCGAGCGCGGTCAGGTTGCCGGTGCTGAGGAACGTCGCCTTGTGGTCGAAGAGCTGGGACCAGTACCGACGCATCATCCGCGCCGGAAGCGAGTCGGCGTTGGTGTAAGTGACGACGAGCAGCGTCTCGGGCGGCAGCGCCGCGACCAGCTGCGAGAGCACCGCGTGGGGCGCCGCCAGGGACTCGAGCAGCTCGGCCAGGATGACGACCTGGGGTGCCCGCGCGAGGTGGGGCGCCGCCCACTGCATGTCCGAGTCGAGCGCCACGCGGGCGAAGCGCACGTCGTCGAACGTCGCGACCTCCAGACCGAGCCGCTCCGCCGAGGGCACCTGCGCGTACTCCGGCAGATACCGTCCGAGGAGCAAGGTCCGCGAGAGCGGCGCCCCGACCAGACGCTGGTGGTCCGCTTCCACGCGCTGGAGCAGGCGCTCGAAGTCCTCGGACATCAGGGCGCGGTCCCGCGGATCGGAGAAGGTCTGGATGCGCTCGATGTCCAGATCGTTGAACGGCTTCTCCCGCGTGGGATTGACGTAGACGGCGCCGCAGGCCGTGCAGCGCACGAAGCGGACGCCGGCGCGATGGAAGAGGTAGCTCGGCCGGTCCGCCTCGCAGGCCGGGCAGTCCACGAATCGGTTGTGGGCGCGCGCGGTCCGCACCGCCGAGGTGGGCCGGAACTGGAACGAGCGCACCGAGCCGTTGCTCCCGGTCATCCGGGTTCACCCTCGGCGGACTGCCGGCGGTCGTTCACGAAGGGACTGGCCTCGAGGAACGCCAGCGTCTCCACGATGCTCTCCTCGATGCTGCGGGTCGGGGCCCAACCCAGCGCCCGGAGGCGCGTCGTGTCCAGCAGGATGCGGGGCGAGTCGCCCACCCAGCCGCGTTCGCCTCCGGCGTGCACGATCCGCGGGCGCACCCCGAGCGTCCTGGTGATGATCTCGATGCTCCGGTCGACCTCGATCCAGTCGTGGTGCCCCAGGTTGAAGAGATTGACCGGTCCGGCCGACCTCGCGAGGGCCACGATCATCCCCGACACGCAATCACTCACGTGGAGGTAGCTCTTCCTCTGGTGCCCGTCGCCCAGCACGTCGAGGCGGGTCGGGTCACGGCGCAGCTTTCGCCAGAAGTCGATGACGTGGCCGTGAGTGTAGCGGGGCCCGAGCAGCGACACGAAGCGGAAGATCCACGTCCGGAAGCCGTAGCCCAGGGCGTAGGAGGTGAGGAGCCCCTCGGCAGCGAGCTTCGACGTTCCGTAGATCGACGTCTGCACCGGGAACGGCGCGTCCTCGGGGGTGGGGACCACCGTCGCCTCGCCGTAGACCGAGCCGGTGGAGGCGAAGGCCACGTCCCGGGCTCCGGTGGCGCGCATGGCCTCGAGCAGGTTCTGGGTGCCGACCACGTTCTGGTCGATGCACCGGCGCGGCTCGCGGAGGTTGTCCTTGATGTCTGCGTTCGCCGCGAGGTGGAAGACGAGGTCACAGCCCTCGACGGCTCGTGCCGCGGCCGACGGATCGAGCAGGTCCCCCTCGATCACCCGGGCGCGCCCGGGCACGAACTGCCGCCACCCGGTGGAGAAGTCGTCGAGGATGGTGACCTCGGCACCCTCGGCGAGGAGCCGGTCCGCGACGTGGCTGCCGACGAAGCCAGCGCCCCCGGTCACCAGCACCCGACGCCCTGCGAACCCGTCGCTGGACACCGGCCGGGCCATCAGCGAGGGCCGGAGCGCTTGCGCCAGGCCTCGTTGAACTCGGCGATGGTCTCCACCGTGCGCGGGTGCCACACCATCTTGCGCAGGATGGCCGGCGGCACGGTGACCACGTGCGCACCTGCCTCCAGGGCCTCGGTCACGTCCATCAGGTGCCGGATGGAGCCGACGATGATGCGCGCCGGCAGCCCCTCCCGGTCCAGCGCCCGGCGCGTGACCTCGATCACCGGGCCCGGGTCGTAGCCCATGTCGCGGATGCGGCCGGAGAAGATGCTGATGTAGCTGGCCCCGCCGAGCGCCGCCAGGTACGCCTGGTTGAAGGCCATCAGGCAGGTGAGGTTGGTCTTCACCCGGCGCGGCGCCAGACGATGGAGGACGCGCAGGCCGACCTCGGAGAACGGCACCTTGATGGTGATGCGCTCGGGGTCCCAGGCGTGATAGCCGAGCGCCTCGGTCATCATCTCCTCCTCGCCATCGCTGGTGAGCTCGACCGAGACGTCCCCGGTCGAGACGGTGAGGACCTCGCGGATGACCTCCGCGAGATCCGCCCCCGGCGACTCGCGGGAGATGATGAGGGGATTGGTCGTCACCCCGGAGAACGCGCCCCAGGCGAAGAGACCCTTGATTTCACTCGGATCCGAGCTGTCGACGAAGAGAGCCACGCCCTCCTCCTAGTACATCCGGCCCCCGATCGCCGAGGCGATCTCCACCAGGGTGGCCCCCTGGACGTCCGGGGCCGGGACCGACATGCCACGCAGGGGACAGAGCTCGCACCGGGAACGCGGCACGAGGAGCGCCGTCCGGAGGCCTGCCGCCCGCCCCGCCTCGAGGTCGGCGACCGAGTCGCCGATGGCCCAGGACCTGGCCGGGTCGCCGCCCAGGCGCGCGAGCAAGGACCGCAGCATTCCCGACCCCGGTTTCCGACAATCGCACGCCCGCACCAGCTCGGGGACGCCGCCGGGCCCTCCCTCGGGGTGATGCTCGCAGACCTCCACGGCGGCGATGGACACGCCCTGCGCGGCGAGCCGCGCGAGCAGCGCGGCGTTGGTGCGCGCGACGGCCGCACGGGAGATCTGGCCCTTCGCCGGCCCGGGCTGGTTCGTGGCCATCGCCAGCACGAAGCCCGCACCGGCGAGGGCACGCAGCCCCTCCAGCGCGCCGGGCAGGAGCCGGAGCTGATCGGGATGGAACGCGGTGACGATCGCGCCGGTCTCCTCGTCGCGGACGACGTCGACCAGCGTGCCGTCCCGGTCGAGGATCGCCAGGCGCGCCGCCGCGCTCACCGGACGCTCTCCCACTTCGTCGGCGAACGCTGCAGCTCGGGGTGGCTCACCAGCAGATGCCAGACGACGGCGCACATCCCCTCGGTGTGAGGCGTGATGCGCTCGGTGGCCACGGTGGGGATGAGCACGCAGGCGTCGGCGAGCGCGCGGGTCGTGCCTCCGTCCCGCCCGACGATGCCGAAGATGCGGGCCCCCACCTCGCGCGCGTGCTCCAGCGCCCGGACCAGGTTGACGCTGATCGCCTGTTCGCGGTTTCCACCACCGACGGAGAACACGAGGATCCCGTCGCCCCGGCGGAGGCGCGAACCGCGGAGCCACTCGACGAAGGAGGTGTCCCAGCCCTCGTCGTTGATGCGCGCGGTGAGCTCGCTCACGTTGTCCGTCGGCGCGTACGCCTCGAAGCCACAGAGCTTGCGGAAGTCGTTGACCGCGTGGCTGGCGTGGCCAGCGCTCCCGCCAACCCCGAGCACGAAGAGACGACCGCCGTCGCCGCGCACCGCCGCCAGGCCGGCGGCCACCGCCTCGATCGTCGCGGGATCGAGCCGGGCGATGATCTCGGCGCTCTCGGACAGGTATCGGGAAGTGAAGCTCACGGAAGGTCCCTAGGAGCGATGGAAGTTGGCCATGATGCGGGCCCCGTCGAAGTCGAAGCGGAACCGCATCGGCCTGAGGCCGCGTCCGGCGAGCGCCTCGTGCACGCGACGCCGCTCGGCCGGGCGGACATAGAACATGAAGAAGCCGCCGCCGCCTGCGCCCATCAGCTTGCCCCCGAGCGCGCCCGCGCTGCGAGCCGCCTCGTAGTGCCCGTCGATGACCTCGTCGGTCATGCTGGCGGCGAGACGTCGCTTCTGCATCCAGTGCTCGTGCAGCAGGTCGCCATAGGCGTCGAGGTCGCCGGCCAGCAGGATGTCCTTCGTCCGGTGCCCCAGCGCCTTGATCCGGTGCATGCGCTGGACGGCGGCGTCACGGTTCTCGACGATGGCGCTCGCCTGCTGCACCAGCACCGACGACGCCGCTCGCTCCACGCCGGAGTAGAAGACCACCAGCCTGTTCTCGAGCTCGTCGATCACCTCGTCCCGCAGATCCAGCCGCTCCACCTCCACACGGCCGTCGGGATGGAAGGTCAGGGCGCTGATCCCGCCGTACGCGGCGATGTACTGGTCCTGCTTCCCGATGGGCTCGCCGAGGACCTCGATCTCGAGGTGGGACGCCTCGCGCGCGAGCTGCTCGGCCGGTACCGACTCGCGACGGAAGGCGTGGAGACCATTGAGGAGCGCGACGGTGAAGCTCGAGGAGCTGCCCAGACCGGTGTTGGCCGGCACGTCGGCCAGGCTGTGGAGCTCGAGGCCGCCGGTGAAGCCCATCCCCTTCAGCGCCGCCCGGAAGATGCGGTGCCGGATCTCGTCGACCGAGGCCACGGTCTCGGTCTCCGAGTAGGCCAGGCGGATGGTGTCGTAGAAGCGCCGGGCGACGCAGACGAAGACGAACTTGTCCACCGCGGCGGAGACGACGAACCCGCCATGCTCGCGGAAATAGGAAGGAAGGTCGCTTCCTCCGCCCCCCAGCGAGAAGCGCACCGGCGCGCGGGAAACGATCATCTGGACGTTCGCAAGTGGTGCTCGAGGTCGGTCCGGCCGGCCGGCGAGCCGATCTCGAAAAACCTGTCATGGACCACGAGCGCACGCAAGCGCCCGCTCGTGGCCAGCTCCTCCTGGACGCCATCGAGCCCACGCGGCACGCCGGGAGGCAGCGCCTCCACCACCTCGCGGCGGAGCGCGGTCGCGCCGTAGTCGATGTGATCGACCTCCGGTCCACCGGCGCCCTTCCGGTACCGGAGCACCCACGCGCCGTCGGTGACGACGTTGGAGGGCTCGAGGCTCCCGGCGTTCCGGTAGACCGCCATCACCCCGTCGCAGTCCGCGTAGCGTTCGAGCAGACGGAGCAGCTCGGCGTAGTCGAACCGCAGGTAGCTATCCCCGTAGGTCACGACGAACCGGGGCGCCAGCAGCGGCAAAGCTGCCCGGAGCGCCCCCGCCGTCCCGAGCAGCCGTCCGGGCTCCTCCTCCGCGTAGCGAACCGAGAGACCGTGCCGGGCCCCGTCGCCCACGTGCGCACGGATGAGCTCTCCGAGGTGGGCGATGCACAGGACCACGTCGCGAATCCCCGAGCGCGCGAGCAGCTCGAGCTGCCAGTCCACGAACGGCCGGCCGGCGACCTCGAGCAGCGACTTCGGCAACCGCTCGGTGTGCGGGAGCATCCGCGTCGCGAGCCCACCCGCGAGCACCACCGCCTGCATCGGGCTCTCCGAGCTCACCGCACCCGCCGGATGACCCAGGAATGCTTCCAGGGGTTCGCGCCGTGCGGCTCGAACGCCTCGTAGACCGGCTGCCCCGGGAAGCGCGCGGCGACGAGTGAGGCTGGAACGTTCGCAGGGACGGAGAGGAGCAGGGGCGCGTGGTCGAAGAACATGCCGTTTCGCGCGTACCGGGTCGGCCACTCGGCGCGGATGATCACGACCCCGGAGTCGACGTCCTCCCGCGCAAGCTCCCGCTTCAGCCCGGTGTGCACGGTCACCTCCGGGATGCGCCGCTCGAGGTAGGTCGCCATCAGGAACAGAGGCGCAATCCAGATCGCCACCGCGACCACCCGGCTGGTCCAGCGCCCGAGCTGCTGCCGGACGAAGGCGGCGGCGGGGGCCCACCCGACCGAGGCCAGGAACGCGAGCGGCAGCAGCACCATCGTCAGGTAGCGCGGGCGCGGGCTGTCATCGGGCTCGTTGAACGTCAGGAGGAGGCCGGCCATGAACAGGAGCAGCAGCGCGCCGAACCAGCGCTGCAGCGTGGCGGTCCGCGCATCCCCAGCGACCTGCTCCCGGCGGAGGAGCACCCAGCCCAGGCAGGCCAGGAGCGCCGCGCCGGGCACCGTCCACTCGAAGAAGAACGTCTCCAGCTCCGCCAGGTGGTTGAAGATCTCGTACGGGCTGACGACGTGGAGAGGACTGATGTTCCGGAAAGCGCCGCTCTCGCCGTAGATGGCGACGAAGCCCGCCTTCCCTGCCTCGTAGCCATCGGTGAAGGGCGAGCCGAACTGGAGCTTGTTGTAGAGCAGCGTCAGCCCGAGGAAGGGCGACGCGCCGGCGCCGGCGATGAGGAGCGCGCGGACGCTGCGGAAGGCGATCAGCGAGAGCCCGAGGAGAATTCCGTCCACCGGGCGGATGAGGAACACGCATCCAGCCGAGACGCCGAACAGCACCAGCCACGCATCCCGCCCCGAGCGCGCCCAGCGCGCCCCTGCCAGCATCGCCACTGCGCCGAACAGGAGCGTCGGCGTGTGCGAGAGGAAGGTCGCCGCCTGGTACGCGAAGAGCGGCATCGCGGCGAGAAACGCGACCGCGAGGAAGGCACGCCGTGCATCCAGCACCACCCGTGCGGCGAACCAGAACGCGATCAGCGCCAGCATTCCCTCCACCGGCGTCACCAGCCATGGCAGCCCGACCCGCACTCCCGGCGCGAGCAGTGCGGCGGTGCCCGGCGGATACTTGCTCCGGACGAAGTCGTCGATCACGACGTGGTCGACGGCCGCCCAGTCAGCGTATGGAGGCGCGGGCGCCTTGAGCACGCCCCGCGCGAAGCCCTCGGCCTGGAGCACCGTGGAGTACTCATCTCCCGAGTAGGGGTAGCCCTGGAGAGCGAACCGGGCGACCACCGCGTAGAACACGCCCGCGCACACGATCAGCAGCGCCGCGCGCCGTCCCCATCGGGGAGAAGGCAGCGGGACCGGGACCGGCTCGCGCGTCACCGGCGCCTCCGCGGCTCCGGCGAGGGCGAGGTGGGACGAAGGCTCCGTGCCGGAGGGACGGTTCACGCGGGGACGGACGGAGGAGGTGGTGCGCTGCGCCCGGCCCGCTCGGGCCTGCGGTTCATCCGACCATTCTCCGGGGGAGCCGGCGCATCGCTTCACTCTGGCGCCGCTCGTGGGCCACCGTCAACGCTGGCTCGACTCCGGCCGGCTTGCGCTCCCCTTCCCGGTGCGGATACTCCACGCCCGCGCAGCCGGCTCCAAGGTCCGGGTCCGACGTTGGCGCGCCGACGATCGATCGATGAGCCCGCCCTCCCCGGAGCGCCCCGCTGCCGACGTTGCCCGGGAGGGCGCGGCTCGCGTTGAGTGGACACCCCGACGCCGCCGCGGCGCCGCGTGGGTCGCGTGGTTCCTCGTCACCGTCGTGCTCTGGAACGGCTGCGCGTCGCACGCGGACTCGAAGTGGAGCGATCGCCAGCTCGCACGGGGCACCTACCCTCGGACGCCTGCCTTCGCGCTCGCGGCACTTCGGGGCGCGGGGACCGACGACGACGACATCAGCCGCTACCTCGCCTACGCCAGCGCCGTGCTGGGGCGTCCCTACCAGCCGTTCTACGTGAGGTCACTCGAGGGGTGGACCGCGTCCCAGCCCGAGAAGCCGTCCGAGCCGGATCCGGACGATCCCCGGCAGACGCCGCCGCGCCATCCCGACCGGCCGCTGCTGCCCTACCGGGACTTCTCCGTCGAGTATCCGCCGGGGTTCTTCCTGCTCGCAGTCCCGCCGGCGCTGCTCGGTCTGGCCCTCGACGGGTATCGCCTGGTCTTCTCGCTGTGGATGGCGCTGCTCCTCACGCTGGCGCTGGTGGCCGCCGTGCGCATCGGGCGCGTGCTGCGGCCGGGTGAGGAGCCCCCGGTGGTCGCGGTGGCGGCGATCCTCGCCCTGGCGCTCGGAACGGTCGCGGTGCGGCGATTCGACGCCGTCGTCTCGCTCTCGCTCTGCGTGTTCCTCGATGCCTCCCTGCGGCGCAGGCCGGTGCTGTCGGGCCTCGCGCTCGGGGTGGGCGTGGTCACGAAGCTCGTGCCCCTCCTGGTCGTGCCGGTCGCGATCGTGTACTGGGCGGCGCTCCGGCGCTGGCGGCAGCTGGGGGCGACCGCGCTCGCCGCCGCGGCGGTCTCGCTGGTGGTCGCCATCCCGTACGTCCGGATCGCCGGAGCGCACGCCCTGGATCTGCTGCGCTACCACGCGCACCGGCCACTGGAGGTCGAGAGCACCGGAGCGGCGCTGCTCATCCTCGGGCGCGCCCTCGATTCGCAGTCGGCCTGGCGGGTTGCCTCCCACGGCTCGGACAACGTGGTGGGGCCCGGGGACCGCTTCCTCCTGCCGCTCGCGAGCATCGTCCCGCTGCTGGCCATCGCCGGCATCGTCGCCTGGAGCGTCGTGAACACCCGCCGCGCGCTGCGACGTGACGACGGCGAGCGGCTCGCCGGCGAGGTCCTGGTGCGGGCAGCGTGCGCGACGCTCGCGGCGAGCATGACCCTCGGGAAGGTGTTCAGCGCGCAGTATCTCGCCTGGCTCCTTCCCGCCGGAGCGCTCGTCTCGGTGCTCGACGTGGGCCGCCGCCGGCGCATCGCCCTGTGGCTCCTGGGCGGGGCCACGCTGCTGACCCAGCTGAACCAGCATCTCTTCTTCGGGCTCCTGGGAGGCGGGCCACATCCGCTGATGGGAGCGCTGTTCCTCCTCCGGAACGGGCTCCTCATGGCCTGGGCTGTCTGGTCCCTGGTCCCCGGTCCGGCGGAGCGGGCGGCCGCCGTGGGACCGGACCGGCCACCGATGACTTCCTCCGAGCTGGCGAGTCCAACCGGCGTCCCTCTCTGAAAGAGAATCCCCCGACCATGTCCCGAGTCCGCGTCCAGAACTTTGGCATCTCCCTCGATGGGTTCGGCGCCGGCCCGGCGCAGGATCTCGAGCATCCGCTCGGCATCGGAGGGCAGGGCATCATGGGCTGGGCGTTGCCCACCCGGACCATGCAGCGGATGGTGTTCGGAAAGGACGGCGGCACCACCGGCGTCGACGACGGCTTCGCGGCCCGGGGGTTCGAGAACATCGGGGCGTGGATCCTGGGCCGCAACATGTTCGCCCCGAGCCGGGGGGCCTGGCCCGATGACGGCTGGAAGGGCTGGTGGGGCGAGGAGCCGCCGTACCACGTCCCCACGTTCATCCTGACGCACCACGCGCGGAGTGCGATCGAGATGAAGGGCGGGACGACCTTCCACTTCGTCACCGGAGGAATCCAGGAAGCGCTGGAGCGCGCGCGCGAGGCGGCCCGCGGAAGGGACGTGCGGATCGGAGGCGGTGTCTCGACCGTCCGGCAGTACCTGCGCGCCCGGCTCATCGACGAGATGCACCTCGCGGTCTCCCCGGTCCTGCTCGGCAGCGGGGAGAACCTCTTGGCCGGCATCGATCTGCTCGCGCTCGGGTTCCGCGTCCGGGAACAGGTCGCCTCGGAGAACGCGCTGCACGTGGTGCTGAGCCGCTCCTCCTGAGCATGGAGATGCCATCGCGCGTCATCCAGCGGGGCCGCCAGCACCGCGGAACCGCTCGCCTGCGCACCCGACGACCGGTAGGGTCGCGGTCGTGTCCCTCTCTCGTCGCGAGCTGGTGGAAGGCGGTGTCGCGCTCGGCATGGCGCTGCTCGCCGCTCCTGCCCGCGGTGCGAGTCCCACGCTCGAGCTGACCCCGGAGAACGAGCTGGGGCCGTTCTACAAGCGTGGCGCTCCGGCAACGACCAACCTCGTCGTGGCGGGCGACCCGGGGCTGCCGCTCGCGGTGAGCGGAAAGGTCCTGGACGCGACCGGGAAGCCGCTCTCCGGGGCCATCATCGAGGTGTGGCACACCGACGCGCGGGGCGTGTACGACCTCGCGGGGTACCGCTACCGCGCTCGCATCACGGCCGCGGCCGACGGCGGCTACCGGTTCCAGACCCTCATGCCCGGGCACTACCCGGAGCGGGTCGCCCAGCACATCCATTACCGGGTGAGCGCTCCGGGGCGGAAGGTGCTCGTCACGCAGCTGTACTTCGCGACGGATCCGGCGTTCGCCGGTGACCCGGACCACAACTACAAGAAGGACCCGGTCCTCGAGGACCGCCGGCTCATCCGGCCGGTCACCCTCGGCGAGTCGGGTGGGCCGCAGGCCGCCGTCGTCTTCGACACCGTGCTCGGAACATGAGCGACGCGGAAACCGGTGCGGTCCTCCGGCTCGAGGCTCCAGCTCCCGTCCTGGCGGTCGCGCTGGTGGGCGGAGGGACCCGCGTCTCGGCCCTGCTCGCCGGGATGCGCATCGCGACCTGGTCCTGCGAGGACGGGCGAGCCCTCGGCGAGGTGACCTACCGCGGCCCACCGCCCACGGCGGCGACCATCACCCGCGCAGGTGACCGCCTCGCCATCGCCGCGGGTGACGGAGCGATCCGCATCCTCGAGGCCGCGACACTCGAGACCAGGGCAGAGATGCCGCCGGCGCGCTCGCCGCCCGGACAGCTCACCTTCTCTCCCGACGGCAGTTTGCTGGCGGAACTTGCCCCTGGACGCCACCTCGAGCTGAGCGTGTGGAGCGTGGGGACGGCCAGGCGGGTCTGCTCCTTCGCAGATCCTGCGCTCGAGCCGGGGAACGTCGCGTTCCATCCGGACGGTCGCACCCTCGCCATCTCTCTCCTGACCGGGGACGTGCTGGTGCTCGACGTCTCGTCCGGACGGCCCACCCGCACGCTGTCGGAGGCCCAGATGACCGCCGAGGCCCTGGCCTTCGCGGCGAGCGGCTCGGCGCTCGTCGCGGCTCCCTACGACGGGACGGTGCTGGTCTGGCATCTGCCGAGCTGGAGCGTGCGACGCGCCCGCGGAATCCCCGGGGCCAACGCGCTCGCGGTCGCAGCGGACGCCTCCCGGGTGGCGACCTCCCGGAACAGCTACAACCCCCGGGACACGCCGGGCGAGGCACGGCTCATCGACCTCGCGGCGGATCGGGTCCTCGCACGCGAGTCCCTGGGGATCGTGAGCCACACCGACGTGGCGCTCCTCGACCACGGGCGTGCACGGGTCGTGTCCACGCGTGGCACCGCGATCGAGCTGCGCGAGCTCCGCGCCTAGACCTCTCCGCGCCGCAGCCGCTCGACGGCGAGATCGCAGGCGCGGGCCGTGACCGCCATCTCGGTGAGCGTCGGGTTCTGCCATCCCGAGGTGGGCCAGCAGGCCCCGTCGGTGACGTGAAGGTTGCGGACCTCCCAGCTCACGCACGTCGGGTCGAGGACCGAGTCGCGCGGGTCCGTGCCCATCCGCGCCCCTCCCACCTCGTGCACGAACATGCCCGGGGTGGAGAGCGTCCACTCCTTCTGCATCTTCCGGATGTGCGACGTGACCAGTGGGGTGTGGAACAGCTCGGTCACCTCGGCGCAGACGCCGCCACCCGCCTCCACGATCTCCCGCGCCGCCGCTCGGGCCGCGGCCGCGAGCGCGAGGTCCTCCGGCTTCCACTCGCAGACGATGTGCGCCGCCGGGATCCCCCAGCGGTCCTTCAGCGCGGGGTGGATCTCGATGCGGTTGTCGCGGTGGGGCAGCGTCTCCGAGCGCGCGCAGAGGAAGCCGAACGCCACGTCGCGGTGCTTGCGCAGGAAGTTCGGGACGGGCAGCCGCTGGATGCCTCCCCACAGGCCGAACCCGCGCAGGTACGGCTCGCGGCGTTCTCCCAGGTTCTGCCAGCGGGGAATCATGATGCTGTCGCTGCCCAGCAGCTCGAACGGGCCTCCGGTGTCCGGGACGTCGGGCAGGTAGAAGTAAACGTTGCCCGCGCTGTGGTCCATCACGTGCCGCCCCAGCACGCCGGACGCCGCGCCGATGCCCCGGGGATGTGCGGCGCTGCGCGAGTTCATGAGGATGCGGACGCTCTCCAGGCTGGAGGCGCAGAGGAACACCAGCTTTCCGCGCACCTCCTCGGATCGTCCGGTGGCGACGTCCACCACGGTCACGCCGGTCGCTCGCGTGCCGTCCGCGCCGACCAGGACCTCGGCGACCACCGCCCCGCCCCGCAGCGTCAGTCGCCCCGTCTCCTGAGCGACCCGGAGGGTCGTGGCCGGGCTGGAGATGCGCGAGAGTGTCTCGCCCCTCGCCGGGGAGCGCCCGGCGGACAGGCCGCGGGAGATGATCACCGGCCGCTCCGGGAACACCCGCTCCACCCGCTGCTTGAAGATGCGCTCCGCCGGCGTCATCGGCCGTGGCTCGAGGAACTCACCGTCCGGCAGCTGCGGCAGGCCCTCGCGCGAGCCGTGCACACCGAGGAGGCGTTCCAGCTCGGAGTAGTAGGGCGCGAGCTCTCCGTGGCCGAGCGGCCAGTCCGGCCCGAAGCCGTCCCGGCTCGCCGCCTTGAAGTCGAAGTCCGAGAAGCGCGGCGTCACCGCGTCCCACACCAGCGTGCGCCCGCCCACGCGCCGCGAGCGGATCCACCGGAACGGCTTGTCGTTCGGCGTGGAGTACGGGTTGTCCACGTCGTCCACGAAGAAGTCCGGGTTGGTGGCCCACCAGGTGGGATGGCTCTTCTGCACGTCCTGCCGGTGCGAGACGAGGTGCCGCCAGAGCTGCCTCGCCGCGTTGCTCGCGAACGAGCCGTGGGCCCGCCGACCCGTCACCGGCGTTCCCGCCTCGAGCACCAGCACCCGGAGCCCCGCCCGGGTGAGCTTCCACGCGGCGGTTCCACCGGTCGCTCCCGAGCCCACGACGATGGCATCCCACTCCTCCAAGATCTCTCTACCCCTCCAGCGCCTCGACCTCGGCCGCCGTGAGACGGAAGGCGGTGGCGGCCATGTTCTCCCGCATCTTCTCCCCGGTGCTCGCGGCCACCACCGCCGAAACCGGGAACGGCTGCGAGAAGAGGTACGCCAGGCCGACCTGCGCCGGCGTCCAGCCGCGCTCCCGGGCGAGCGCCCGCACCCGCTCCCGGCGGGCGACGTTCGCCGGGCTTCCGTAGCAGCCGTCCGTCCGGTCCGAGGTGAGGAACCCCGACCCGAGCGGGGACCAGGCGAGGGCCGGGAGCTGGGTCCGCGCGTGGAAGGCGCGTGCCTGCCGGCCGGCGGGGCCGGCGATGCTCACCGAGCCGCTCCATGGCGGTCGCATCCAGTCGACGAGCGAGAGGTGCGGGCTGCTCGCCGCCATGGACGGGAGACCCTCGGCGGCCGCCGCGGCCTGGATGGCCTCGATGCGGGGGATGCTCCAGTTGGAGACGCCCCAGCCGCGGATCTTCCCGTCGCGATGGGCGGCGGCGAGCGTGCGCACCATCGGCTCGATCGGCGCGCCCGGGAAGTCGCGGTGGAGCAGGTAGAGATCGAGGTGTTCGACCCCGAGCCGTCGGAGGCTCGCGTGCAGGTCCGCCGAGAGCGCCTCGGCGGTGAGGCGGTTCGGCCGGATGCCCGGGTACGGATGACCGCCCTTCCCCACGAGGAAGAGCCGGTCCCGCAGCCCGCGCGACGCGAGCCAGCGGCCGAAGAGGCGTTCCGTGCCGCCGAGCTGGTACGACGCGGCCAGGTCGAACGCGGTGCACCCGGCCTCCACCAGCGCATCGAGGCTGCGAAGCTCCTGCTCGCGTCGCGATCGCCGGGCGAGCGGATCAGGCAGCACGAAGCCCAGGCGCGCGGCGCCCGCCACCACGCGAGGAATCATCACCATCGCGCGCCCGTCACGGCGCGACCTCCACCCGGCCCGTCGTCCCCTGCCGGCCGGGCAGCGCGACGGTGAGCCACGCGCACAGCAGACCGAGGCCGATCTGCGCCGCGTGGATGAGGAGCGCGAGCGTGGCCGCGCTGGCCGCGGTGAGCCCGAGTGTCCCGGCGCCGAGCACCAGGGTGGCCTCGGTCGCCCCGAGCTGCCCCGGGATGAAGTCTCCGACCGCGCTGCCGAGGATGAGCGCACCGCGAACGACCAGCACGCGCAGCGGCTCGGCCGTCTGCCAGATGGCGGCGAGGGCGACGCCGCACTGGACGACCTGGGCCACCCGACCGGCGGATTCCCAGGCCAGCGAGCGCAGGAGGTCCGCGCGAGACGCGCCGGCCATGGCATCGAAGGCGAGTCCGAACCCCTCGAGCCGCCTGATCAGCCCCCCGAGGAGCCGCCCGAGCCCTGCCCGCTCGCGGACCACGAGGATGCTGATGCCGATGGCTCCCGCCACCACGCCATTGGCCAGGAGGAGACCGGCGGCGGCCCCCGGGCCCAGCAGCGCGACCGCCGCCGCCAGCACGGGCACGGTGATGACCGCGGTGGAGAGCAGCACCACGCCCTGCATCTGCACGGCCGCCACCGCCGCCCTCGCCCCACCGGCGTTGCGCGAGAGCAGCACCGCGCGGGCAGCCTCGCCGGCGCCGCGCCCCATCGGCAGCACCAGCCCGAGCGCGTAGCCCAGCGCGCCTGCCCTCACCCACTGGCGCGCGGGGACGGCCCGGGCCGCCCGGCCGTACTGCGCCCGGAGCGCGAGCGTGCTGCAGCCCACCATGACCGCCTCGAGCAGCGCGA
>JADMIO012784907.1_pt1 | contig 24574 bp, 24 predicted proteins | sample 8958161 | NCBI WGS metagenome assembly JADMIO01 (sample SAMN16585339, study PRJNA669376) | soil metagenome | isolation source: Crop rotation soil | place: USA: Cullars Rotation, Alabama | collected 2011
GCTTAGCTTTAGTATCCGAAAATTTAACTCTCACAATCCGGTGCATCGCCAAGCCAGGGAACGTTATGCACAATTTTGAAATAAATGAAAACATTTTATTTAATACTATTCTTTTCACTCATTTCAAAAATGGGTAATGCTCAAAATTTAGTACCTAATCCGAGTTTTGAGGATACTTGTAATAACTGTATATATCCATTGTTAGGAGCTGAACCTTGGTACGCAGCACAATTTACGCCTGATTATTTTTCAGACACATATTCTCATGCTAGTGCTTCATCTTCCAATAATCCCAGCGGTTTCCAATTACCAAAAACGGGCGTAGCATATATGGGATTTTACTTTCACCAAAGTGTTGGTGGTCCAACACCAGCATGTTTAAGAGAATACATCGGAATAAAATTATCTCAGCCCCTTGTAAGTGGCGCGAAATATTGTGTAGAATTTTACATCTCACGTGCTGAAAATTTTGAGCAAGCTGTAAATAGAGTTGGCGCCTATTTTTCTACAGACACTGCATATATTAATAATAGCCCTTGTAATTTATTGTATACTCCTCAAGTAACCACAAAATATTCACATGCCGTATTTTCAAACACAACAAATTGGATTTTGTTTTCTCAAAGTTTTACGGCAGCAGGCGGTGAACAATTTATGACAATCGGTAATTTTTTTGGTGACGATTCCACAATTATTGACACTCTTACTGGCTCAAATTTCGGTGCATATTATTACATTGATGACATATCAGTGATAAATTGTTCCGTTGGAACGCAGGAAAATGATCCTTACTATAATATAAATGTAATTCCATCTATATTCACCTCACAATTAAATATTTCTGTGAGTAATAGTATTTCAAATGAAATTATTATTTATGATATAACTTCCCGAATAATTATAAAAAGAAAGTTTTCAAATCAAACAATAATAGACACTAATTCCTTACCAAAAGGGCTATACATTTACGAAATAAGAGATGCATATAAAACAATTAAGACAGATAAATTATTGAAATATTAATATTACGATCCTAAAAATAAAACTAAAAACTGTGCCTAACACCGGCTCTGCCGCTATGCCTTTGTTCCTTCTTTCCGATAATTTTCGTTCCTTAAATAAACCTTGCAGCTTTGCAAAATCCTTTGTGGTAATAATCTATTCATTTTTTGCAAAGCTGTAGTAAAACAATAACTTTAGGTTTCAAACCGGCACAGCGGCAAGCCGGGGAACGTTATGCAACATTGCAAGAAAAAGAAGGATTCCATAACAGCACACAAAAACATTTTGAATTGAAACTAAAATTATTAATAATCTATGTCATTCTGATTGCAAATGGATCATTTTCATTTGGACAATTTACTGATAGATATTGGTGTTTCGGTGATAGCGCTGCTATTGACTTTACTAATTTAAATAATCCTGTTCCAGCAATAAGTATCATTCGTGATCGAGGTACTTGTGTAAGTATCTGTGATAATAGTGGGCAATTACTTTTTTATGCGGGCGACCCTCACGATAGCACATGGAATATAGTAGGCTACAATTTTATTGGTTTTGTAGTAAATAAAAACCACCAAGTTATGCAAAACGGGGATAGTATTGCAGGTGAAGGGTGGTATCAAGAAATGATAATTGTTCCTGATCCGGGTAATATAAATCGATTTTACTTATTTACAACAGCAGTTCATACACATATTGGAGGATTACATTACTCAGTTATTGATTTAAGCTACAATGGAGGTTTAGGGAAAATAGTTCAAAAAAACATTCAAATACAAACCAATAATAATACAGAAAGTATAGCCGCTGTTAAACATGGTAATGGAAGAGATTGGTGGGTTGTAGTTAAACCATCTGGATGGGATGATCTAACTGGTGCAATGACACCAAGAAATGATTACAACTTTTATTTGGTCACTCCATCAGGAATAACAGGACCTATTGTTCAGCACTTTGGCAGTTTGGTGGCAGATGATTACTGGAGACGATTGAAATTTTCAAAAAATGGAAACGTATTATTTTCGATCGGTGGACCTAGCTATTTTGATCGAGTTGATTTCGATAGATGTACTGGGCAAATATCCAATTATATAAATATAAATAACACGAATGCACAAATTAACCCATGGAGTTTTGCTATTTCATCCGATGTTAGTAAACTATACGTTGCACATTATGGAAAACCATGCATTACTCAGTATGATCTGAATGCTACAAATATTATGGCGAGTATAGATACATTATTCTACAGTAATTTTGCTGCTCAAAGTGGGCTTTTACAAACCGGTCCGGATGATAAAATATACCTCACTTGCCAATCAAACTATGGACCTAATACTTTTGGCAACTGGACAGGTGATACTATCTGGAACAATGTAAATTCCAATTTATCAGTAATTAATTCTCCGAATAATCTAGGTGCAGCGTGTAATTTCCAGCCATTCAGTTTTTATTTAGGAGGACATCGAACTTGTTATGGTTTGCCTAATAACCCCAACTACGAACTTAATGCTGATAGTGGTAGTATTTGTGACACTTTGAATGTTGGATTGCATGAATTATTTAATTCTACAAGTAATTTGTTTTTATTTTATGATCCACAAAATGAAAAAAACATTTGTTAATGCCAATAAATTAAGGGGCAAGAATTACACTTTAACAATGTATAATATTTCTGGCAAAGAAGTAATTCGTGAAAGTGGTAAGTTAGATTCTGAATTTTATACACGTGACTTAGAAATGAATGGATTTGCATCAGGACTTTATATAATTAAACTTTTAACTGAAAAGGAAGTGTTGACTAAGAAATTTATAAAACTGTAGAAAAAAGCAACGTTGCATAACACCGGCTCTGCCGCTATGCCTTGTTCCTTCTTTCCGAGAGTTTCCGTTCCTTATAGAATTCCGCAGCTTTGCAAAATCCTTGGTGGCAATAATCTATTTATATTTTTGCAAAGCTGTAGTAAAACAATAACTTTAGACTTCAAACCGTCACAGCGGCAAGCCGGGGAACGTTAGTGGGCATTTTAAAAATCCATTTATGAAATTATTGTTTATTGCATTTCTTGTCTTTGCAGAATTGAATATGGCTGCTTGTGACCCAACAAAATTTAAAACACCAAATGAGGTTATGGATAAAATTGAAGCTTTTAAACAAAAAGAAAAATTTCTAGAAGATTCAATAATTTATTATCCTGGAATTGCAGACCCTTTGATGAGACCTATTTTATCACAAAAAATGAACCTCGCTGCAGATGATTTTAAAAAATTATTAGAAGGTGGAATTGCAACAGACAAAGACTATCAAGATAAAATTCAAGAAGGATTACACCGTTTTAGTGATATTTATCTGGATACAGAAGATAGAGAAAGAGTTTGTAGGTATTTCGAGGAGCTAATGGATATAGTTGGATTACAAAGTTCGGGTGGACATATAAACGAATTTATGTATGGTTTCGATCCAAAAAAAAACAATAAAAACGCCCACTAACACCGGCTCTGCCGCTATGCCTTGTTCCTTCTTTCCGATAGTTTCCGTTCCTTAATTTAATCCGCAGCTTTGCAAAAATCCTTGGTGGCAATAATCTGTTCATTCTTTTGCAAAGCTGTAGCAAATGAATATCTTTAGGTTTCAAACCGGCACAGCGGCAAGCCGGGGAACGTTAGTTGCAATTTTAAAATATGAAACGGAATTGGTTTTTTCTCATACTTTTAAGTATCATGGTTTCTTCTTGTATGAAAAAAGAAGTAGATGGAATCATTATCGGAAGTGATTTATTTGAAATGCAAAATATCTCAACAAATAAGAAATTATGTAATATTATTGAAGGTGTATTGCATAAAAATCAAAGTTCTTTAATTGAACTTGTCAATTATCCATGTAATGGAGCGGGGTGTTATGATCTTGGATTTGTATTAACTCAAATTATATTTAAAATGGGTGAAAAAGAGTTTATTAAACTAGTAGCAAATCTAAACCACAAAGAAAAAAAAGAAATCCTTGGATTGGTTTCTGTTGGACTTGAATATGGCGATAATGATTATAACAATAAAATGGATGATTTAAAGATCAATAAAGTGTTTCCTATCCTTGAGAATGTCTTAAATAAATAAAAACTGCAACTAACACCGGCTCTGCCGCTATGCCTCTGCTCCTACTTTCCGATAGTTTCCGTTCCTTAAATAAACTGGCAGCTTTGCAAAATCCTCGGTGGCAATAATCTGTCTGATATTTTGCAAAGCTGTAGTAAATGAATATCTTTAGTTCTCAATCGGCAAAGCGGCAAGCCGGGGAACGTTAGCAGCAACTTTTAAATCAGCAATTGTTTATTGTGATTAGTTTTCCAAGACTATATTTTTAAAAATTTCAAATGAACAATGGAGTTGTTTTGTTTGTATTTAATTACAATATAATATAAACCACTTGCATAATTTTCTATGGAAAATGTTTTAGAATGTTGAATGCCTTCTGCACTATCTAACAAATTACCCAATAAATCAATTATCAAAATATCTACAATCTCTTCACTATTAAGAACAAGGTTAAGAGTATTGTTCGCAGGGTTTGGAAATATAGTGCATTGGGAAATGAATTGCTCAGGTTCTAAATTCGTAATAACTAAATTGGAATCAGTCGAAACCGTAACTGCATCAATGTAGTAATAGGGGAAATTGTAGAAGTTTGTAGAAGCTCCTCCTGCAACATACAATGTATCCGTATTTACATAGTCATAAAAATTTCCGATGGTTAAAAAACGTTCACCGCCATCAGCTATGAATGACCCTTTAATCTGCACCCAATTAACTTTATCTTGTAGAAAAAATCCAGAAGGGTTTTGAACTTGAGGAATTCTTCCAATAGTATCATAAGTTGTTTTAGTAATGCTATCAGTAGAAAATAGCATCCCTAATCTACTTGTAGCATATCTTGAACTATCAGCAAGATTTACATATAAACTTGCAAAATATTGAGTACCTGCTACCAATGAACTTTTTAACTTAATGGATGCATATTCTCTGTAAATGATATTCCAAGTCACACTCTCAGACGCCATCAAACCTATATAAGCATTACCATCAAAGGCATTTTGAAAACCACCTAAATTTTGAGGTACTCCAACATTATTATAAGATGGTGGTAATATTGAACACATATTAAAATAGTCAGTAGTACCCGTTGTCGGGCAATACCACTTTTTAGTGCGATTTAATTGCGTTACATTATTAGGACATCGCGTCGTATCCTCAAAACTCGGATTCGGCACAAGATTGATCTGAGCCAGTGAATATTGAATTGAAAACAGAGTCAAAAATGCAAATAAAATTAGCCTCATGATAAATTAAAGATACTGAGAAAAAATCGCTTTGCAAGAATTCAATAAAGTAAAGCTGCTGCTAACACCGGCTCTGCCGCTATGCCTTGTTCCTTCTTTCCGATAATTTCCGTTCTTTAAATAACCTGGCCGCTTTGCAAAATCCTTTGCGGCAATAATCTGTCTGATATTTTGCAAAGCTGTAGCAAAACAATATCTTTAAGTTTCAAACCGGCACAGCGGCAAGCCGGGGAACGTTAGCAGCAACTTAAATACTACTCTTTTGATACAATTATTTTTGAGACATAATTATTATTTCCGAAATCCACATAGACAAAAAATACTCCGACATTTAAAATTGAGATGTCTAACACTTTTGAAAAGTCATTGATTGAATTATTTTGAATTAATTCCCCTATCAAATTATATATTTTAATTGCTTTTATTTTATTTTTCGAATGTATATTTAAATATTTACTTGTAGGGTTAGGCCAAATATCTACAACATTCGTGTTGGTTAATTCATTAATCGATGTCCATGTTTCATTGTATAAAGAATCTGTTGTTACACAAACATCATCAATATAATAATAGGAATAATATGGGAACGGACTAAGGTTTAATGTATCCGTATGGAGGTCATCAAAGAAATTTCCTATTGTAATAAAACTATACGACGAATCAGCAATAAAAGTACTTTCAATTTTAAACCAATTTATGCTATCAGTTAAAATAGAGTCATGAAAAAAGGTTGCAGTATTAAGTAATGCGGGTAAACAACAACTATCGTAAGGAACTGTACTAAAATTTATACCAAAATTATTACTTGCAATAGCAATGTTTTTAGTTCCAGCAAAGTTGATAAACATACTGAAATAGTACCTAATACCCGGAATTAAATTCGAGGAAAGGTGGATTCCAATAAATTCTCTATAATTTGGTTGACCTGAAATAGGATTTAGATATGCCAATTCTCCAGCCATTGCATTACCCGAATGTGCATATTGAAAGCCCAATTCATAATTTATAGGTAATCCTAAATTGGCAACTCCTGTACAAGCATTAAAATAATCAGGAGAATTACCAAAATTCAACCATTGAGCAGATGCGTCTATTTGATTTGTACCAGACGGACAATAAACAGTATCCTCAAAACTCGGATTAGGCACAAGATTAATCTGCGCCTTTGAAGATCGGATCGACAAGAGAACTAAAAATGAAATTAGAACTAACCGCATGACGAATTGAAGATACAAATAATAATTCGATATCTCAGAATAGAATGAAATAAAGCTGCCACTAACACCGGCTCTGCCGCTATGCCTTGTTCCCTCTTTCCGATAGTTTCCGTTCCTTAAATTAATTCGCAGCTTTGCAAAATCCTTTGTGGCAATAATCTGTTTTATATTTTGCAAAGCTGTAGCAAAACAATAACTTTAGGTCTCAAACCGGCACAGCGGCAAGCCGGGGAACGTTAGTGCCAATTATTATAAAAGCAGTATTTTGAAGATTATTTCACCTTCCTAATAAATTATTAGTGGGTAATTATCACTTTACGTTTCTCTATTACCATCTCATTTTTGTTTACAAAATCGATGAAATACATTCCATCCTGAATATTCAGAGTATTAATTGAAGCATCATCTTGTTCTTTAACATTTTTTCTAAAAACTAATTTACCTGAAATATCGTAAATCCGTACTTCACAAATTGAATAATTTAAATTTTTAATCGTTAATAATTCATTTGCTGGATTCGGATAAATATTTATTAAGGAAGGATGAAATGCTTCCGGAACTTCTGTTATTTGCCACCCAATTAACGAATCTGTTGATATTGACACGTTATCAATATAATAAAAAGCAGCAAGCGTAGCAACAGAATCTAAATGAAGAACATTCATGTGATTAACGTCAAACATATTTCCTAAAGTCATAAATGAATACGCTGAATCAGCGATATAAGTAGCTTCAAACTTATACCAGTTTAATGAATCAGTATAAACTGTGTCACTATAAACATGTGCAAAATTTGGTAATGGGTCACCATCTGTTGTATAATTCGGATAAGTTGTAAATAATATTCCTAAATTATTTGAAGCCAATTAGAAGAAAAATAAAAACCATTTCTGGCTAATACGAAATAAAAACTAATAAAATATTTAGTACCGATTATTAAAGGAGAGTTCAGTTCCGTTCCTATCCATTCTCTAAAATTGTCTGCGGCAGCTTGAGGGTTTCCATATGTACATAATCCAGCATAACCATTTCCGGTTTGAGGAAGTTGGTATCCCCAACCATTTTTAGGTGAATCCCAAAGGCCATTTATTGAATCGGGCAAACAAGAATTAAAATAGTTAGGGCTTTCACGAAAATCCAACCAATAGTCAGTTAAATTCAATAAATTGGGAATGGAATCGTATGGGCATGTGTTATAGTTTTCAAAGCCAGGATTCGGTACAAGGTTCACTTGTGCATTTGAGCTATAAAAAAACAATAGACCTTGCAGTAAAATCAAATAAAATGCTTTCATCGAATGATTTGTGATGCTAATATTATTTCTAAAATTAGGTAAAATATAATTTGGATATCTTAAATGTAATTTAAACCCACAGAAAAGAATAAAAAAACTGGCACTAACACCGGCTCTGCCGCTATGCCTTGTTCCTACTTTCCGATAGTTTCCGTTCCTTAAATAAATTCTCAGCTTTGCAAAATCCTTGGTGGCAATAATCTGTCTGACATTTTGCAAAGCTGTAGTAAATGAATATCTTTAGTTCTCAAACGGCACAGCGGCAAGCCGGGGAACGTTAACGGCAAGCTTAAAAATATGATATGACTATCAAGAATGATTTTTTTACTGAAGATATTTATGAATCCGATATTGATTTAGAAACGAATGAAGATGTTTTAATTCGAATTTATAATGACAACATTACAGCAAAAGATAAACTCAAAATATCATTTGCATTTGTGACAGATACACAAGCAAAAGCTGAACTATTTTCTGAGGCACTAAAAATTGCTTTCCCAGAATATTCTAATATTGTCATCGGAGAATATGAGGATTTAATTGAAATTTCAGGTGATACTGATCATATTTTGATGACATTGGACGAAATAAATAAATGGAATCAAATAATGTGGGATTTCGGCTATAAGTTCGATTGTAAACTCGATGGATGGTTCGTCGGAAAATAAATTTAAGCCTGCCGTTAACACCGGCTCTGCCGCTATACCTTGTTACTTCTTTCCGATAATTTCCGTTCCTTAAATAAATTCGCAGCTTTGCAAAATCCTTTGCGGCAATAATCTGTTCATTCTTTTGCAAAGCTGTAGTAAAACATTATCTTTAGTTCTCAAACCGGCACAGCGGCAAGCCGGGGAACGTTAGCGGCCATTTTAAATCGATTGTATAAGAATACATGCCATGCAGGAATTAGAAATAATCACTTATAGATATGTCAATTTTAAAAGCTATCAGGTGCTTGGCTTTTTACTCTTCTCAACTTCTATTTTATCTTACCTTTTTTACCAATCGATTTCAAAGAACGTAAGTAATCTATTTATTTTGTGTATCATACTTCTCTTCTTTTATTTATTATTTATAATTTATGCTATTTATAAACGCATAATATTAACCACAAATGGTATTCGCTATATTACTCCTTTTCACAAAAGATTTATTGCATGGAATGAGATTAAAACACTTGGCTCATATGCAATTTTTAGATTATTGATTAATAATATACCATTGAATGAACTAAACAAATTTAGATTTTTAGAACAAAAGTTTATTTATGTGTCTAAAGTGGAAAATTATATTATACGGTCCGGAATAAAAGAAAGTAATAATTATATTGCATTTCACTATAGACCTGAACTACTACAGAAAATCCAAGAATACATAGATATGAATTCTACTACCACAAAGTAATAAATAAAACTGCCAATAACACCGGCTCTGCCGCTATGCCTTGCTCCTTCTTTCCGATAGTTTCCGTTCCTTAAATAAATTCGCAGCTTTGCAAAATCCTCTGTGGCAATAATCTATTTTATACTTTGCAAAGCTGTAGTAAAACAATATCTTTAGTTCTCAAACCGGCACAGCGGCAAGCCGGGGAACGTTATGCGCAAGCACCACAAAACAAAAAAATCAATTCAATTAAAATCAAAATAAACAAAAAGCTATTTTTTATTTTGCCGGCTTTGTGTTTAATATCGCAGCATACTTCCTTGCGGCTGCTTGTTTACTAGTTTTATATAAATTGTTTTTAGAGATTAAATCAGCCAGCAAACTAAAAAATAAAGGTTTGTGTTCGCTCTGGTTTCAACGAAAATGGTTTCAATGTCGGGTGGTGCCAGCGCATAACACCGGCTCTGGCGTCACGCCTCTTAGCTTCTACTTTCCGAATGATTATTCTCCTCAAATAGTTAGCTAAGCAAAAATCTCTTTAAGGTAATAATCAAGTTCATTTTTTTGCTTAGCTTTAGTTTCCGAAAATTTAACTCTCACAATCCGGTGCATCGCCAAGCCGGGGAACGTTAGGGGCAATTTTATGAAAACACCATTTTATATTTTCCTTTTATTTACAATATTATTTTGCAATTGTTCCAGACAAACTCAAAATGATAATTCTATAACAACATTTTACTTGGAAGATTCATTGTACAAAATTTCATTTATTAAACCAAGTGAACTTGACACATTCTACTCATGGTTAAACACAAATGACCATCGATGTGATGATATGAATATGTATAGATTTTCAAATCACCTATTCCCAGTTCAAAAAGAAAATGACTATCTGGATACAACTTATGCTGATTCAATGCAGAGAATGACATTTGTCCATATAGCGAAATACAATTGTAAAACAAACATCTCAAAATCTGCTCATGAATATCTATTAATGAGCATAGACGAGGCAAAATTAACAGGTTCAACTATTGACACTATTTCCTCACAGGACAATAAAGTTGGGAATTTAATGTTCAATTTCTGGTCTTACAAAATTTCGGAAAATTTATATAGTAACCGTTGGAAATATTGTTTATATGCAATAACAACGTTGATGGTAATCCAATTATAATATCAGCAGAGTGTAATTCACAAAATTCCGAAACTATTATTAACTCTATCGCCCAGAGCATAAAGACTATATCGATTGAAAAGAAATAAAAACTGCCCCTAACACCGGCTCTGCCGCTATGCCTTGCTCCTCCTTTCCGATAGTTTCCGCTCCTTAAATAACTGGCAGCTTTGCAAAATCCTTGGTGGCAATAATCTGTCTGACATTTTGCAAAGCTGTAGTAAAATAATATCTTTAGTTCTCTAACCGGCACAGCGGCAAGCCGGGGAACGTTATGCGAAATAGCCGCAATACAAAATCTTGCTCCGTAAATTTATTCTTAGTATACTTACAAAAACCGTTTTTTAATTGGCGTAAAATAATTTTTCAAAAATAATTCGCGGTTTTCATTTTTGCTTTCGCCGGAATATCACTCGAATATTCCAAGTCTTGATGAGATTTTCAATGTCAGGAAAGTTTCAAAACTCAAATAGTAAACGAGAAACACGTGTAGGACTCTTGTCGCTTGACAATGGTTTAATAAATCATCAAAATATTTTTCAACTATTTCTTCAATGCGCCAATTAAAAAATTCAACGGTTTTTGTTCTCCCTGGTTTCAACGACTTTTCTTTCCTGGTCGGGCGGCAACATCGCATAACACCGGCTCTACCGCAACACCCTTTGTTCTCAGGTAAAATAATATTTCTTCTCCTTAGAATGAAAGTTAGGCAAAACTCTATGCGGCATTAATCTGTTTTATTTTTTGCCTAACTTTATCTTACCGAAAATTAAACGATCTCAATCCGGTGCTGCGGCAAGCCGGGGAACGTTATACGCAATATTTATATAAATTTTGTAATGAGAATCTTTTTCCATTTAGCTTAGTACTTATTATGATTTTCTTTGGTTGCAAACCAAAATCAGAAGTTAATATACCTCATAAACCTTACCTCCAAATTGAATATTTAAATCCCATTAATTATTATTCCCATGTTACACTTGATACAATTAAAGGTTATTACAAAGACTTAAAAATAGTAAATCATTTTGATGAAGATATTGAGCTTCTGTTCCTAGATTCAAGCTGGGCCGGTAAATATGCTACTGTGGAATTCCCAGAAGATTCTATTTACATAAAAGAGAAATTAGTGACCATTAACAATACTCATTATTCATCGGAAAAAAAATCATGGTATATCAGCACACATGAATGTTGCCCGGCAGATACCATTTCAAAGTTGATTATGAGAGACTCGTCAATCACTGTTGGTAATTATCTTGATCAATATGATAGTGTATTTGTTTGCATTAAAGTAAGAAGAATAAAAGATAATAGTTTTAAAATACTTGGCGCCTTGTTCAATTTCGACGAACAAAAGGAAAAGGTATATAAATTAACAGATGAATATTCGGATCCATGGCATTAATTGTAGAAGTTAGTATTTAATCTGACAGTCGGGAGTTATCTTTGAAATTACGAAGTAACATTAATAACCCCCAACAAATCAGATTATGACTTTAGAATCAAAATTAATTAAAAGCAAGCTTGGATTACTGAAATTAGCCGAGCAATTAGGCAATGTCTCCCATGCATGTAAGGTGATGGGCTACTCACGTGATAGTTTTTACCGGTTAAAAGAGTTGTATGATACCGGAGGAGAACAAGCTTTACAGGAAATCAGCAGGAAGAAACCCATTGTAAAAAACAGGATTGATCCTCGTGATGAGGAAGCAATCGTGAAATATGCAACGGAGGAACCTGCACATGGACAAGTAAGAGCCAGCAACGAACTTCGCAAACGAGGTGTAAGTATTTCTGCAGCAGGAGTACGCATTGTATGGCAGAGAAATGATCTTGAAACCTTCAAGAAAAGATTATCCGCATTAGAAGCAAAGGTTGCACAAGATGGTATCATCTTAACAGAATCGCAATTAGCTGCACTGGAGAAAAAGAAAGAGGAGCAACAGGCTATTGGTGAAATTGAAACAGAACATCCGGGTTACCTGGGATCACAAGACACCTATTATGTGGGAAACATCAAAGGTGTTGGCAGAATTTATCAGCAAACGTACATCGATACTTACAGTAAAGTGGCCATGGCAAAATTGTATGATCGTAAGAATGCGTTGACAGCAGCAGATATGCTCAATGATAAAGTTATTCCGTTTTACCAGGAGTGTGGCATACCATTACTTCGCATGTTAACAGATCGTGGAACAGAATACAATGGAAAGCGGGAAGCGCACGAATATGAATTGTATTTAAACATCGAAGGCATTGAGCATTCCAGGATCAAAGCACGACATCTGCAAAGCAATGGAATCTGTGAACGATTTCACCGTACTATACAAGACGAGTTTTATGCAATTGCATTCAGAAAGAAACTGTATCAGTCATTAGAAGAGATGCAAACAGATCTGGATGAATGGATCGATAAATACAATAGTCAAAGGACTCATTCAGGCAAATACTGCTTTGGAAAAACACCAATGGAAACGCATCTGGATAGTTTACCACTTGCACAATCCAAAATGATTGATACATTAGCGGTAAGTTAGAAAGTTATTCTGGCCGCAAGCTCCCGAAGGGATTAGCAAGGCGTGCCGGAAATAACTTTCGATAACCACTGTCTGTCAGATCAAATACTAGTTATTACACCTTATTCCTACTTTCCGATTATTCCGTTTCTTAAATAAATTTCCAGCTTTGCAAAATCCTTTGTAACACAAAATCTCATTTGAGTACAATGCAGTGCTGATAAATTATTCTTTATACTATCTTTCCTCTTATAGCCTTAACAACAGCTTCCGATTTAGAATGAACATGAAGCTTTTCATAAATATTGCGAATATGCCCACGAACAGTGTCAATACTGATAAAACAAGCATCAGCAATAAGCTTGTAACTCATTCCTTTTACAAGACATGACAAAACCTCCTTTTCCCTATCGGTTAAATTGAATGTATCAGTTTTTGAAGAACTATTCTGAATCTGCATCATCTTCAAAACTTTTGTAGCAATCGAAGGACTCATAGGTGCACCTCCTTCATAGGTTTCTTTTATTGCCTCTAAAATTCGTGAAGGTGAAGTATTTTTTAAAATATAACCTGATGCACCTGCACAAATAGATTGAAATATTTTCTCATTCTCTTCAAAAATAGTTTGCATCAAAACTTTTAATCCAGGCTTTTTCTCACGCAGCATTTTCACACCTTCAATGCCATTCATACCCGGCATTTCAATATCCATCAAAACCACATCAGGTTTCGTTTCTTCAATATTATTTAACAAATTACTGCAATCAGGAAAAGCACCCACACAACTAAAACCATTACTGCCATCTACCAGTTTGCTCAACCCGTTGCGTAAACTGTTATTATCCTCAAAAATTGTTACACGAATCATCAGCCTAAATTTAAGATAATTTGAATTGTAGTTCCCGTTTCTGATTCTGATTCAATCAAAAGTTTTGCGCCAATTTCCTGTGCACGTTTATTCATGTTTTTTAAACCATTTCCCTGCGTATCCTTGTTTACATCAAATCCTTTTCCATTATCCCTGATAAACATGGTTAACTTTCCCTTATTACCAGAAACGGAAAACGATGCTTTACTTGCATCAGCATATTTCACCATGTTATTAGTTGCTTCTTTAAATATCAGATAAAGATTTTTCCGGACATCCATTGGCAGTTTTAAATTTGAAACATTTTCATCCGCATCAAATTCAAAATCTATTTTCTTCGCACCAAGTAATTCATAAGCAAAGCTCTTCATCCGGAGAATAATTCTTTCAAAATTATCATTGTCAGAATTTATGGTCCAGACAATATCTGCCATTGCATCTAACATTTTTCTGGAACTATCCCCTATCTGCTCAAGCATCGGAGTAACTTCACTGCTTTGCTCCTTGGCCATTTCACTAAAAATAGATATGCTGCTTAATGTGCTGCCTACATCATCATGCAAATCGCTTGCAATTTTATTTCTCAATGTCTGCAATTTCAATTGCTGCTTTGTACGATAAGTTCTGTATCCAAGAAAAACTAAAATCAACATCAGTCCTAAGCCACCGATTAAGGAGTTCTTTAACAATTTTTGCCTTTGAATTTCTTTGTTTTGAATTTCTTTATCTTTATTCAGCAATAAAATTTCATTATCTTTCTTTTCTGTTTCATATTTAGTTTGCATCTCTGCTGTTTGCTCACTGCTGGTTTCATTGAGCATACTGTCCTTATAAATAGTATAGAGTTTGTAATACTCCAGTGATTGTTTGTAATTGCCTGCCATGCTGTCTAATTCTGCTAAACCGAAATAGCTGTCAATAATTCCTTTTCTTGCGCCGATCGCTTTTGAAAGATAAAGTCCTTTCTCGAGGCATTTTTTCGCTTCAGAAGTTTTTGCGAGTTTTGTGTAAAGGGAGCCAAGGTTGGAATAAGCAACAGCAATTCCTTCATTGTATCCTATTTCCTCAAATATTTTTAAAGCAGACAATTCGCTTTTTAATGCATCTTCATAATTGCCCTGATCTTTATAAATATCTCCAATGTTTGTGTAGATCCCCGCAATACCTTCCCTGTCTCCAATTTCCTTATTTAGTTTTAATGCAGCTGAAAAGTTTTTTAACGCTTCAGCATTTTTATTCTGACCATCATAAGCGTTTCCAATTCCATTGTAAGATGCAGCAAGGCCTTTCCTGTCTCCAATTTCTTCTCTTATTTTTAAAGCTATTAAAAAATGATTCAGCGCACCTGCATAATTATGCTGGTTAATATAAATATTGCCAATATTATTATGTATCATCGCGATTCCAAATTTATTTCCCAGCTCTTCTGCTATTTTTAATGAGGCAAAATGATACTTCAGCGCTTCAGAATAATTTCCCTGGAACCAAAAAATCAGTCCAATATTATTATATGCCATTGCAGTTCCTACTTTGTCACCGAGTTCCTTAGTAATTTTCAATGAGGAAAAATAATTTTCAAGTGCTTTGGGGTAATCGCCATGATAATCGAAACTGATTCCAATATTGTTATAAGAAGTGGCTTCGCCTCTTTTATAATTTATTTTTTGAGAGAGTTTTAAAGCACTATCGGCATACTTTTCTGCCGGATTATATTCACCCTCCTGAGACAGTTCATAACTCAAGATATTTAATGTAATCACTTTGTTAGTATCCTCTTTTGAAGTTTTCAAAACAGTTGTCAATGAATCAATTTTATCGGTTTCATTTGCAAAACAAAAATTGCAGAATTTAAAAAGCAGGCAAACACACAACGTCAGAATATATTTATATTTCATAATTCAAATTAGATTTATTTTAATTACCCGTCAAAAAGAATCTAAACATCTCAATGTAATTTTCAGTTCAAAGTAACAATTTTCTTCCACTTTACGGAATAGCACAAAGATGCTGTAATTTAAACAAGCCCCGGCGGAATCAGCATATTTATGCTATTGCGGCTTCATCGCTTTCGCTTCAAATTTACATTATAAATTTTAAGCTGAAAATAAAATGAAAACACAAATCAAAGAAAAAGTAAAAGCATTCATCATAGTGATGATGTTTTCTTTCACATGCGCGAATGCACAAACTTGTCCGGCGAACAAAGTATGGGCATGCCGGACATCAAATTGTGTGCAGCAATGCAGGTGTGTTTATGCAAACAATGTTACATACTGGCAGGCAAACGGGCAGCCCTGTCATATTCCCTGCACCTGTCAAAGGCCTGTTCCAGCGAGCTGCCGTCCCTATTGTTCCCCCTTTCGCTCAGCGGCAGATGGATCACCTGAAGAAATCGCATTAACTGGAATCTATCCAAATCCTGTTTCTGAATCCGCCACCCTTATTTTTTATCTTGATGAATCAGAAAACGTATCCATTCAAATTTTTGATATGACAGGAAGAGTTGTAAAAACACTTGCTGATGATTTATTTATGGAAGGAGAAAATAAAATTGAGTGGAATGCAGAAAATATAAACACGGGATTATATTTTCTGCGTATGGCAGCTGGTGAGTATTCTCAGACGGAAAAGTTTTCTGTAGTTAAATAATAATTTAATTTAAACATATTATTAGCACTTTGACAAAACATAGATAAAATGAAATTAACCCGTCAAAAAAAAATGTTTGTCTGCATAATTGCAGGTATGACTTTTTCCATAAATACTCATGCACAAATCGTATATACCAATATTCCTGATACTATTATTTCGGGTATTAAAACATTCTACATTGATCTGAACAATGACGGAGTCAACGATTTCAAATTCATCACTGAAAAACCATTAAGTTCATGCAAAGCTTGTGGTGGCTTAACTTACATGCCCAGTTTTTCTGTTTCAATGACTCCTTTAAACTCGAACAAGGTTTTAGATACAGCAAATTATCCTAAGATTTTAATGAATAATGCATTGATAAAGGCAAGTTCATCTGCCTGGAAAACAGGAACCCGGTTAATGTTTACCTGGCGTTACGTCTGCTCAACATCGTGCTATAATGCTGATCAGGGGATATGGAATAATCAGTCTGATAAATACATTGGAGTAAAGCTTTTGAAAAATGGAATAAAATATTTCGGATGGATAAGAGTCTCAGTAGCATTTACTTCAATTACAATAAAAGATTTCGCCTTCGATAGTACACCCAATCATTCGATTCATGCAGGTGCAACAAGCGGTGCACGAACAATAAAGCCAGCTGTGAATATTTTCAGTTCTGTAAAACCTTCTCCCGTATTTCAGACTATCAAAACAGATGCAAACGGTTTATCCTTGCTTAATGAATCTGAAAAAACAAAAAAAATAAAACGCGAAAATGAATTCAATGAAGCAAAAAAAAGACTCCCTATGAATTATAAAAATACGCCTGAAAATACTATTGAAACGAATTCGATTCAAATTTACCCAAACCCTGCATCAAATACTTTTACAATATCTTTACCATTTTCTGATAAAAAAGTTGAAATAACAATTACCGATAATACAGGAAAACAAATTTACAAAACCACTATAAAGGAAATACAAAATATTGAAGTCGATACAAAGGAATATTCAGCAGGAACTTATCTGGTGAAAATACAAACAGAAATTTTTTCTGAAACAAGAAAACTTATCATTACAAAATAAAGTATTATGAAAACCAAAACACATTTCGTTATTATTATATTTTCTTTCTTTTGTTTGGTTAAACACATTGCAAATGCACAAGCCCCTTCATGGGTTTGGGCCACAGGCGCGGGAGGAACAGAAATTGATGAACCTTACAGTATCTCCACCGATACAGCCGGGAATGTATTTGTAACAGGAAAATTTAATAGTCCTTCCATTACTTTCGGCAGTACTATTTTATCCAATGCAGGTTCAAGCGGAAATGATATGTATTTAGTGAAATATTCTTCTTCCGGAAATGTGCTTTGGGCAACAAGTGCAGGAGGAACAAGTGGTGATGCTGGTGCCGGAGTTTCTGCAGATGCGGACGGGAATGTAGTTGTAACAGGAGTTTTTTCCAGTCCTTCGATTACTTTCGGTACATCCACTTTAACCAATACAGGTGGTGGCAATGCTGATATTTTTGTTGTGAAATATGATGGTTCAGGTAATGTGTTATGGGCAAAGGCTATCGGAGGAACGGGGTATGATGAGGGTAGCGCCATACATACAGATACAGTCGGGAATGTGATTGTAACAGGAAGATTTGATAGTCCTTCCATTACTTTCGGCACTACCACTTTAACAAATGCAAGTGCGGGTTTCTCGGATTTGTTTGTTGTGAAATATTCTCCTTCCGGAAATGTGCTTTGGGCAGCAAGTGCAGGAGGACCAACCATGGATCTGGGAATCGCTGTTTCCACAGATGGAGACGGGAATGTCTTGGTGACAGGAAGGTTCAATAGTTCTTCAATTACTTTTGGTACTACAAGTTTATTCAATGCGGGTGGTAACACATATGATAATTTTGTTGTGAAATATGACACTTCAGGAAATGTTGTATGGGCTACAAGCGCAGGAGGTACCAGTTATGATGACGGCTCCGGCGTTTCAACAGATACAAGCGGAAATGTGTTTGTAACAGGAACTTTCTGGAGTCCTTCAATTACATTCGGAAGTACTACTTTAACCAATGCAGGCGGTTCGGATATTTTTGTTGTTAAATATGCTCCTTCGGGAAATGTTATGTGGGCTATGCGCGAAGGAGGATCAAATAATGATGGAGGTGTTGGAATCTGCAACGATATTGACGGGAATGTTTTTGTAACAGGATTTTTTTACAGTCCTTCCATTACTATTGGAACTACCACTTTAACCTGTGCAGGTTTGGGTGATATTTTTGTCATGAAATATGATGTATCCGGGAATGTACTTTGGGCAAAAAGTGCAGGAGGAACCGAAAGTGATTTTGGTAATAGCATTACCTCCGATGCAGGCGGGAATGTGCTGGTAACAGGATTCTTCGACAGCCCTTCCATTAATTTTGGGAGCAGCAACTTAACCAATGCGGACGTGGGTTACTCTGATATTTTTTTAGCAAACCTGGATAACATCACAGGAACAGAAGAGAATATAAAAAATAATGAAGTAAGAATTTTTCCAAATCCTGCAGTCTCTAGTCTTACAGTTTCTCTCGCAAACAATAATATAAAATCAATAGTAGTCATCACCGACATAACCGGAAAAATAATTTACAAAAACACGATCACCGATTTACAAAACATAGTAGTGAATACAAAAGATTTTGCAGAAGGAATATATATGGTGCGAATACAATCTGAAAATTTTTCGGAAGCAAAAAAACTTATTATTACAAAATAAAATAACCGGCAAAGTCGCATCTTAAATATCTAAAATTTCGGAAAAGTACAAAGAAATATTACTTTGTGGATATAAATAAACTTTATAACCTTCGCATGCTTTGTTGAACGCAGTACGAATAAGGAACGACCGCGAAGCAGACACTCAGTGAATTACGAATAAAAACGAATCTACAAATTACGACCGCGAAGCAGCTATTGGGAGGGCAACGTTATGAGGCATACACGGCACTTTGATTTAAACTATAAACCATAATTATGAACACCGAACAAATCGAAAATATATATATACAATTACTTGATTATTGGAATCAAAGAAATGCTGAAGGAATGGCTTCACTTTTTTCAGAAAATGGCAACGTCGTTGGGTTTGACGGAAGTCAAATGAATCAGCAAACAGAAATTAAATCTGAACTGGAAAAAGTGTTTGAAAGTCATAAAACCTCAAAATACATTTGGAAAATCAGAGAAATCAGATTCTTAAATGACTCTACGGCAATTCTTAGATCCGTAGTTGGAATGATTCCGCCCGGAAGTGATGATATTAATGCTGATGTAAACGCAATTCAATCTTTGATAGTTGTATTGGAATCAGAAAGTTGGAAAATTGAATTATTTCAGAATACACCAGCAAAATTTGACGGAAGACCGGAATTAGCAGAAAAATTAACAAATGAATTGAGACAGCTATTTTAAGTGGACGACGCATAACAACCATTGGCGTAATAGCTATTAAGTATTCCGGCGGAAACCTAACGGTTTCCCGAAATGCTACTTCTCTCTTAATATTTTACTTAATTTGCCACTACAACGCAAGGAGGCGGAACGATATACGCAACCATGGATAATAAAGCACCTTAATTTCTAAAAAATGTAATAACTGCAAATATTTTATATTTACTAAATGACATCGAAAGAAATTGAACAAGTGTTTGAGACAAAACGGTTAAAGCTAAGTTGGTCCGAAACTCTTAGTCATTATTCCATTGTTGCATTCCTTCTCTTTGCTTCTTTTCTTTTCCTACCCGACCTTTACAGATTTTATATTACAAAAACTTATGCTGGCTTCCGAAACGGATCTGAATTATTATCTGTTTCTATTCCTTGGTTTTTACTTGCAATTATATTTTACTTTATCCAAAAAAAACGTTTACAATTTCATGAAATTGAAATCTTTCAAACAGTTGATGATTTTAATGAAGCAATTAACAGGACTGCCGCAGAACTAAATTGGAAAATTGAAAAACACAACCAACATTTTATAAAAGCATTCCGCCCCTGGAATTGGACTGGAAGCTGGGGTGAGATGATTACAATATTTCGTAATGACAAAAAGATTTTAATTAACAGCATTTGCGACCCGAATTCCTATTCATCAGTCATTTCGTATGGTTGGAATAAGAGAAACATTATATCTTTTATCAGTAATATGAGTGATATAAAAAAAGGTGAAAAATAAATTTTAATTAACACCGATGAAATAATTATCAATGAATGGTCATTAAAGAAAATTGCAATTAGAATTATATTCTATCCATTTTGTTTTTTTTTAATTGGTCTTTCAATTTTCAAGTGCATTCCTGATGGAAATATCTTTCTGGCAATTGCAGCATTGTTTATTGCATGTGCTTATATTTATTGGGATATTCAAGCATTACTACTCAATAAGCAATTAAAAGACAAACAGAAAAAAGGATAACGGTAGCTATGCAAAATCCCTGGTGGGAGTAAGCTGTCTGATTCTCTGTTAAAACAGGGCAAGTTTTGCTTTAAGCAAAACAATATCTTTAGGTTTTATGCCGGCATAGTGGCATCCCGATAGCAATCGGGAGGGGAACGTTAGTTACAATTGTTACAAAAAGATTATGAAAAGAATTTTAAGAATTTCAATCATTTTATTTCTGATATCCATAAGTAATGTCAGAGCTCAATCTGATACTTTAAATTACGAACTTACTGCTGATTCTATTCCAAAATACATTTATGGAGAAGACTCTTTGTTTCATTTCATACAACGTTTTATACGTTATCCAATCTATGCCAGAGAGAACAAAATACAAGGTAAAGTTTACATTTCATTTGTTATTGATACGTTAGGACAGTTAAGAGATTCTGCTATTTTACATGATATAGACGGGGGATGCGGGATTGAAGCAATTAAAGTCATGAACAAAACTAACGGTGATTGGATACCGGCATATAAAAACGAAAAAAAAGTAAACTATAAGATGACCTTTCCAGTTTCATTTAAAATTGGTCCTGATGGACCGCCACTTTATATAAGTCGCACGAATGCACTTTATAATCAAGCCGTGGCTTCTTATAAAAATAATGATTTTAAAAGAGCAAAATATTTATTTTCAGAAGTACTTAAAATTGATCCGAAAGACAAAGGCGCATATTATAGCAGGGCACTAACATGGAGAAAGTTGGGGAATCAAGAAGAAGCCTGTAAAGATTTCAAAAAGTCAATAGAACTTGGTTATATAGAGTCTGCGCCTGATCTGGGTAATGAATGCAAATAAACCAAACTGCACCTAACACCTTCTCTACCGAAATACCTTTGTTTTTTCCTTCCGATTGTTTCAGTTCATTAAATAAACTCGCAGCAATGCCCTACGACCGCGAAGCAGCCACGTAGTGAATCGAAACGAATTAATTAAATTTAGGATCTCAAACGGCACTGTGGCAAGCCCGGGAACGTTAGGTTACACCAAAATGAAACATACAGAGAATTTTACAGGGTTTGAAATTCGTGATGGTTTTGCTATAATAAATACTTCGCTGAAAGAATTTTTTAATAAACAAGATTACCCATATGCGGTATTTATCGAAATAATATTTACCAACTATCGATCGGAAAACCAACTTGGAATGCCTACTGCATCGGAAGCTGAATATTTAGATGAAATTGAGGAAAATCTTGTATTACATTTTGAAAGACATATTAAATCTGTATATATCGGACACACATCATTGATGTTAAAAAGAGAAATAATTTTCTATATTCAAGATCCAGACTTGGCCGATTCATTTTTAAGAGAATGGATTAAATCAACTAAAAGAGAAACTGACTATGAAATATATGATGACCCTCTTTGGGAAAAAGTGAATTATTTTCTTGGCCATCTAAAGGAATGAACAAAACTGAATAATCGATAATAAAATTGGTGTCACCTAACACCGGTTCTGCCTTTAAGTCTGAAAGAGCTACTGATTACGAATAAAAACGAATCTACAAATTACAACCACGAAGCAGCCATGAAGTACATTCAATCGAATTAATTATATTTAAAATCTTAACGGGTGCAGTAGTCTCCCGATAGCTATGGGGAGGGAAACGTTTTGAACTGACGATTGAAACATCTGAAAATATGGATAAAATATTATATGATCATATTGGAAATAATTATAATCACACCAGACAAGCTGATGAGTTGATTGCAAATACAATATTCAATTCATTGGGAAAATCAGATGGGAAATTCCTTGATGTTGGTTGCGGAACAGGTAACTATACAATTGCAATGGCAGAAAAAGGACTAAATATGTCTGGACTAGAGCCATCAGAGAAAATGCTCAGTAAAGCAAAAAGCAGAAATGAAAATATTACCTGGATTCAGGCAGCAGCAGAAGCAATTCCAACAGAAAATGAAACGTTCAACGGAATATTTGGAACACTTACACTTCACCATTGGACTAACATTAAAACCGCTTTTAAAGAACTTTACCGTGTATTAAAAGTAAACAGCAATATAGTTTTCTTTACTTCTACACCTGAACAAATGAAAAGTTATTGGCTCAATCATTACTTCCCAAAAATGCTTGAAGAGTCAATTCTGCAAATGCCATCTTTCAATGTAGTCCAAAATGCTGCAACTGAAGCCGGATTTAAAGTGTTAGCACCTGAAAAATATAATATTCAAGACAATCTAAAAGATCATTTTCTGTATGTTGGGAAAAATAATCCGGAATTATATTTTCAGGAGAAAATCAGAATGGGAATTTCATCCTTTGCCGACTTAGCAAATATTGAAGAAGTAGAAAATGAATTAAAAAGATTAGATACCGATTTGAAAAATGGAAAATTTGATATTATCAAAAAAGCATACGAAAACACAAATGGTGATTATCTGTTTTTTAAAGCTGTAAAACACACCGGCACATAAGAGACGATAATCGCTTTTGCTAATTTCAGTTTCGGGAGTTCTTATTTTCTTAACTTCGTTTAACGGTAATGTAAAATAACTTTCCATTATTCGCAATAGCGGCAAGTAGGGAACGTTAACTGCCAAATAAAACGAAAGCACTAAAATCAACCAACAGGACAAAAATGAAACTAACCCGACTATTCAATGAGTTTTTTGACAGCGAAAAATCGGGAGGCATTTTGCTTATATGTTGTACAGCATTTTCGCTTATACTTGCAAACTCTTTTATTCAGGAAAGTTATTTACAAGTCTGGCATTCCCAACTCGGCGGACATAGCTTAACGCATTGGATAAATGACGGACTAATGACCGTATTCTTTTTACTCATCGGTCTGGAACTTGAACGGGAAATTTACATCGGAGAACTTTCAAGTTTGAAGAACGCTTCACTTCCAATCTTTGCAGCACTTGGTGGAATGGTTGTTCCGGCAGCACTGTTTTTATTATTCAATTTCGGGACAGCTACAAATACAGGTGCTGGTATTCCAATGGCTACTGATATTGCATTTGCAATCGGCATACTTTCACTTTTAGGTAATCGTATTCCGGTATCACTAAAAGTTTTGTTGACGGCGCTAGCTGTTATTGATGACTTGGGTGCAATCATTGTTATTGCAATTTTCTACACAAGTTCATTAGCGTTTACAAATTTGTTTTTAGCACTTGGCGTTTTCGGAATGTTGCTAATTTTAAACCGACTGAAAATTCACAACCTGATTCCATATATCATCGGCACTGTTTTCATGTGGTATTTTATGCAACAATCAGGAGTACATCCGACAATCACAGGAGTTTTATGCGCGTTTGCAATTCCATTTGGGGACGGTGGAGAAAAATCTCCATCTTTCATTTTGCAACATTGGCTTCACAAACCTGTTGCATTTTTTATTTTGCCACTGTTCGCCTTAGCTAACACTTGTATTACCATAGAAAGCGGTTGGCAGACCGGTTTAACTCAATCAAACAGCATTGGAATTTTTGCAGGGCTTGTAGTCGGCAAACCACTTGGAATTCTTCTTTTCAGTTTCATAACTGTTTCGCTTGGACTTTGTGCATTGCCAGAGGATTTGAAATGGAAACAAATAATTGGTGTTGGACTTTTAGGAGGACTTTCCAGCACAGTGGGATCCGAAGCTTGGAATTCACGTGACTTGAAGTCGCGGC
>JADMIO011683324.1_pt1 | contig 24569 bp, 23 predicted proteins | sample 8958161 | NCBI WGS metagenome assembly JADMIO01 (sample SAMN16585339, study PRJNA669376) | soil metagenome | isolation source: Crop rotation soil | place: USA: Cullars Rotation, Alabama | collected 2011
GGAACCTCTTACGTGCCGATCAGATTAAAACGAAAGGCCCAGTCTTTCGACTGAGCCTTTCGTTTTATTTGACCATGTTGGTATGATTTAAATTAATACGACTCACTATAGGGTCAGTGCGGCCGCGACTTCAAGTCACGTGAATTCCAAGCTTCGGATCCCACTGTGCTGGAAAGACGCGACCCGTACAGCTTGTCATCGATACCAAGCAATGTGGGTTCTTCTTCGGCAATCACGCGTTTCATGTGATCGGCGTAGATCAGATCCATGTCAGCGACGTGAAGCACTACCTCCCGCGTCGACCATTTGAACGGAATTGGCGACGCGTTGAGCTGATCGTCCGACATCCCGCTAATGGAACGACGCAATATTTCCGGTCCAAGCAAATACTGTTCGACTAATAATCCGTACCTCATGGTCAGTTCCTTTCATCAGTTAGCATGATCGCTTCAATTGATACGGGGACTTTAAGCAGCGGTCTGCGATTCCATTGACCTCGCGTCCCTCCCATCCGCTAGATCAGGAGCGCGGCCGGAGGTCTTGCCAGCCGCCCTATCTTCACCCGACGTAGGTGGTGCTAATCGGTGCGGCGACAGCAGTTCCTGCAGCAACGATCCATACTTGCGTAAAGATGCGAGCAACTTTTTGAGGATACGCTCGACTTCATAATCGCCACTTAATTCTGTTGAAGCAGCATTCGCAAAGGTGATCAAGCGATGCTGATGATCCAGCAGTCGCGGCGCAAGATACTCTAGAGACAAATGGTTGTAGTACGTGAATTCCATTGGGTAAGTATGGCTATTCACATTGTGGCTCCGCGCATGAAGCAACCGTACGATTTCGCCAGCATAGTGCTCATGCTCAATGGCCAACCTACGTGCGATAGCGCCGAGCAATAGATAAGGCCGGCGAACCCAGGGGCGAGCATTCAGGAGGTAGCGCGCTAGCGAGTAATCAAGCATTCCGGCTAACTGGCTCAGCATTGCGACGTTTCGGGTATCGTTATTATTTGTTAGTTTCTTCATGGCGGGGTCCTTTTCAGAAAAGTGATGTCTCAAGTTAAGGCGGCATAGCGCTCGCCAGACTAAACCTGGTACTGCCAAAGCTAGAATCAGCGGCGCTCTTTGGCGTCTTTGTAAGATCGCGTCGCGAAAGATGACGCAAAACGTCAAAGACGCTAATCGTCCCGACCAACACGCCATCACCATCCGTGACGAAGAGATAGCGAACTTCCAATGCAATCATTTTCTCCACAATGCTTGCGATCGGAGCGTTCATCCGTACGCCGAACACAACTGGCGTCATAATCTCCGGTACTGTGAGTTCGTCGCCTGGCTCTTCGGGGCCCGGCGCTGACGCCACATTCAGTTCTCCTGCAGCTAAGGCTGTCAACCGATCGCGCCGACGGCCCCAGTAATCCAATAAGTCAGTCCGACTCACGACACCAATTGGGCGACCAGCGTCGTCGATGACCGGTGCAATATGAATTCCGTGTTCATGCAGAATCTCCGCAGTCTCGCGGACCGTTGCGTGCCGGTTGATCGATTTCGGATTCGGAGTCATCACCTGGGCGGCGGTGGCCGGACTCAAACTCGTCCGGGCAGCACGGCTGGTTATGCGCGTAGTCATAGTCGCACTCCTAATAAAAGAGGAAAGAACTTGGTCCACTTGGCCATCATGCTAGGCGTGAAATACACCCGCGCGCTCGGGTTGGTAAAGCACACGCACGACCTTCAGACGGCGCCATCCATCGGGCACGCGCCATCGAAGCACGTCGCCAACACGTTGCCCCAAGATCGCCGTTCCTACGGGAGCAAGTACCGAAAGCTTGAAGTTGGCAATGTCGGCTTCATCTGGGAAAACGAGCGTATAAGTCTCAACCTCGTTCGTATCGAGATCGCGGAGTTTCACCGTGGAGTTCATCGTGACGACGTGTTTCGGCACACGCTCTGGATCGACGACCTCCGCGAGTTCAAGCTCGGCTTCCAGCGATTCGAGGTAATCTGAAGGACTAATCGCCTGAGTAAACTCCGACGAAAGCAATTCCTTCAAATATTCGTAGTCGCTGCGCGTGATAATGATTTTTCGCTTGGCCATTTCTCCGCTCCTCAATTAATAGGTCGAGTGCGTGTCGCTAAGGACACTATTGGAGCCTAATGCAACTTGTGGACCACTTGCCGAATAGTCGAACGGCGAAGGGAGAAACACACTTTAGCGCGGGTCGCTGGTCTTTATGAGACACATAGCCGGCGACAGTGTCACCGGCGCTTTACACTTGAAACACAGTTGCGTTTCATCGCCGACGAAGCACACATACTCATCAGTCATACGCAAAGGTCATCTACCGTCGAATTCCAAAGCAAGACCTGAAGTGCAAGGGCTGTGCAAGCCGGGTATACTTCTTTAGAAATTGCACGTCGTTTTTGCATACGATCCCAGCGGATCACGATCGCCAAGACGCGTTTACGAGGTCTTTCCCCAGAGAATGTCCGCGACAAACTGAGTTCGATTATGGCAGACACGACGCCGAACATGCTTGATCCTGCAGTTGACGTTGATCGTGACCACATTCTGGGCGCTCCAGACGCGGAGATGACGTTAGTCGAATACGGAAGCTATGCATGCCCTCCGTGTCATGCGGTTCACGAGGTCATCGAGGGGCTGCGAAGCCGGTTCGGCGAGCGGATGCGATACGTGTTCCGCCACCTGCCTGTCGCCGGCAATGACCACGCGACCCGTGCCGCCGAGCTTGCCGAGTATGCGGCCCGAAAAACCGGAAACTTTTGGGACATTCACGAAACGCTGATGGAACGCGGACCGGTGTTAGGCGAAGGTGACCTTGAGCGGATCGCAACGGAGTTCAACCTTTCGCTAACCGATGAACCGTACGAGGCTGCATTCGTAGCGGCACAAGCGAGTGTGCGCGACGACATCGAGAGCGCACAGCGCAGCGGCGTGCAAGTGACGCCGACCTTCTTCATCAATGGTCGCCGCTATGCGGGCACGTGGGATGAAAGCTCACTCGCCGACGCGATGCTGGCGCCGCTTGGCCATCGAATCCAGTCTACCGCGTTTGAGTTCGTTCGCTGGGGGCCGTTCTCAGGATTGCTCCTCGGGTTGGCGACGATGATAGCGCTGGTGCTCAGCAATTCGCCTCTTCGGTCGGCTTTCGCCGCGTTTTGGGAAATACCCTTGGGATTCCAGTGGGGCAACTACGCGTTCTCGCATTCGCTACTCCATTGGGTAAATCACGGGCTCCTCACAGTTTTCTTCTTCGTCGTTGGGCTTGAAATCAAGCGAGAGTTCACCGTCGGTCACCTGGCGACTTTCCGATCGGGGGCGCTTCCCGTAATCGCCGCGCTGGGCGGGATTATTCTGCCAGCGATAATCTATGCGTCGATCGCACCGCCGGACCTACGGCACGGGTGGGGAATTCCAATCGGGACCGACACGGCTTTCGCGGTTGCGCTAATCGTGTTTCTCGGCGACCGAGTTCCCATAGAGTTGCGCGTGTTCCTGACCGCTGCTGTTATTATCGACGACATCGTGGCGATTGCGGTTATCGCACTCTTCTACACGGGCGCGATTCACTGGGAATATTTAGTCGCCGCCGGAGCAGTGACCGCGTTGCTGGTTGTACTTAACCGGACCGGCATTTACGCCTCTCTGCCCTACGCAGTCGCAGGCGTCGTCCTCTGGTTCTTACTGCACGAGTCCGGATTGCACGCCACGTTGGCGGGTGTAATCCTGGCTGTAATAATTCCCACGCGCCCGCCGGCGAACCTGAACGCGCTGCTGGCACAGGCGGCGACGGTGATCCACCTGGAGGACAGCCACACCGGTGAGGCAATGCGGCCCGGGCCCTCCGAGCCTGCGTTACGTGCGCTCGATGCGATCCATGCTCGGATCGAGTCGCCCGCCGATAAACTCTTTCGCTCTACCGAGCCGTGGTCAAGCTATGTGGTGCTGCCGATTTTTGCACTAGCGAACGCGGGCGTCGCCTGGTCGCCGGGTGTATTGGAAGGACAGGGACGACTGATCTGCGCAATCACGCTGGGATTAGTCGTCGGGAAGCCGATTGGGATCTCGCTGGCCGCGTGGCTCGCTGTGCGGACGGGCGTCGCCGCTAAACCAGACGCGTACTCCTGGCGCCAATTGTGCGGCGCTGGCGCGCTCGGTGGCATCGGGTTCACAATGTCCCTGTTCATCGCTGGGGTAGCATTCCCTGACGCGACGGTTTACGCGGCGGCCAAGGTCGCCATCTTCCTCGCCTCATTGATTGCGGGAACACTGGGCGCACTGATCTTGTGTCCGAAACCTGAAGTGAACTCCGTCGTTGAATAGCGAAACCGGAGAACACCGATCCGCATGGACATTGAGAAGACTCGTGTGATTGTCAACGTCATTCCAGAAACTGGATAATGTCAGCGGAAAGCGCATTTGAATTCGCCGAGCCAGTGCAGGTGATGCTACGGTCGGTAATCCTTGGCGTCCACATCGTGCTTTTTGAGAAGCTTGTGCAATCCCTGGCGCGACATTCCAGCCTGCTGAGCAGATTGTGATACGTTGCCGGAATTCTTTTGCAGCAACGATACCAGGTAGTCGCGTTCCGCGTCATCTAATGTGTCGGTACGAGTTCCTGTTGCCTCCTTCCGTTCCGCGTGTACAGTTGACGGTTGTTCTGCACGCTGAATCGATACGGGGAGATCATTCGGCATAATCATGTTGCCACGCGTCAAAGCCAAGCCCCGTTCGACAGCGTTTCGTAATTCACGAATGTTACCGGGCCAGCTGTATTGACGCAAAAGTGCAAGAGTCTCTTCAGAAAAGTCACTTACCCGTTCATTTTCCTTTTGAAGGTGTCGCAGAAAATGACGCGCTAATAGAATTACATCGTTCCCACGGTCACGCAGCGCCGGCAGCTCAAAATGGATCACCGCCAGCCGATAAAACAAGTCGCGGCGAAAGCGCCCCGCGTTAACTTCTAGTTCCAGGTCCCGGTTCGTCGCACAAATGAAACGAGTGTCCACGGTTACGACCGTTGTCTTGCCAACTGGAATAAATGTCTGCTCCTGAATCACACGAAGTAACTTGGCTTGGAGCGGGCCAGGCAATTCCCCGATTTCGTCAAAGAAAGCCGTTCCTTTGTCAGACTCACTTAGTAACCCGATTTGGTCCTTCACAGCACCTGTAAACGCGCCCTTCGTGTGTCCAAAGAGTAGCGATTCAAAAAGCGTGTCCGGAATAGCCGTGCAGTCGATTATTTGGAACGTCCCGTCACTTCTTCGACTACGACGATGAATCGCTTTTGCAACTGCCTCTTTTCCAGTTCCACTTTCACCCGTGATCAGAATATTGGTGTCCGTTTCGGCGACCTTTTCCATGATTTCAAACAGTTCCGTCATCGGAGGACTCTCGCCGATGATTTCCGGAAATACTCGGCCGTCCGATGTCTTTTCCTTCGTGTCTCTACCATTTTGCGGTTGTTTGCGATGAGCGAGCGCCCGACGAACGCTTGAGACTAAATCTTCGAATTTGACTGGTTTCAGCAGGTAGTCAGTGATACCAAGCCGAACGCTTTCGATCGCCGTGGGAAGAGAGGGGGCGCCGGTCACAACAATAAGCGGAATGTCGGGCCACTTGGTTCGCCCAGTTCGCAAAAGCTCCAATTTCATATTTCCCGGCATATTTAGATCGGAGAGCACCAGGTCAAAGCGCTCTTCTGCAAGTGCCTTTAATGCCGCAGAGCCGTTGGGCGCGGTCGTGCAATGAAAACCCTCTTTCCGCAGCAGTGCTGCGGTAGTACGCAAATACAAGGGCTCGTCATCGGCAATCAAAATTCGCGCTGAATTCGCTTCACTCATCGCGTGACACCTCTTGTATCTCGAATCGACGTGGAAGAACCGCCGAGAACACAGTGCCACCCTGATTTCGTTTTGATACCTCGATGCGCCCCCCCATGGCTTCGATCAAGCTACGAGACACGGACAACCCCAAGCCCATGCCCGACTCTGATTCTCCGTGTTTCGTGGTGAAAAACGGGTCGAACATTCGAGCAGCTACTTCATCTGAGATCCCCGGGCCGCGATCGGAAACGGTTACCGATACTTCATCTTCCTGCTCGTTCAAACCCACATCCACTGACTCTCCTTCTGGTGACGCCTGGATCGCATTTCTCAGCAGGTTATAAACGATTTGCTTTACCTCCCCTTCCGGTAGGAAAACTTCAGTTTTCTCATCTCTCAGTTCGCAATTCAATGTCACTCCCCGTTTGCTCGCGGTGCCCTCCAGCAAGTAGACAACCTCCCGTAGAATTTGCGCCAAAGAGAATGTGGATGCTCGCTGTGGGCTGCGACGATAGAGCTGATACATCTGATGAATGATTCCGCTGATCCGTTCGATCTCTCGATCCACCAGCTCCAACAGCTCAAAGTGTTCATGTTCCGGCGATAGACTTGACTTAATTAATTCAAACGCGTTTCGCATCCCGGCCAGTGGGTTATTAATTTCATGTGCGACGCCGGCCGCGAGCTGCCCGAGAGCCGCCAGCTTCTCCATCTGCCGTTGCCGCTGTTCGAGCTGCCTCAACTTTGCAGTCCTCTCTTGAACCAACTGTTCTAAGTGCTCCGCGTGAAGCCGCAACTGTTCTCGTAGCTTGTGTCGATCAGTGACGTCGCGGATACTCGTGCGAAGGCCAAGATAGTTGCCATGCTCCGCGTACATTGGCTGCCAAGAAAGATTCATCCAACGGATCTCGCCGCTTCTATGCACGCTGCGAAATTCGATATGTTCGCCTGAAGTGCGACCGAGTGCCTTCCTTAATATCTCAGCGATCTGCTCCCGGTCCGCAGGGTCAATTAACGAAAGCGGATAATCCGTCATCTTCAAACACTCGTCGACGGAGTATCCCGTGAGTCGTTCGACGGCCGGATTGACCCAGATCAAGCGGCCATCCGGACCGTGCCAACTCTCCCAGTCGTTCGTGTAGTCAGCGACTGCGCGAAACCAGCGTTCCTCAGGCAAGACCACGCCATCGGTTGGCAACGCTCCGGCTTGGTTTGCTTGTCTCTGTGGCACAGACTGACTCGCAGATCTGGGTTTCTTCGATAGGAGCCCACGTCAAATTATAGATGACGATCGCCCGTCGTTTGAGCCTGATAACGAATCCGTGTAACGCGAAATACCCAAGTTCCATAGGACCTGCTTTTTAGCGCCTATGCAAGACGTCCAGGCAAGCCCTGTACCGTGCAAATTGGTTTCTTTCCCTGGCTTTCGTCAACTTCCAGTGTCAGCGTCAACAACAGTTTACGCTCGGCCAGCGTCTAACACCGCAAAAATCAACCTTGCGTCCCAAAAAGCCGACAGTGTTGTTTTTGAATTTCCGGCGCGCTAATTGCGTTCTGTCTTGGCAGTTGAAACCTAGCAACGTCCTACAGCTGTAACTAAGGAACTTCCATGGCAACTCATCGGCTACCATCCGACACCTCTCATGAAATCCACTTCACAATTGAGGCGCGTGGCCTTAACTTAGGAACTCGCACCGCCGCGCAATCCGGCGAATGCTCGCCAGCGCTCTCGGACGTTTTGCCCGTCGCGTGCGAACAGTCCGCGTCTGGTTAGAAGACGTGAACGGTCCGCGCGGTGGCGTGGACACACGTTGCCGAATTGAAGTTCATTTCCGTCCGCGCGGCAGTATCACTGTATCTGCTCTAGCAACCGACGAATATGCGGCGACCGCTGAAGCAGCTGCTCGGGCCCGCGAATTAGTTGACCGCCGTGTGAAGAGGGACCGCTCCCGCCGGCGCGAACTGCTTCGCAATTAGTGCTGACACTTGTCTACGTTTGCCTTGCTAACTCATAACTTCGGAGGACTTACCATGCTGCTCCAGACATTCAATGAAGAAATCGTCTCGGTCGGATCCCGAGTTCATATTCGCGACATCGAGTCCGGCGAGCGGGAAGTATACACGCTCACTCGGCCAAGCGACGCAGATATCCGTCAGCATCGCATTTCGACTCTTACCCCCATCGGCAGAGCACTCTACGGCAAGCGACCTGGTAATGTCGTAGATGTGCATGCCCCGGGCGGTGTGTTTCTGGTTGAGATTGAGGCGGTTGAGCAGGCGTTGTACCCGCAGCATGCCCGCGCTGGATAGCGGTGGGAACACTAATACCAAGGAGGCACGCGATGTTTACGGCAGGCAAACATACTGATCGAATTCATCCTCAATCCGTGGAACACGCGGCTCGGCTGCGCTTGGCAAAAACTGGATATCAAACTTTAAGGAGTGTCGAATGCTCGTTTCGTGATGGCAGAATAGTTCTTCGCGGCGAAGTGCCTTCGTACTACCACAAGCAACTCGCCCAAGAAAGCATCCGGAGCGCCCCACACATAACCCAAATTGTCAATCATATCGAAGTGGTGTCACAATGAATGTCAACAGACTTGCAAACTTGGCGTCGTTCAAGAGTCTTGCCCCAGCTAAGACCAATTCCACTCTGCGCATCATGAATGGATCAAGCAGTGGTGTGCGTCCACAGCTAGTGGACGGTTTCCACGTATCCGATTCAAAGATCGAAAGCATCCTCGTACCTTTGGATGGCTCCGCCTTCGCAGAGCAAGCCATTCCGCTCGCGCTCGGAATTGCCGAACAAACTGGCGCTGTGCTTAATTTAGTGCATGTGTTCGTTCCCGCCGAAGTACTGGACCCGTACGATGCATTACACTTCGTAGACGTCTCCCTCAAATCGCTGAAGCACGACAAACACCGATACCTCGCGGACGTTGTCGACAAAATTGCAGCCACGTCGTCGGCGTTTGTTGCTTCGCGCGTCATCGATGGGCGCGCCGTACCCCCATCCCTAGACAAGGTCCCTGGTCTCGATGCTGATTTGGTCGTCATGGCCACCCACGGCCGTGGGACACTGGGGCGCTTTTTGTCCGGGAGTGTCGCACACTCCTTGTTGCAGCGGATGTCCGTACCAGTTATTCTCGTTCCAGGTACTGAAGACCCGGTGACGTTCAATGCGAAAACCGTAGATCATGTCCTGCTACCGTTCGACGGCGCAGAAATGTCCGAGAAGGTACTAAAGCCGTTCATGGATTTAGGAGTTTTTCCCACTGCGCGACATTCCTTACTGCATGTGGTACCTTTGGTACCTAAGCATGTGGTCAGAGGGTACGCGCTGCGCACCGAATGGGTGCCGTCGCGGCGCAACTGGATCAGCGGAATGCAGTACCTGCAGCCGTTGGCCCGATCGCTTCGGGTTGATGGCCGTCACGTACACACGAAAGTCGTCAGCAGTGACGAACCGTTCGGGCAGGTTGCGCTCCGATGCGCGGACCAATATGATGTTAGCCTGATGGCAGTGACCTATCGCCGTCAATGGCCACTTGCCCGGCTTCTCTGGCCGAACACTTCTGAATACCTGTTTCGGAACTCATCCCGGCCCATTATGTTCGTACCTGACGAACGGACGCAATGAGCCTATGCAACTATGACCTCCGTCGTCACTCCATCCACTGATAATTATCATCGTGCGTCGACTGATGAAGTCGCAATTGAGCGATGGACGAATGAAGGCGGTGCGCTGAGCCCGCGAGAAATTACCACTAAACCGGAGCCGACGAGCGTTTTTCTCGTTCTACCAAGCACTACGCGCTGGAGGAATGTCGATGGATTGGCCAATCCTACGGGCAATACAAAGCCGCGTCGCTAGCGGCTAGTGGATGCCTTCCTACTTTGGGGCAGCGACCCGGGACATTTCTAAGAAATTGCGCATACTTGGATGCTCTCATAGGTCGCCTGCTACGCGACCTTGTCATCGAGTGCCGACCTCATCATCGTCAAGCAATGCGAAATGGTGCGAGGCTCCACTGCGCCGTCTGACTGGACATAGGCTAACAATCCTTGTGCATGGTCATACTGCATTTGTTCGTCCATCGGTTCGTCAGGCGCCCAAATAAGGTCGATCATCAATGTTGGCGATCTCAATATTTCAAACGTTCCGTGTTTGATAACCTCTTTGCACCCAATCGCGACGACGTGAGATTGAGGCGTCCATTTAAGTGGCACAACAACTCGCCACAGCAAAGCTGGTGCAATGTTTTCACCAATTATTCCAGCAAGTGTGTTATATGTCTGGCATTCGCCAAAACATCGGTATTGATTAGCTGGGTGGCTCGATAATTGACGTGGCGATGGATCGCCATATTCAATTGGTAGCCTAATAGGGTTCCATTCAAGGCCACGCTTACGACAGATATATCGCATCACGATCTCGTAGCTTTCCCGGACTTCGGGGAGGGCGAGAATCGTTGCAACCTGATCCCAATTGCTCTGCAAGTCAAAGAATCGGAATCCATCGTCGGATGGTGGGTCCTCGGGCGAATCAACTTTCATGCGGCCGCCTCACTTTCTGTTCGTGTGAGCCTGTAGTGGATAGATGTCCTCGTCGCACGGCGGGACCGATGCTCAAACGCTTCATCACCTCTGCTCGATTAAACGGTCGAGATGCTCCGATAACTGCAGTTCGCGCAAGTCGGCCTGGTCACCGATCTTAGATTTCAGTGCCGGTCCGAATCGTCGAAGTGCTTCAACGATGTGATTACCGTTGTCGATATAGGTTTGCCGTGCTTCCGAATCAATGTCTTCGCCAGTCTCGATGATCTTTTGAATCTCCCGATGTCGAGGCGGATCAGTCACTAACTTCCGCTTGCGGCCTTCGTCAACGCAGAGAGTGTAGCCGCCATCGTGGCCATCCAGTAGTACCCACTGGCGAAACGCCTGGGCACTCCGATCTAGTTGCTTAGGGCGTCGTATAATTTCGACGCTCGCTGGTCATCTTCCGCCAAATCCGAATCGCTATGGTCGGGATCAAACATCCAGGACTCACCAAGGTGAATTATCCGATATCCATTTACCTTTTTTGGCGAGATCGCCATCACGATGCCACGCTCCTTGAGGGTTGCAGCTGCATCCTGGAGGTATCCAACCATCGTGCCGGCGTTGTTCGTCCATGGTCCTTTTCCGATTCGCTCTAAGAGATCGCCACCGGGCCCTTGCCAGTGCTCACTACGCGCGACTAGCTTTTGAATCGCGTCGGCAAGTTCAGAGACGACGTCCGAACGCTCATCGCTAAATCCAGACTTCTGAATGATTTCTTTTTTCCATGGCGTTTCGAGGACGGGCAGGAAAAGCCGTCCCGCTGCCGGTGGCAACCATTTGCTCAACAATGTGGCGAGCATATCAGGGGCCTCGCGCCTTAATGCGGGATCCATTTTTTCCGACCATGGAAGTTGTTGATGGAGTGTCTCAACACGGATCACCACGATTCGCTCATCGCGCGGCTCGATTGGGCAAGCATCGAGATTATTCGCCGTCTGCACAAAGTGCGCATAATTTGGAAGCGTATAGGCATTCATTCGCATTTCACGTATCGAAATAGTGGGCGAATCAATCCATGCCTTCAACTTCGCATACGCTTTCGCGGGCAGTGTATTCTCCTCGACATAGCACAGAACTGCGCCAGCCAATTGATGATTGAAGTTCTCGGTCAGGGCGGCATGAACGTCGACTGAGTCGCCCTCAAACAGCATGCCCAACGCCCGATAAAAGGCACTCTTTCCGGTGTTGTTTTCAGGACTGTATAGGAATAGATACGGCAGCGGATGTTTTGGACGTTGAAATAAACTAGCAGCCCAAAGCATTAGATATTGTGCACCGGTCTTTACTCCGTGTTGGCAGCACCAAGGGTCTTCGTCGACGGCCTCATTGAGCCCGAGGCCGAGATGGTCAAAAATCATATCGAAATGAGGATGCGACAACTCTTTATCTGAGGACGGAACGAAGAGCAGTTTGCGACCTCGATTCCACCGACGGCCGCTCAAAAACTCAGGTTGAAACGGCTCATTCACCAGGAGCCAAGGGCTTTTGGCGCAACGGCCCAATAGGTCGGAGGTTTCAAGTTCGCCGTCCGAGGTCATCATATCTCTCAACGTATCTTTCTTCTCGGTGCCCCAGCTGCCATCGGACCGTCGCGCTTTCCATCCAGCGTCCTCATTGTCTGGGGTAACTAAGTGCCGGTAGCGATCATCCAAACCATGCTCCATGCGAGCCGTCTGAAGTTCAAAGTGCCGTTTCAATTTTCGTCCGGCGATCCCCCATCCCTCGACAACTTCTTTGCCGTCCCGTTCGACTTCAACTGTTACTCCAGTTGACTCTATGATGAAATTTACCGGTCGTTCAGAAATAGGTGGGAACGCGAAACCAAACAATTTAGCGGCTTCCACTGCTTGCTCAATTCTTTGGCACGTAAATCGATTCTTCATCCATATGCCATCGACCGCTCGGCACACTGTTTGTGCATCGAGTGGGTAATTGAAGGAACTGCACGGCCAGCCTTTGGCTGTTTTTGCCCACAGTGGATGCTCAGTCGTCGTACCGTAACGCACAACGAAGAATGCGCCGTTTGGACGCAAGAATGCGAATGAGTTGGGCTGACCAGGGTTGTTGCCATCGCTCGAAGTGGCAAAGGCACCTTTCAGGCCGAGCCGTCTATGCGTTTCAGCGAGTCCAGATGTGTGTAATTGATAACATCCGTGGTCTGGTTGCCATATCGCCGAATACCCCAATTCTCGGTAAGTGTTCAAAACACGATCATGCTCCGCATCCTTCTTTACGGACGAACAACTCGAAGCAAATTCGTCGTCGAGTCCTCCTAGGCGAACCTTTGTGCTCTTTCGTCGAACAACATCGACGTGTTCACGCCAATTCAGCACGTCGTCATTGGTGAGCAAACCAGTAGCGGCTTTCAGGCATTCGAACCCTCGATTGTCTGATGTGGCATCCAAGGACACGAACCATATGTTGCCGCCACACCCATCAACTGATGGTGAGAAATCAAAACCAGCATCCAGGCACAGCTTGCCAAGTACGGCGCGACCAACAGCGGCGTGCTCGTCATGATTCTTCGTATCGAAGCCGGAGAGCTGGACGTACACATGTCGCCCGAGGCCGCGAGTTGAACGACGGAGTTCAACATATGGTACGTTGCGTAAGGCGCAATCAATACGCTCGATCTCTGTATCGCTGACGCCATGCCCGGCGGAATGGCCGACTATGGTATCAATGTCGAAACCGACCCAGCAGCTTCCATTAGCACTGAATCCAGTCGCTCCAACACAGTGGTAGTACACTTCAAGTGGATACGATTGATTGCGGTCACTCCAATCAGGAGTGGTGCCTGCAGACTTTGGGTATCGAATATTGTAGAAGTCAAAGCTATCGTCAGTCCTCGACTGAGAGTCGACGTCCGCGCATCGCCCTAAGTCAGTGCGGATATTAATCTGGACTTCCGCGTCACCGGCTGACAGGAACCGCTCGATTAAGTCTCGATTAAACTCATTACCAGCGTTGGACAAGAACCGTCGCATCGAATCCAGAAAGGTAGTCATCTCAAAAGATCCTTTTCTCGCGCAAAAGTCCTTGTCGCACGGTGTGGCGAAGTGCCCCCGCTTTGAATCCAGCAAGGGCAGTAAACGATGGAGTGGCCGTCTGAACCGAAACCTTACGCATGCCCGGGTGAGTGGTAGACCGGACTACATCAACTAATTCCTACCTTTTTTGCGCACCAAGAGCGTGAGCGGCGCCATGCGTTAAAAGAAAGAGACACATACCGCTCTACCACTCACCCGCGATTATCGGCATAACACCACCACCAACCGCGTCGACTGGGCAGTTCGAAGCCAGAAATAAGCCCTTCCCCGGCTTGTCTAGAACTTTTGGTGGAAAATCGATCTGTCGGCACACACCGCGGCGACTGTGTGCCTCCTCAAACGCAGCGAGTCGCTTGCGGGTCGGTCGCGTACTTGGCTTCAATTTTTATATTTGCGCGCGCACAAATTCAGTGCTCGACGCGGTGCGCTTCTGAATTGTGTGTGCGCGCAAATATAAATCGCGCGCTCAAAAGGACCGACCGACCCGCACTCTAAGTCAAGAAAAATTGTACGAGAAGAGATGCCTTACTTTGCAAACTACGAGGGCTATTGCACTTGCGGCCAAAGTCACTGGGAATTTTTGAGCAAGGTTACAAAGTGCATCAAAATGATACCTTAGAGTAGCCACAAAAGGCCGCCGCACGCGGGGAGTGGATAACGCGGCGTTCTGCGATCTGAAATGGTCGCAACACCCATCGAGCTGACTCGCAACGCATGAATCGCACTCCACTTGCCTTTTGTGGCGAGTAAAATAGAGGCATGGACGAAGACGAAAAGATCGACGAGATCGCAGCAAATGTTTTGCTGTTGAATGGCATAGATTTGCCCACTGCTGTAGCCGGCTCAGTGAATGAACCCCATCTAGATGCAGAAGTGCCGAAATCTACGTCAACATTTGGAGTCATAGCCGCCTTCATCGTCGCGCTGTTTTTTCTGTATATTTGGACGCATCTTTAGTCAGCGAACTCGGCCAGTTCTGCTCAATGGATTCATCGACGCTGGGGCCGAGCCATCAGGGAGACTTGCTCAGCCATTCTGCTGACGGCGTTCGGCGCTTGGTACGGGCACCTACGCACGGTAGACGGCGCTTGGCGCTTGGCGACGCGTTTACCCTCGCCGTCTCCTTGCGGTGAAGCCAGTCCAATCGCGACTGGCAACGGACGATTTTGGTCGTATGCGCCACGTCAATACTAACCCTCATGCGGATAGTCAAATCGCCTAGTTCTGCACGTGGCTGGCACCCGCAAGAATCGGCAATCAGAAACGATGCTCTCTGATTACTCCAAAGCGGAAGTTGATCGGACGGTCGCGGTACGCCGTCCCCGTCATCCGCGAGTATCTGTCAACCACCGCTGTTACTCGAACCGGAGCGTCCATCGAGCCTTTTGTAGGTAAGTGGGGGACGGCATTTGGCGCTTGGCGATGGTGCGGATGCCGGACGGCGCTTCGCGCTTGCGGGCGTAAATAAACCGCCTCACCACCTTATCTAAGGGCCGGCTCCAGCAGGGCCGGAAGAACAGCAATTTAGCCGATCGTATTGCTGTCCAGATTCACGGTGGTGGTAACGGCACAGAATCGACGTATTTGTGCGGTTGTCGGGCACGTGGATAAATGGCACTCGGCAACTGCTAATCTGCCACTCCAAAGTCGTTCAATCTATCCACCGTACTCGATACGGGATGTTCGCAATTGAACACCTCTTTCCCGACCGCTGTTCCATCGGCAGGATTTGCGCTGTCGAGCAGTTGGTTGGCGGGCTGTGTTCACGACAGCGGCCGTCGCTGCGATTCCAGAGCCGGGATCCGACAGCGTTTCGGCGTCGTGGAACTGTTGAGCAGTCCGAGGATCTCCGATTGTGGGTCCGCCTTTGACCGTACAGCGAACCGATCGCCCACTCACTCGGATACGGTTCAACGGCATTGTTTCGACCTTTGGTTTAACAACCTGGGTGAAGTTGTCGTCGAGGTTAGAGCTGCAAACCTGTTAGCACTCGGCTGCACCTCGTTGTCCTCGGCTGCCGACACCACGCTAGCTCAGACGACGGTCACGCCGACGTGTTAACCATCGTTACTTCACATGAGGCGTTGTCGCTCATTGTTACTTAGCTCGACTGATGCGCCGACGTTGTTGCTCATCGCAGTGTCGCGCGCTGATCGTCACGCAATTTGACGAGCGATCAACTGCGCGCGCTGAGTTGAGCTACAAGAAGATTTTCATTTGCACTTCGCTCGACATGGATCATAGTTGAATAGCATCGCAGCGCGCGATGCAAAACTCTTCTCGCAACAGTGAGGCAGCAACCATGGCGCATCTATTCAATAGCGGTTTGTTCTTCGGCCAAAGTGCATGGCACGGTCTTGGCGTGACACTGCCAGCCGATTCGCCAGTGCGATACTCAATCGACGATGCAATCACAATCAGTGGTTTAGATTGGGCAGTCGAGACTCGCCCTGTTTTCGTTGGCGGAAAAGAGATCGCAGGACACAAGGCCATTGTTCGCAACGATTCAGGCGACGTACTTGGCGTAGTTGGCGATCGCTATCACCCATTACAGAATCGCGACCAATTCAACTGGTTCCGCCCGTTTCTTGACAGCGGTGAATGTCAGTTTGAGACGTGCGGCTCCCTGAAGGGCGGCGCGCTGGTGTGGGTGCTGGCGAAAGTGAACCGGGCCGATTCAGAGATTGCAGCAGACGATCGGATTCGCAAATATCTCTTGTTGACTAGTTCACACGATGGCAGCCGGTCAACCAGTGTCGGATTCTGCCCCATTCGCGTGGTTTGCTGGAATACGCTGTCCGCCGGACTCCGTGACGATCGTTCAACGTTGCTGAAAGTTAAGCACACTGCGAGCCAGAATCGCGCGTTGCGGACGATCCGCGAAACGATAAATCTCGTCGATGAGACTTTTGAGGCAACGGCTGCCCAATATCGCAAGCTAATTGCGTGTGGCGTTGATCGGGCAGGGATTCGCCAATATGTCAAGAAAGTGCTTGAACTGGCTGACGATGCAACGAACTACTCGTCGCGTCAACGCAACATTCTCGATAGCATCGTTGACCTTTGCGCCAACGGCGTAGGGAATGACGGCCGGACCGTGTGGTCCGCATACAACGGCGTCACGCAATACGTTACCCACCACTACGGCCGCAACGCGGACTCGCGACTCCGAGCGAACTGGTATGGCGAAGGAAAGCGCATCACGGACCGCGCCTTCTCTGTGGCGATGCAACTTGCCAGCTAATTGATTCGCATCGAGGCTGGTCAACGGATTGACCGGCTTATTCTTCTCTTCTCAACGTGGAACAACATAAGGCACAACTATGGGACTTACGATTCACTACTCTCTGAAAACCACCACCAAGAGTGAAACACGGCCGGGAAAATTAGTTGAGTCGATGCGTCAATTGGCGCTCGACCTGCCGTTTGACAGTGTGTCCGAAGTAGCTGATCTATCGGGCGATGAATGCAACTACAATCGTGACGGCAGCCCCGACGATCCGCTCCGCTGGCTTTTGATCCAGTGCCACGATAGCGCGCGGTGCCCGTGGAATGAGAACATTTCGTTCAACGTCGCGCCGTCGCGCGTGATTGCCTTTACCGTTCGGACTGGTCCTGGCTGCGAAGATGCGAATATCGGCCTCTGTCAGTATCCGAGTGAACTTCCGGTAGAGTATCGTCCTGAAGACGACCAACGTTTTCAGCGTGATGGTCGTTATTCCTATCCCAGGTTTCGACAATGGGCCGACCGGAAGTTTCCCGGCCGCGTCGTCTGCGATTGGGACTTGAAAGAACAGCGCACGATCAAAACGAGGCTTGCGGGTTGGCGATGGCAATCGTTCTGCAAGACTCAGTACGCTTCGGACCCATCTTATGGTGGTGTCGCTAACTTCCTTCGGTGCCATCTGTCGCTTGTCACGCTGCTTGAACGGATCGGCGAGTTATCGACCATCGCCGTAGACCTCGATGACGAGGGCCATTATGGCCCGTCAACATACTCTGACGATTGGCGCGATGCTCACGCCGAGAACCGTACGCCGACATACGTTTGGCACCCGCCAACGCATAGCGTCCCGACACTGCTAAAGGAGCTAGGCGACTACAACGGCATGATGGCAGCTTTCGCCGGTGCGATGAAAGACGCTTGTGGTCGTGACTTTCAATCCCCTATTCTCGGCTTCACGAATTTCGAGCGGCTCGAATTTGACGGCCACAACAGCGAATCGCTAGCACCGTTCCTGGACGCTATGTCTAAGCTGGCAAAAGAGACAGGTGCTGCGTAGCGCCGCTCGGCCGGCTCGTGCCGGCTGGCATTTTTATTTGGTCTGTAGCCTATAACTGGATTGCATCGACTGACAATGGGATACGAGCACGGAAAGACGGACGGCCTACGGTTCGCGGAGTTTCGCGTTTATGAACGTATCGCGATTCTCCGCGACGGCCGTGCCGTGAACGTCGCCGGGTCGATTTCCCAAGCCTATTGTGAGGGACTGCGCGACGCAGGCTGCCGGCTTCGCTAGGGCACGATTAGGCAAACTGGACGAAGACTATGACCGGGGGCCAGTCGGTTGCATCCGACGACGCCTGCGGGTGTTATTCGCGTCCACAATCGACGCTGAAAGCTGGTTGAGTATCGTTGACGTTTCTATGGCAGATACCAAAGTTGATCGAGTTGCATTTGCGTCGATGTTCGACGAGGTAAAGGCAACTCAATGAAATTAGATCGTTCGGACGCCGAATCCTGGCACGATGAATTGACATATCGTCACGACCGTGTTGGTCAGCACAACTAGAGGGGGGGGTGGGGTCAAATCCCGATCATGTGACGAATGTTACAACCGTCAAGATCGGCTGGCCCTTCTAGCCAGGAGAACCGTTTTGGAAAAGAGCGCACCGCGTCGAAGGCCGTAGCATAGCCTATACCACGATTGCACTATAGATTCACAACTTAGTGAGACGACTAAAAATGAAGATCGTTTGTTATTATCGCGCCTCGACCCATTCCCAGGTCACAAGCTTCGACGTACAGAGTGACACAATTGGGCAGTTTGCGGCAACGCACGACGGCACAATCATCGCCGAGTATCGCGAAGTAGAATCTGGCAGGAAGCGAAACCGGCCCGAGCTTCTCAAAGCGTTGGAACACGCCAAGTATTCAGGCGCGAAGCTCGTAGTCGCAAAACTGGATCGTTTGGCGCGTGACGTGTCGTTTATGTCGAGTCTCATGGAGGCCGGAGTTGATTTCGTAATCTGCGACTTCCCCGAGGCGACGCCGCTGCTGATTCACCTGCTGGCAGCGATTGCAGAATACGAGGCGAAGCTCATTCGAGACCGAACGCGAGAGGCATTGCGGCAGAAGAAGCGAGACGGTGTACTGCTTGGATCACACCGACCAGAGCACTGGAAACAAAATGAAGATCGACGATTGGTCGGCGCAACGATAGGCAATCAGCGGTCGGCGTCTGTCCGCACCGCCAAGGCAAGTGAACGGGTTCACTTCTTCCGAGCCAAGATCGTGGAACTTAGAAACGCTGGTAAGACTTATGAGCAAATTGCCGAAGAATTGAACTCGCAATCGTTCACCACACCACGCGGAAAGCATTTCACCAAAAGCACCATCTGCAAAATACTCCAATGACGGAAAAAGAGTTGATCAAGTTGTACAACAAGGGCGTCTTGGTACAGGAGACTGCCGGCCGCGCGAACATGACTCGTGGGACAATCAACAACAAGCTCTGTGTGCTTCGAAAAGCCGGTAAGATTTGTCGTCGCCCGCAGAATCCATCGAAGGAACGGCAAGAGACTTCGAAGGAGCGAGCCGAGCTTGTGGAAAAGTATCGAAAACGTGGCCTTACTAACGAAGAGATTGCGGACAAGTTAGGGATCAGTATGCCGCGAGTTTGGCAAATTGTTCAACAACTGATTGAGTCTCAAAAGATTGATGCGAGGATCAATCGATTCATGTAGCGCAATTTAATACGGAATCCATAAGCAACCCCTTCGCTTCCAGCGCCGCCGGCCGCTTTGCAGAATCAGTGTATTTCGATCCAGGCCAGCAGCGCCATGTAAGCGTCACAGACTTCGTGAGCAATCCCTTGTGGGCAAAGATCGCGACGAAGTATCTCGGGCAATACGAGGGTCACAAATGACTTGCCGCACTGCTCCTCATTGTCGCGAGGCCGACATTCGCGGAGCATGGGGAACGACCTGCAATACGGCTATAATGTCCGCATGTCGAAGAAAAACAAGAGACGTTTCGGTGGCGCGGCAGCCGTGGGCGGCTTCAATTTCCAACACGCAGTAGCCGCGTGGGCGGCATGCAGCGTATTAGCAGAGCGTGCGGATTCGCCTCGATGGGGGCTGCCCCCAGATGTGTATTTCCGTGCGGTTCGCTGCGAAACCGATCATTTCGTCGACGATCTGCTCATTGAAACTTCGGATGACGGACTGATCTTCTTGCAAATCACGACCAGCCTTTCGAGATCGCAGGACAAAGATTCAAAATTGGCGACATCAATTGCGCAGTGCGTAGATCAGTACACGACCCACAGCCGAAGCAGCGCGGGATCGCAAGCCCGTCCAATGGATTCTCGAAGTGATCGGCTAGTGATCGCCACGGATGAAAGTGCTCCAAATTGGCTTCGGAGTGAGTGGCCACAACTCCTCGGCCGCTTTCTACAGACTACTACATATTCGACCCTTCCGGACGCCGCAAACACCGCAGAGGACAGGACGACAGTTACGATAATCGAGAGTCACATCAATCGAGCTTGGGTCGAAACTACGGGTACCGTGCCTACGCACGATGAGCGCCGTGGCTTTCTGAGTACGCTGCGATTCGACTTTTTTGAACTCGGGGCGGACGGCCGCGACCGGCGGGCAGCGATGAACCTACTGCGTCAATCGGTGCTATCGGACCCGACCGCTGCGGAAGCGTTGTTCACATTGTTAATGCAACGCTGCGCCGAATTTGCAAATAGTCGTACCGGCGGGACTCGATTGGACTTGGTGAAATTTCTAGAACGCCAACCCGAGCCAATTCGCGTTCGGGGACCACTGAGCTTTGAAGATGATTTCGCGAAATTGAGAGATGTCTCTCAGCAATCACTAAACCAACTTTACAGCCTTTCGACGATTCGTTCCCCCGGTGACGACCACGCGATCAAAATACAGCGTGCTGCGGCCTCAGTATTGAAAAACGCGATGCGCGCTAGCAACCAAGGCTGCCTTATCGTGGGTGAACCAGGAGCCGGCAAATCGGGAGTCGTTTACGACTTTGTTGACCAGTTGGTCAAAGCGAGACGAGATGTCATTTATTTATCCGCCGACCGCATAGCATCGTCAACAGAGCACGAATTGCGCCACGAGTGGAGTCTAGGCTACTTACCAATCGAGATAATCGAGAATTGGCCAGGAGAGGGACCTGCGTTTGTTGTTATCGATGCCCTGGATACAGCACGATCTGATGCTTCGGCAAGGTTTTTGCGCGATCTAATTGGGCGGGTCATTGCATTGAAGAGCCGTTGGACTGTAGTGGCGTCGATTCGCAAGTTCGACCTTCGCTATGGACAGGCCCTCCAAGAACTGTTTCGCGGCACACCGATTAGTACAACATTTGCCGATACAGAATTTGCGAGCGTTCGACATCTAAATGTAGCTGCATTGGATGATGACGAATTAGAACAGGTTGCAAAGCAGTCGCCGGAATTGGAAAAACTCCTTGCTGTTGCAAGGCGGTCAGCGCACAACGCACTTTTGGTGCTATTGCGAAACCCCTTCAATCTGAGAATCGCGGCCTCCTTATTGGAAGATAACGATTCGATTGATGAGCTATCGGCAATTCGATCACAAGTCGAATTGTTAGACCGGTATTGGCAAGAGCGGGTTATTGCCACGGATGATGGCGCGCATGCGCGCGAACTATTGTGCAATTTACTTTGCTCACGAATGGCGGCGACTAGCAGTCTACAGGCTTCTGCAAGCGACATCCCAGCAAATGAGTCCGCTGCTCTCAATCAACTCAAAAAGTCAGGCGTGATCATCGAATGGCAAGCACACTCTGATGCTAAGCCGGACCGGAGCACATTGGCATTTGCGCACAATGTTCTCTTTGATTATGCCTGTTCGCGGACACTACTGCGGGTGCCAAGTAGTGACGTAATTGAGCAAATCAAAGCACAAAGGAGACTTGTACTCTCGCTCCAACCTAGCTTTGTGTTCCATTTTCAACATTTGTGGAATGAAGATCGAGCGCGAAAGAGGTTCTGGGCAACCGCCTTGGACCTGCAAACAAAGGAGGTGCCAGGCATTGCGCAACTAATTGGCCCGAGCGTCTGCGCCGAGAACGCGACAACAGCCGACGATTTAGCCGAATTGCTAAATGCGTTGTGTTCGCAGGAAACTGCACGAAAGCATGCCGCAGAAAAAGGTATACAGCATCTGACCGGAGCATTGCTCGCCTCATATGCGGCATGCGATCTCGTCGGGAACTCTGCCGGTCCTTGGTGTGGATTCTTGCGCGACGTATCGCGGACCTTGACATCTAACACAGTCAGCGCGGTCCGCGTGCTAACCAGTGTGCTGGCTGATGTTGCAACTGTTATGGTGGGAGGGCAAATGAGCAGCGTGAACGAGGCTGCTTGCAATCTTTTCTATTACACCAATGCCGATTCAACGCTACGACAACAGATCCATCCCGCAGCAGTTGAAGCACTGTGTAGAACGATCGCGGCAAACATCGTTGCGTCAAGTAAGTGCGTGCGATTGCTAATCTCCAAGGAATCAATTGAAAAAGGACATCTGGAAGGCGTTAACTTTCTGACTTATGAAATTGACTCGATATTCAAATCTGCTCCGACACTTGCATCAGAAGTGTATGCTGCCATTTTCACAGCGCACGAACCGCCCGATCGCAAAGTTTCGATGGGCAACAGCAAACTCTTTGGGCTAACGAGTACAGTAAGCCAGGATTTTCGCGGCATAAAGTATCAACTCGGTGAGAAGTTTGCGGCATTTCTCATCGCCGCGCCAATCATTGCCGTAGAAACGCTTTGTGAAGTCATCGAGGCGTACATACTTCACGACCGCCACTATGCTCGTCGTCAAGAAGTGACCAGATTTCGTGTTGGCAGCCACGAATGTAGTTTCATTCCCGACTACAGTTACTCATGGGATTCAACGGATTTGTGCCAATACGACCCGCCAGTAAAAATGCTCGATGCCTTCGACAGCTATTTGGAATCACTGACCTCACAAGATGCTGCACAAGAACGTTTCGTCACAATTCTAGACGTGCTACTCAGGAGAAATAAGAGTGCTGTACTATGGCGGCGTCTCCTTCGATTTGGTACGGCCCACCCTAAACCGTTTGGTGAAATATTAGTGCCGCTGGCGACTGCCGATGTCGTGCAACTGAATTTGGATACTCGTGCACAAGCCGGCGAGCTTTTGAGAGTCGTCGTTCCAAAACTGTCCGTCGACATGAGAGAGCCTGTCGAAATGTCCATCATGGCGCTGCCTAAAAGTAAGGCTGCTCGGCGGGAAGAGGAAGGCGAACAGGCACGAGATCAGCTACTTGGATGTTTGTCTCGCGATATATTAGTCACAATTGCCGCGCAAGATCGGTGGAACCAACTGGCGGAAATGAGCGATTCTCCTGCGAACCGGACAGGAATGGAATCGTTCATTACTGAACGAGACGGGACCGATGATGACAGGCTCGATGATCTTGAGGAGCGTGGTATTCCTGCACGCGCCCCGGCAAACCGCTATCTACGACTACAATGGCAACCCATAGAACGGTTCTGCCAATCCTTTACGAACAACGTGCCAAACGAAGACGATGTCAATCAGATTTGGACTCAACTACTAGCCCTAGATGACGCAATAACGAACGCCAACGATTCCGAAGTTCACCGAGTGATAAGGGACGAGGCAATTTGTCACCTAGTCGCAGGATGTTCATGTTTGGGAAAGAACGATGGCATTCTTGCGGATCAAAGTCGCACGGCATTCCTGACTCGATGCCTAGTTTCAGCGAGCACACATGAATTACCGTTGTTCGATGAACAGCAAGACCGCCAATACAGCAGGTTGCAATACTGGGGTAGTCCAAGAATCGAGGCGGCAAACGGTCTGATGACTTTGGGACGAAAAGGCGCATTACTGGATGCCGACGTGGTGGCATCCATTCGTCGTCTGAGTCAGGACCAAGTAAAGCCTGTGCGACATACGATCGTCTTTCGGCTTCCTTCCATTTATAAGTCCAATGCGGATTTGTTCTGGGAATTGGCCGAGAGTTTCGCCGCTCGGGAGACTTGCAACTTAATACTTGATGATCTAATTCATGTCATGTCACGGTTGCCGCTAAAACACCTTGATCGCGCGGAAAGGCTGACCGAACAGGTGTTCGCAAAGTTACCGGCTTCACAGAAGGATGATGAGGCTCGACAGAATTGCATTTACTTCTTCTTGCATAAATATGTCGATCACAATCATGCTCGCTGCGGTGAATTGCTCAACGAAGTCATCAACGATCCATCCACGAATTACGGTGAGATGGGACGGCTCGTCGGTTCACTTGGGACGCCCCTAAAGTTTGGGCAAATGACTCCCTTTACTAACAACGAGACCGTAATTAACGAACGCGCATGGGATATAGTCAATCACCTAGTGCGAGCAGTCGTAAGCGATTGGAACCGAGTTTCCGCGATCGTTCGAGAAAGTTCTCACGCCTCCAATTATGAAGCGGTCGATGAGGATACTAGGAACTTACATGCCGCTTTGTATCGCATCCTCGACTTTATAAGTAACGATATTTATTTCGCATCCGGTGCTTACGACGAGAGCGAATCGCGTCGAAAGAACGAAAGCTATGACTTCCTAGTTGATGGACGGCGACACTTCCTTACTAAGGCCGAACCAGTCGTCTTTCCAGCACATTGGGATCCTAAGCTTAGAATTCCACGTGGACAAGTTGTCGCGGCCGCTTCTATAGTGTCACCTAAATACTAGTGACTCCAGCGTAACTGGACTGGCCACAGTTAGGCCGCAAATGTAATCACACTGGCTC
>JADMIO011741564.1_pt1 | contig 24568 bp, 20 predicted proteins | sample 8958161 | NCBI WGS metagenome assembly JADMIO01 (sample SAMN16585339, study PRJNA669376) | soil metagenome | isolation source: Crop rotation soil | place: USA: Cullars Rotation, Alabama | collected 2011
CTTTCCCCCAGTAGCCTTCGACCCACTCATAGTCCCCTCCCGGCCGCGGCGGTACGCGATAGGCGCGTGGCTGAGGGGGCGGTCCGATGTGGATGCCGATTGATATTTGTGCTGCTGCCGGCCACGCGGTGGCGAGAAGCAGCGCTGCGATTGCGAGCGTGCGCTTTATGGGTTTCATGCGAACTGATGAGTGCAAGGCGAGGACCATCTCGTTTCCTCAGTGAATCGGGCATTTCACTTGCTCTCGATGAAGCACAGCATGTCCAGATACACATCAGGTCGCAGCACTCAGGTGTCAGATCCGCATAAGGATCTTCCAGAGAAGGAAGTCGCGAAGGAGCCGAAGCCCGATACCGGCGTGAAGCCGGATCTAAAGAATCCGGAAAGCGCCGACGAGCAGTTGCCTGTCGAACCCGCGCACGACATGGACCCTTCGGAACCGCAGCGGTCCTGAGCGACGGACCGCGCCGCTGTCTATCCTGCGTTTGGCGCAGAGGGCAGATGCCGGATGAACGCGACGAGGCGCCAGATCTCCTCGTCGTCATGGTCCGAGCGAAACGCTGGCATGCCTGTCCAACGCACACCGTTCCGGATGGCGGCGAAGAGGACGCCATCGCTCAGACCTTGAACGTCCTCGTCCGCGAGGTTCGGCACCGGCGGGTACATCTTCGCGGCCAGCGCTCTCGAGCCGCGGCCGTCGGCGGCGTGGCACAGCGCACAGTGCTCCGCGAAGTGCTCCGCTCCCGATCGCCAGGCCTCGGGATCGTTCGCCAGCGGATTGACCGCCGTCCGGGTGGACGCTGGAATCGACAGCCACACGAGTCGACGCGCCACCGCCGTCTCGATCGCTCCTGGTGGGCGATCGGCCGCGAGACCGTTTCTCAACGTCAGATACGCGCCTCCCACTATCACCACCACAATGATCGCGAGACCGATCAACGCGTTCCTGATCATCTGCACCTCCGCATGTGACGCGCCGCGAGGGCGCTCGTCTGTCGGTTGTGCAATCGGAAGTCCGCGAGCGACTCGCCTGCTCCTTCGCCGGGAACAGGCCCGTATTCACGCAACGTTTCAATCAGACGCTGCATGCGGCTGGCGCTAAAGCCGAGCGCAAATCCGTCGCGCTGTTACGAGTCTCGAAACCATCGGGCATGAGCAGACTGCAACGAAGGCGCGAATTTTCAAGCGTTCGCAACTGTTTCAGGAGGGGCGCGCGCTTGCAGTCATGACGGCGAGGAGCGTGGCTGATGAGGGACATCGTCGTCCGACACAGCCGGTCACGTGTGGGGCGGTGTCTGCGCGCGCTGATCGGCGCCGCATTGCTGGCGCAGACGGCAATCGTGCATGGAGAACTCGTGCCCGTGCGCCACACCGAAGGGCTGGTCCATGGATTCCTCGCGCTTCGGACGCTCGACGGCACGTCGCTGGCCGATGGGGAGCTTTTGCAAACCGCGCGCGGAGCGCGCGTCACGAGTCGTCTCGTCTTTCGTTTCAAGGACGGTTCGCTTCACGACGAGACCGTGGTGTTCTCGCAGCGGCAGCAGTTCCGGTTGATCAGCGATCACCTGGTGCAGAAGGGGCCGTCGTTCCCGCAGCCGATCGACATGACCATCGACGCCGTGCGCGGACAGGTCACCGTGAAGTACGTCGACGATCACGGGCAATCGAAACTCGCGACCGAGCACGTCGACCTTCCTGCGGACCTTGCGAACGGGTACATCCTGACGCTCCTGAAGAACGTGAGCCCAGGCGCGCCGCCAAAGAGTTTCGGCTACGTCGCGGCCACGCCGAAGCCGCAACTGGTCAAGCTCGCGATCTCAGAGGTCGGCCAGGAACCGCTGACGACCGGCGGCACCGTGCGGAAGGCGATGCACTACGTGCTGAAGGTCGACATTGGCGGCATCAAGGGACTGATGGCGCCGCTCGTTGGGAAGCAGCCCGCCGACTCGCACGTGTGGATTCTTGGGGGTGGGGCGCCGGCGTTCGTGAAGTCTGAGCAGGCACTCTATGCGAATGGACCGGTATGGCGGATCGAGCTTGTGAGTCCGGTGTGGCCTGGTCAGAGGCGATGAGGCGTCGCCGCGAAGGCGTTTCAGCCCCTTGCGGCCTGAACGTCAGTATGTTGCGCGATGTGCGAATCCGCGTCGCCGGGACCAAGAAATCGGCCGACGCGCATCTGCTTGCCATCAACGTGATCGAACACGTGCTGGACGAATGCTGTCAGTGCGTCTCGCACGGGCCCGGTCACAAGCGTTGACTCACCCACCGGAGTCGCGAGCACATTGTGGTCTGTGTCGCCGTCTTCGAATTGCTCCATCAGCCCCACGACGTCGCACTCCACGATCTCACCCGTTCGAAGCGCGGTGCTGGTCAACACGAAGCAGTCCACATTGCAGCCGTCCGCGCCGGTCGTGCCGATGATGAACCCGTACGGGAACGGGTACGCTCGTGAGACGGTCGTTGTGCGCTCCACTCGAACGACTTCTCGTCGTGATAGTTCTTCTGGTCAGATCCGGCTTCGTTCTGAATGAACACCCGAACACGCGGCCCGGAATGGGTTGGTGGCAAGTCTTCAACATCGATGATGAAGTCGGCTCGTGACTGTGGCTGGTGTGTCTCAACGTATAGCTGTTCTGCTGGAAGCCAGATGTTCACCCACTTGTCATGTGTGTCCACGCCGTACTGCGACCGGTCTCTTGCGAGCCCCCGCGCGAAGCCAAGTTGAGCGGGGCACTCGACCCAGACCTTCACGTCGTAGTGGTCCGCGAACTGCGGGTGCAGCGCGTACACGCCCTCAATGATGACGACGCCGCCCGGTTCGACCGATATCCAGTCGCCCACTTCGAGGCGATTCCAGTCGTACTTCTGGAAGCGACCCTGCCGGCCGAGTCGAAGTGGCTGGATGACAGAGTCCAGCAGCAGCTTACGGTCGCTGAAATCGTCAACGTGGACAACTTGTGCCTTGGCCAGACGTTGGCGCAACGTGTCAGCCAGGGTGCTCTTGCCGGAACCTCCCCTGCCGTCGATGGCAACGAACATCGTAGGTTCTGTTGCCGTCGCCTGCGCCGATTCGATTCGCGCCACGATGCGGTCGAGTACGTGTGAACGCATGCCGATAATGCTGGTCAAGCGGAATCCACCAGGCGTTTCGCCATGACCACGCTCCGGTAGTTCACCCCGGCGTAGCGAACATGCTCGACGAAGTGGTAATCGCGACCCTCGTAGTAGGCAATCAAGTGTGCCGCGTGTTCAGACGTATCCAGAGCTAAGTACGATGCCCCGCATTCGGCGGCGCATCGCTCCGCAATCTCCAACATCGTGGACCCAATGCCGCGGCGCTGTAGCTCGCGAGCCACCGCGAATTGTCCGACGCTGGCGACGTCAGGTCTGTCGTAGAACGGCGACCCGCCTGTGTTCTGAATGAACGCCAAGGTGATGGTGCCGACGACGATTTCGTTCACGACCGCGACAATCGGGATGCCATTCGCCAGACGTTGCCGCGTGGTCTCGACCGACTGGTGCGACGCGACGAAACGCATCCCGGCTTCAGCGAGTGGTGCGTACGAGTCGTGAAGCAGCGCCGTCAGTTGCTCCAGATCGTCCGCATCTGTGAGTTGACGGTAGAGCACCGGCTCCCCACGATGGTCGAGTCTCTGCCGGCCGTGACGTAGTGCCATCGTTGTCGACATGGCTGATAGGCGGCCGGATTATCGCATTGAGGCTGCGAAAACGGCATCAGACGCATGCCGACAGAACGAGTTCGCCATGGTGCGTTCGCCCCGAGGAGTGAAGGCCCTTTGATAAACTCACCTCTACTTCTTCGATGTGTCCCGCTTTGGCAGCACAGGAATCGTCCACCCCATGACCCGCCAAGAACTAGCCGCTGAGATTTATCGTTCGGCTCACCGCACTGGTCACTTTCGACTGCGTTCGGGTGTCGAGTCTCACGAGTACTTTGACAAGTATCGATTCGAATCGGCTCCCGCTCTTCTCAAGGAAGTGTGTTCCGCGTTGGTGCCCTTGATTCCGACCGAGACGGAACTCCTGGCGGGTCTGGAACTGGGAGGCGTCCCAATCGCGACGGTGCTTGGACAGATGTCCGGACTGCCGGTTGTTTTCGTTCGAAAGGTCGCCAAGGAGTACGGAACCTGTCAACTTGCGGAGGGCGCTTCCGTGGCAGGCCGCAACCTGTTGATCGTCGAGGACGTCGTGACGTCGGGCGGACAGGTCGTCCAGTCCGCGAACGACCTTCGTGCGCTCGGTGCGATTGTCCGGCACGCGGTGTGTGTTATCGATCGTCAGTCAACTGGCCGCGCTGCCTTGGCCGACGCCTTAATCAGTCTGGTTTCCCTGTTCACCTACGACCAACTCTCGCCTTCGTGACACGTGGCGGGCGTCGACCTCATCTCAACGTCTTGACCATTTGGACTGCCGCCATGGCTTCGCCGCTCCGCAATTTGACCTCGGAACGGTCCTCCACCCGGTAGCCCATCGCTGCGTAAAACGACTCCGCTCCGATGGAGGAATGGACCCGCAGGGAATCAAGACCGTGCGTCTGAGCGATCGTTTCGATTGCCACCGGCAATGCGGCTCCGACGCCCCGCCGGATGTACTGCGGCAGGACGTAGCACGCTCGCACGGTGGCCGTTTCGATCTCGACGCTCGCGATACCTACGGGTTCGCCGTCAACCTCCGCGACCAGCCGCACTTCGTCCTGATTGGCGCGCACGCGTTCCAGCATTGACTCCGTAATCGGTCGCGCCCACGCTTCAATCACCGCAGGAGGGTAATCGTTCGCAGCGATGCCGCGAATCGCGGCGTGGTGAATCTCGAGGTAACAACGCGCGTCCTCGCGGCGTATCCCGCGAACGACGATGGAAGCAGCAGCCGCACCAGCCCGTTTATTGACGTTCGCCATCGTGGGTCTCGGTATCCGCCTCAAAGCCATCAGAGTGTGCCACGCTCACGCCGTCAGCGTTCGCGGGCGAGTTCGTTGACGAATCGGGCGTGCGTTGTCTCCGGACGTGACTCTTCGGGACTTTCGCTCTGGAACCCGTCGAATGTACCCTCACCAAGGTGAAGCGCACTGCACACGCAGTCGCTGATGAGTACGAAGCAGCTTGCAGGACAACATGCCCTTGAAACAGTCCGCTCGCATCAGCGTCATTCTCTTCCTGGCCGGGACCGCGTTGAAGGCGGTAGAGCCTGGACTGCCCTCCAAGACCGCGGTTTACGTCGCCGCAGCGCGGGCCGTCGGCGCAAAAGACCCTGACCCTCAGCTTCGCAATCCGGACGACCTCGCCATCAAGTTTCTCGGTCCACGCGAACGCGCGGTGCTGGCGGAACTGCACATGGACGCGCTGGACCTTGATTTCGATGGAGCGATGAAGCGACTGGGTGCGGACCTGCCTGTCGCGGTGCTCGCGTACCGGACGAAGGTGTTCGATGCCGCATTGCTGGATGCCGTTCAGAAGGGCGCCAGGCAAGTCGTCGTGCTCGGAGCGGGATTCGACAGCCGTGCGTATCGTTTTCAAGCGCAACTTGGCAATGTGCGGGTCTTGGAAGTGGACTACGGTCCAACGCAGGCGTACAAGAAACAGAGGTTGAGCGAGATTCTGGACGTGATACCGCCGAACGTGTCGTTTGTACCGATGGACTTCACCAAGGACGATCTTCTGGAGCAACTCCGGAAGGCGGGCTACTCTGAGCAACAGAAGACTTTTTTTCTCTGGGAAGGCGTGACGTACTACCTATCCGAAGGTGCGGTGAAGGACACTCTTCGCTTCGTCCGGGACCATTCCTCGCCGGGAAGCCGAATCGCCTTCGACTACTTTGGTGCGAGCAACCGTGCTGTCAACAATCCACGGAGCTTGTACGCCAGTTGGGGCGAGCCCGTGCTCTTCGGTTTCCCGAACGACAGCGCTCGTGAGTCTGTCCGACAGGAGGGATTGGGAGTGCTGTCCGACACACAGGGGCTGGAATACATCTGCGTCGCAGAAGTCTTGAACCCGAGATGAACGATGCGATCGCTGGCCTCTAAAACGTCAGCCTCAGATCGACCGCCGGTCGAAGCACGACGTCACTCAAGCGCAAAGAGACAAGACCGTCACGACTCTCGAATGGCCGGCCACGGTGGACGATGTGAACACGCATCTGGGGCACCATGTCCACTCGACGACTTAACCGCACCGCCACATCAGCGCCGCTCGTGAACGCGACCGTCCAGTTCGTCTGGCGAAGCGCATCGCCATACAGACGAAAGACGTCCGAAAATTCCGCCACCGCATTGGCCGTCCTCGACACGTCGTCTTGCCGCACGAACGTGCCTCCTGCAAGCACCGCCCATTGGTAGCGATCGCGCTCTTGAAAATGGAAATGCAGCAACCCCGAATACATGACGTCGCGGAAGCGGTGTTCGTCGCGCCGTCGTGTCTTTGAGCTGGTCTCGTGAACGGTTTCGAATCGTTCAGGAAAGCCCAGTTCGAAGCTGAGGCTGAAGCGAGGGGTGAGAGCCGCTCCGACTTCCGCACTGAGACCGAACGCCGTACCCAACAACGGCGCCTTCGGACACGAAGGCTCCACGCATTGTTCCGGCGGCTGCGTCGTCGTCAGCATTCCGCCGAGTCCGGCGTAGACCCGCGTGGATTGAGCGGCAGCAGGCGCAACGATGAGGAACATCGTCAGGAGAATCGCGCCGATGACCGCACTCTTCATTCGCTTCAGATCGGCCCATTAACCCAGGGAATCCCTACGACGCTCGGCGCGCCTGCCGCTGCATCGCCTCGTGCAGGTCCCAGTCAGCTTGAAGCCGCATCCAGAGCTGCGGCGACGTCTTCAGCAGCCGCGCGAGCCGAAGCGCCGTGTCGGCGGTAATGCCCCGTTTCCCGAGAATGATTTCATTCAAGCGGTTGAGGGAGATCTCGAGGCGCTTCGCTGCCTCCAGTTGCCCGAGACCGAGCGGCTTCAGGTACTCCTCCAGCAGGACCTCCCCAGGCGGAATTGCGGGTCCCAGCCACCCGGGATCTCTAGTGATAGTCTTCGACGCGGACTTCGTAGGCATGTCCGTTCTCCCACAGAAACGTCACCCGGTACTGCTCGTTGATCCGGATACTGTATCGACCTGCCTGGTCGCCCTTCAGTGACTCGAGCCGGTTTCCGGCCGGAATTCTCAGGTCTTCCAGGCGCGCCGCCGCGTCCAGCAGCATCAGCTTTCGCTGCGCGCCACGCCAGAGCTCACGCGGTATTCGGCGGGCCGCGCGCGTGTTTCGTTGGCGGAACAGGTCGACGGTCGCTTCGTCCGCAAACGACTGAATCACGGCGGCGATTACATATTACACGATGATCGTGTAATTGAAATTTGTGTGAACGGGGTTCATGCAGGCCGACGTCGATTCGTCGCGGCGTGCGTGTCGGCTCAGCATCTCCTGCCGTACAAACAAAAAGCCGGCGTTTCCGCAGGCTTTCAAGCAATGTAATGGTCGGGGCGAGTGGATTCGAACCACCGACCCCTCGGTCCCGAATTGACGTGCGGGATTCGCGAATTCCTAACGATTAGACCGAGCATTGGATCTACGTGGGCATCGCGTGGGCATTACCCTCCCCTGCTGCCTGGGCCTCGGCGCATGGAACCGATCTGGGTCGTATCCAGAACGTTGTGCGACGTCCGGGCTCGGCCGACCGGTGCCGAGGCCGGCCTGGGAGAACCGCTGACGCCATTCACCCTTGATCTGGTCGGCGTCGCCCGACGCGAGTCCTGGGCAGCGATGCAGTTACGCCTCGACTGGGTCGAGCGTTCCTCGGAGCGGATGCTGTGCCACGAGCACGCGACGAACCGGATCTTGCTAGCTGACCGGCACCGGAAGCTGACGAAGTTGATTCCGAAGGTCAAGGTCCCCTCGGCCGAAGCCGAGGCCAAGGACCCGAAGGCGGCGCTCGAGGTGTACGCCGCCTGCGTCGACAAGCTCCGGGGCCATGCGCGGACGGCCAAGGAGAAGCACCCGCACGTCCACAGCGAGAACATCCACTACGGGTTCCGACGGAACCTGTGGGGCGTGAAGCCGCACGGCATCACAATGACGGCCATCGCGCTCGTCATCGTCGGCGCCCAGGTGGTCGGGCAGTTGATGTCGCACCAGCCTATCCGCTCGTGCAGCCCGTTGTCGCCGCCATCGACGTCCTGCTGCTCCTCGTCTGGATCCTCGTCGTGACGCCCGCCTGGGTGATGCGCGCCGCCACGCTTTACGCCGAGCGCCTGATGGAAGTCCTGGACGCGCTCACCGCCTGACGTCAGCTGTCTCGCATCGGCTCCAGATTATTCAAAGCAAAATCATAGTAGTGGTGGAATTTCCGGTCGGCCTTTTTCCTCATCGCTGACAGTGCCGACCGCGCGTCCTTGACCCGCTTCTCGCGGTGATCCGGCGTGTCGTCGGTTCCGTGGAAGATGAAGTTTCCAATGGCGCTCACTTTCTCCTGCGGCGCCGGCAGCATGAAGACCTCGCCCGGCTGCAGCTCGCCAACGAACGGCATGACCGATTCATCGAGCGCGATGGCCATGCCTTTCACCATGCGCTCCGCCTGGTACGCCTTCACGACTCCCGTGCCGAGGAACTGCGTCGAATAGATGGCCGCGTCCCCGGCAATGTCCGACGCGTAGCGCAGCGTCGAGAATGAGCCGGCCGCAATCGCCATCCGCGCTGGAATCCTGTTGCTCAGGAACTTCCACATCAGGCCGCGAGCGAAGCCCATGATGTCCGGCAGCTTGTAGAGCGTCACGAAAACCGAGTCGGAAAAGATGATGGCCTTCGAGTCTCGCCGGAGGTGGTCGTTGATCTGCGAGGACACCGCCTTGTGGAAGCCGCGGAAGCGCGGAATCAGTTGGTCGCCAGCGGCGATGGCCTCCTTCTCCTGCTTGCTCGGCGCCCCAAGCCGCGGGTCCAGGCTGTGAACGCTATTGGGGTTGTCGAGAACCAGGTTTGCGAATCCCAGGATGTCGGCGAACAAGACGAATCGTTGAGACATGGCGCGGATTATAGCCGTGGATAAATCATCCACAGGCGCACGCTCAGTGACCGATTCCAGGTCCTGATGTCCACGAAGAAGTGGTGACCCAAACCGCCCGCATAGACGAGCGGTTTTTGTTTAGACTCCACCGATGGATCCGACAATAAAGGGCATTGATGTCCCAACCGGTCTGGCTCACTTCGCGCTGATCAGAGCTGGCGGTCAGCATGCGCTCGAGGCGTCCGAGTCGATGCTGCAGACAATGAAGCCGCAGCTTGAGTTTTTAGGCTGGGCGCTCGCGGGCTTATACGAAGTCGGAACCTGTAATCGGAAATGCTTGGGCGGACCGCATCTGCTCGAACCGCTTTGCGTGCGCGTGTACAACCTGGGCGTCAGCGCCTACCTGCTCATGGTCCGCGGGTTCTATGACGAGGCGCTGAACCTGGTTCGAAGCATCGGTGAAATCGGCAATCTGATTTCACTCGTGGCCAGTGAGGACGACGTTGTCCCGAAGTGGATTGCGGCAGACAAAGACACGCGCATCCGCGAATTTGGTCCAGGCGCGGTGCGCAGGAGGCTGAAGAATGTTAAGGGCGTCCTGGTCGCGCCGCCGGACTGGTACGCCGAATTCTGCGAGGCCTACACGCACCCGACACCTGGCATAACGCCCAACATGCACAACACAACTGGCCTCGGCTATGCCGGCGGCGTGGTTCAGGAAGAGGGATTCGAGAAGACGCTCGACGAGATCGTCGGCAAGGTGGGTGCAATTGCCTTGATGGCCGTCGCGTTCGCCCAGTTGGACGACTATAAGGAAAAGCTCTTCGCGCTGGTCGAGAATCTGAAACCGGAGGACGCTAAGGGCGCCTGATTTCCTGCGACCGAAGAATTTCGCGCATCGTCAGCACACGGACGGCTTTGCCGTCGGCGAATGCGCGGGCGCCTTCGAAGCTAAATGGCCGCATCGTATTGAAGCGCTCATACCGCTTGGTCCTCACAGGCCAGCAGTCGGGCCGAACGGCCGTGCTCGCCGACGACAATGGCGTATTGGCCAAAGCGCCGGCCCAAGGCCAGTGCGTCATCTTCCGTGATCCCCAGCACCAAGAGACTCCGCTCGGATCGCCAGTTTGCTTCCGCCGGGATGCCATCGCCCTCCACGCTCTCGTAGCCGAACTCGGCAACGGCGGCTCGTAACTCTTCATGTCGCCGGTCGTTCTCGACTGGCGACAACAGCTGCGATCTCGGGTTCCAAGCAGTGATGAACGCCCACTGCCCGAGGGATAGGCTCGCCAAAATGTGATCCAGATCCGGATGCGGTTGGCCAGGTCGAATACGCACGACAACGCCGTCAATCTCTGCCACGAAAGTCGTGGCTTGATACGCGTTCCACAGAGCGGCATCCATCCAGTCATCGCTCCTGTTCTCACGCCATCGGCAGTGGCCGCAGCAGTTCTCGGTCGATTAGCAGCTGAAAATGGCGCGCCAGGCTGGCCGCCAGGGCTGGGTCGCGGACGAGAAGGCCCAGCTCGATGTTGCGATCGAGCGCTGCCTCCGTCAGGTTCGCCGACGTGACCAGCACGGCCTCATCGTCAGCGATGACGGCCTTGGCGTGAAGGACGCCAACGGGCCCGTCCGCTTCAAGGGAGCGTGGATCAAAGAACACCCTCGGACGAGCGGAGCCTGGCCACTGGGTCTTCCAGAAACGCTCAGCGAACCGGCGCACCAACTGGTCGGCCGCCGTCGTGTCACCTCTCTTGCGTTCGATGTTCAGAAGCAACGTGACGTCAAGGTTACGCATGGCGTCCATTCGGCGTGAAAGGACGTCGAACACACGCGGACCGTCGAAGAAGGCGTACGTGCTCGCCCAGATCGAACGCTCGGCAGTGCTCAAGAGTTCCTCGAACACTCGTCGCGTATCACGCGCGTGAAGGCCGGGCACTTCGGGGCCCGACCACACGATGTCGGGCTTCGTCGTGCGACGCGTGACTTCGCTGACGGTCCGAACAACCGCTGCAGCCGAGGCGCCGGCCAAACCGAGGCGCTCCATTTCTCGAACCGCTGCCAACAGGCTCTCGCCGGTGTCGGGAGCCCCGAGGGCAGACCGCAGTGCCGCTAGCGAGTACGGCGCACCGACCAGTCCCGTCTCGAAGGCGCCGGCGAGTCGATCGCGCAGGTGAGGCGGCAAGGCGAGAAGCGCGTCGATCACGGCGTCGCGGTGAAGAATGCGGCGTCGGGAACGCCAAGAGCCGGCACCACCAGCGCGCGATCGAGGTAGTCGTTTCGCATCTCGCAGGACGTCTCCGCCACCAGGGCACACCCGTGACATGCCGCGCCGTGCAGCCAGCGCTCCTCCATGCTCTGCCCAGGCGCGTGTTGAGCGCAGATGGGATCGTTCGAGCACAACGCGCTCAGGCGCAACGCCTCCGCCAAGTGGTCCTCGAGGTGCCTGGCCTGCTGCACGAGGCCTCCAAGGGTGCCCTCCGCGTCCGGACTACCCGTGTAGATCAGCACGCCAAAGCGGCCGGCGCCGGTGTCGGCATAGATGCGCTCACGGAGCGAGCTGGTCGGGTACCCGCAACGCATGGCCAGCGACTGCAGCAGCAGATGGGAGAGCGTATGCAGCAGGACGTAAGGCCCTCCAGGGAAAAGACGCTTGCTCTTCCGCTCTTTCGCCCACCGCGCATGCCCGCTGGCCAAGGCGTCGAGCCTCGCCTTCACTCCAGCGCGAGCCAGCCAGGCATCGACGGAATCGGCCCGCAGCTGCATGAACAGCCCTTCGCCGCGGTTCTCCACCGCCGGAAACCACTTCGGTTCGAGAGCGAGCTGCGCGCGTTCGACGTCAGACTCGTACTCGCCGTTGACATCGGGCGACACGGACTCGAGCCTGGTGAATCCCACAAGCGCCACAACTTCGCGCAAGCGATGAAGCTGCACGACTGAGGCGGTCCCACCGCTTCGGCTGGATCGTCGCCAGATGTGTTCCGGCAGACGTCGAGCATGGAAGTCTGGATCGACGGGTACGTCGTCGCCAAAGCCCTCTGGCGCGGCGAGCAGCGCCTCGATTTCGACCTGCTTGACGGGCTTCTCAGCTCCACGGCCATTCTTGATCTCCCGAATCGCGGTCAGCACCTCATCGTCCGAGAAGGGCGCAAGCTTGTCGGCGATTTTCGGCTTCTTCTTGAGGAATGCCAGATCCCCGGAGTTGTCCACGATCTGCAGGTCGTCCCATAGCTCTTTCACGACGCCCTGAACCGCCGATCCCCGATCCGGTAGCGACAGCACACTGACCAACTGCGGAAAGTACGCATTCGACGCCGTCCGAATGAGCAGCCGGCTCGGTTGGTTGCAATCCTCGTTCGAGTTCCGACCGAGCCACGGACGTGCGCCGCGACAGATCCCGAGCGGAGTCAGCTCGATAAGGGTAGCTTCGTGCATCCCTCTCGACTTCCCGCATTCGCAGCGGACGATGAGGTCAGCGAGGTCGCCGCTTGTCCCTCGCTCATCGAGCCACAGCTGCCGACGACAGTTGTCGCTCGAGCCGTGCACGAATCGCCACCAATCGAGATCGTCCACGTGCCCTTTCGGGCAGGCACGCACGAATCGAGTTGCCACGACGGGCCTACCGTCGAAGCGCCCCTTGTCGTCGAGAGCCTTACGAGGCACCAAACGCCTGGAACGTTCGTGGCCTTCGGTGCCGGATTCCTGAACAACACACCACTCTGGGAACCGCCATGCGCCGATGCCTTTCGCCGGCTCGCGCGGATCGTTGGCATCCGGAGGCGGCGCGTACAGCCGCGGCGACGGCACGCCAGTCATGGCCTCCAGCTTCCGGGACAGACGAACCTCGGTGATTTCTTCGAGGTCCCCTGGCTTCGGCCATGTGTCCAAGCCGCCGATGATCGCGGAGTGTCGCGGCAGATCAATTAGCGCACCTGGACCGTACGTGGTAATGACCTGGCTGCGTCGCAGTTGCCCGTGCGCTTTACGACTCACTTGGCGTCCTCTACATCGAGGCCGCTCAGGTCCTTCAGAAACAGATTCACATCAGGCTCCACGTCACGTAGCGACCGATTGACGCGGAACTTGCGGTGATGCTCGGACTCGAACTGCGTGTCGAGCATTTCTCGCAGCAGCGGCTTCGGTTGGGGCAGCTCGTACTTCTGGTACTGAACGGGAACACCGGCAGACTGATAGTCTCCGCAAATCTTCCGCCAGGAATCCAGCAGGTCGACCACACGGTTCTGGACGCTCCGAAGTCGCTCCTCGCGTTCGGCTTCGTCGACGAAGGGCTGCCGCCGCACACGATCGAGGAAGGTGTCGAGCACGCTGCGTTCGAGGGCACCACGGACGTCGCCGATCTGCTCAACACCGCGTGGCGGTGTCAGCTTCGCCATCGCGTGGCGTGCCAGACTCACTAGCGCGCCGGCGAAGCCGCGATCCAGCGCACGGGCTGCGAACGGAGTCACGCTAGCCACTTCAACCGACCTGTAAAACGTCTGGTGGTAATACGGGAAGCGCTCGTAGTGGGAGCGGTCACGCGGCTTGTGGATGTTCAAGAGGGTGACCACCAGGCCAGGCCGCTTGTCGTCGCGGCCGACGCGACTGGTGGCTTGGATGTACTCGGCGTGGGTCTTCGGCTGGCCGAGCACGACCATGAGGCCGAGCCTCGGAATGTCGAGGCCAACCGAGATCATGTTGGTGGCAATTGCGCAGTCCACCCGCTGTTGGTCATCGAACCGGCATTCCAGTCGGCGTCGCGCCTCGGCCACCTTGTCTGTCGGCACGCGCGACGTTAGCTCGAGTACCTCGGAGAACGTCGTCCGATCTTGAAACAGGCCCGAGTCATCACCGACACGGCGGCGTGCGCCGTAGCCCTTGATCGTGTTTTGGACTTCCTCCTCCAGAATCCGGCGAGCACCGCCCAACTCGCGGAGCGAATTGAAGTAGCCGAGGACCGTCATGTACGGGTCGGCGGGGTTGTTCGGATTCTTGTGACCGCCCGCGTCACGATAGGCACGTTCTGCGGCTCCCATTAACGCGACCCACGTCTTTCGCATTACGACTTTGGGATTGCGTCCTTGGGCGGCGATGCCGATGTAGAGCCGCGCGTCGGCCTCGGTCGAGGGGACCGTCCTTGCGAAAAAGGAGTCGCGGCGGTCAGGCCCCGGCGGAGGGAAGACTTGCGTCAACGGGCGCGCGAAGAGTGCCTGAATCTGGTCCTGGGCGCGACGGACGGTCGCCGTCGACGCGATGATCTTCGGGCGCAGCGGACGACCGTCGACTTCACGGACACAGAGCGCTTCGAGGGCCGCTTCGTACAGCCCTGCCATCGTGCCCAAGGGCCCTGCTATCAGATGGAGCTCGTCCTGGATGACGAGATCGGGCGGCGCCAGAGGCGCAGAGAGCCGATTGCCCAGACCAGGTTCTGCTGCGCCGTAAAAGCCGGTCGAGTCGTGCCGCTCCGCGCCGCCCAGCAGAACGCCTGACACACCGACCCACGGCAAGGATGCGAACTTATCCACCGTCGAGATCAAGAACGCGGGAAGCCGTCGATAAATCGGCTCATCCACGGCCACGATGGGCAGCGGACGATCGCGCGTGAAATCGCACTCGAAGTTCGTGCAGACGATGCGAAGTTCGCGCGGCTGGTCGTCGTTCGGCAGGAGCGTGAACGAGTCCGGCGTGAAACGGCTGCCGCACCAGGGGCAGTTCTCCAAGGGGATGGGCGACGGCTTGCCCTTTGGATCGGCCTTGAACTGACGGACCTTCGTGCGCGCGGAGTCAGATCGGCCGTCGCCCTTGTAGCCCATGACGTTTGGCGTGGCGGCCTTGCCGACCCACAGGCCGATCTCGAACGGCCAGGTGCCGTAACGATCCTTGGCCTGTTCACGTTCAAGTTCCAAGGCGCAGACGAGTCCGGCCGCGCGCCCAAGTTGATCGAGTGTGAGCAAGCGCAACGTGTAACGCATGATCACACTCACACCGGCCCCACCGAGTCCTTTGTCTCCAGGATGCCGAAGGCGGCGCAGCACCATCGCAAAGGCGGCCAGGCCGAGATACGCCTCCGTCTTGCCACCGCCGGTCGGGAAAAAGAGCAGGTCTACGGTCTCGCGATTCGGATCCCGCGGATCGGCCAGTCCCGGCAGGTTCAACAGGATGAACGCGAGCTGAAAAGCCCGCCACTTCGGGATCTCAATCCCCAGGCGCTTTCTCAAGGCGCGCGCGACCGCGCGATTGGCCACACGGAACGCATCGAGCGCGTCAGCGTCCTCGCCAAGCAGCTTGATTCCGCTCGCGATGCGAGTTGCGGCTACACGCGCGAAGTTGAGCAGTCCATCTGCGGTGTCCCGACGCGTGCCATTGAGCGACGCGACCGCGGTTGTTTGCTGCTCAATCCAGACGCGGTAATGCGCCACTAGCGGCAGCAGCGCGGATGCGGCGGCCCCGCCGTCCTGCAATTCCCCGAGCGCGGTCATCGAGGTTTCGAGGCCGGCGATATCCGCCGTGGCGGTCTTCTCGACCTCTGCACGTGGAATCCACGACGTTCTGATGACGTGGCAGGCGCGATCGACGACCTCCCATTCCGCAGAGACGCCGTGTCCCGTCGCGTACTCGGGAGCGTCCGCGTAGTGCAGGTCCGCCACTTGTTCGTCCCATTCAGCGGCCTGGGCTCCGCGCAAGTCCGGTCTCGGTACGAATGGCGGGACGCTCGCGACCTCGAGTTCCGGTTGGAAGACGTAGACGGCGTCAGGCTTGGCGTCTATGCCGACGTCCGGTGAACGGCGGTTGACGAGGAATACCGACACCGATCGTGTGCCCTTTGGGATGTGGGTCTTGACTTCCAACGTGGAGATCGACCGCACGAGCACGTGCAGTTGGAGACCACTGGAGTTCGGGACATCGTGGATCGTCGGTTCGGCTTCGTCCTTCAGCGGTAGCGAGACGCGCTCCTCCCGCGCCTCACGCTGCCACACCGCGACAGGCTTCTCGTCGGATCCCGGAACTTCAGACTGCGCGTAGTCGCCCCAGCGCACGGAGACCGCCAAGCTGGCAGCCTCGCGTGGCACAAGGAAGCTCAGACCCATTGACGAAGGGAAGAAGCCCTTCTTCGCGGCCTTCCGATCGTCGCTCGACTCCTCCGTGGGTCCGGCCGATTCAGCTACCAGCTCGAAGTCGTCTTCCTCGTCGTCATCGCTTGCCTTAGCGGGCGGAGTTCCCGCCGGAATCAGGAAGCCCGTCAGGTACCAGTTCGATGGGCGAATCCAACCCGGCAGTCGTTCATTCGCCAGGGTGTGGCCGTGCCACGGCCCCACCAGATCGAGTTCCACTGCCTCAACGAGTCGATCGCGGACCTCTTTGGAAGTCGAGGGCGCCGTCACCGGCTCGCCTCCTGAGCAAGACGATCCGGGCTCCAGATGCGGTCGGCCAACTGCTGGTACAACGCTTGGCGAGTGTTGAGATCGGCTCTCTTGAACTCCGCATGGGCCCGGAACGGCAACCCGCTACGTTCCTTGAAGCCATTGAACCCGGGGTTGCGCTCATAGGCCTGCTCGTGAAGGCTCTGCGCCAGCAGGTTGCGACCAAGATAGTGCTGTCGCTTGCCTTCGTCCTTCGGCTCCCCGTCCGCTCCCTTCATCACTCGGCGGTACTCCAGATCCCCATAGCTGGCGTTGAAACTCTTTGGTAACAGGAGCAGGCCACCGATGCGATTGCGGTGCTCTTGGAAGTCGGCGGCGTGGGGGAACTCATCGAGATGTCTCTCCGGGTGATTGGCCCAGATGTGCTCGATCTCGTACGCGTTCTTGCCGCCGCGCTGAATGTACTCGACGTATCGCGAGGCCTGCCCCGACTGCGTCTCGACGAAGTCCGTGAGCCTGGCCAGCACCTTGTGAATCTGTCGACCGTTTGTTCCGTGCAAACGAAAGCGCTCGTTTGTGTCGAACGTCCCCTCCTCCTCATCCAAACGCTTCTTCAGGATGGGCACGAGCTCTTCAGTCGCACGGCCACGGATCTCGCGCATTACGAGGAACATCGCGTACTGCATCGTCGAATAGTCGATGGCTCGGAAGTTCCAGATGCGTCGATGTATCAGAATGTCGAGGTATGCCGACGCGATCCGGATCTTCCGAAGCGTCGTGCCCTCATCGTCAGCAGCCTTGAGAGCTGCGAGCAGGACCGGGTACTGCAGTGTGAAATTGTGCTGCGCGTTGAAATGAACGCACTCAAGTCCAGGCGTGAGGGAGTCCGCCAGCTTTCTAAGGCGCTCGTACCACCCGCCGTAGAACGCAAAATCGCGCTCGATGAAGCGCCCGAACTCCGCGCTCGCAACGAGACCGAGCCGATCCTCGTGGTCGCGAACCCAGCGATGGAACTCGGTGCCGATCAGGTCGAAATCCTGCGGCGTCGCACCCCGCTTGCGCTCACGAATGCTGTCGGCGTACTGACTTCTGAGCCACGACTTGATTCCGTCAGCGTCCTCGTCCTTACCGATCTCCGCCAGAGCCTGCACCCGTTCCTTCCACGTCTGGTTCGCTCGGGTCCTGCGCTGGCTGTCCGTGATGTTCGCGAGCAGGTACCCCTTGAGCATATCTGCTGGCGTCAACGACAGACCGCGATCGTTCATGGTTTCAAAGATCGTGTAAGCGTCGCTGTCGGAGTACGCAGTGATCTCGACTAGATGGACATTCTCGAGGAGCCAGTCGGTGAAGTACGGCAATGCCGTGCCGCTCAGCTCCTCAGGGAACTGATCCTCCAGGTCCGCGTACCGGGCCAGAATGTTCGCAACCGACGCTGGGGGCTCCGGATCGCTGAACGGTTCGTCCTTGTACAGCGCTTCCATGCACGCCGCGCGCTCGTCGATGTCGAGATTAAACGACCGCGTGCCGTACTTCTGCGAGAACACGAGGTCAGCGACCTGCCCCTTCTGTTCTGTGTCGGGAAGGTGGTGGTGAAGGAAGATCAACAACAGTGTCAGAGTCGTCAGCCGCTGCTGGCCGTCAATGATGAACTTCCGGCCGTCCTTGTCACTGATGATCACCGAGCCGAGGAAGTAGTGGCCGTACTCCGCCACGGCGCTCCGCTCGTTGCCCTCTTCGTGGCTTTCCTGGAACTTGTCGACGAGGTCGTCAACGAGCTCGGCCACCTGCTTCTGCTGCCACTTGTAGTCGCGCTGGTAGTAGTCGATGGAGTACTTTCGCCCGCTGAGCAGCTCGCGGATGGTTCGGCCCTTGCCATCGATCTCCCGAGACGTCGGTGTGCTCTCGCTCATCAAAACAGCTCTCCGCTCTGTGCTGCCTTCGCCGACCCCTTGGCTCGAGGCGTTCCCGGGGCCGACCCACCGCTGGCCGCTCCGGAGCGGGCCTCATCTTTCGCGCGTTCGGCGTTGAGCTCTAGCAATCGCGCGAGGACTTCATCTCGAACCTCGTCTGGCCAGCGATAGTGGTACGGTTTCCTCTTCTCGCCCCAGTCCTCATCGTCGATCTCGTAGTCGAGAAGAAACTCACATTGGGTCGAGATGTCACTCCAGCCGTAGCTGTCGAGCACTGCTCGATCCATAGCAGCGTGCAACTCACGGAGCCTCACTATCCCCGGATCGCGTTCCTCTTCGCTGTGGAAGCGATTGTAGGTCTTAGTGAGACCCTCGTTGTTCTTCGCCATGAGGGCAGCGCGGAAGTCGTAGTAGGTCTTGCCAGCGGCTTCGAGACCACCGTGATCTTGCCAGCCGTTGGGGAACGGGAACGTCTGGAAGCAATCGGTCGATGTGTACCTCAGATCGTCTTTCATCGACGATCCGAAAAAGCGAGCCCACAGTTCGTGAGTGCGCGCTTGGAGTACTGTGAACGCCTGTGGAGGAAGAGCAACAACGATAAGGTCGAGGGAGTAGACCATACCCGATGGTAGGAATGTGAATGCGCAGGTTTGGCTCACTCGGGCGATCACCAAGACCCGCTCAAACCCTCTGATGGCGGCATACAGACCGGGGCGTTTCTCGGCGTACTGCCACCACCGTTCACGGAGGGCCTTGCGATTCTGCAATTCGCGCTCGGGTCTTACCTTTTGCTCAACGATCGCCATCAAATCTGGCCAACGTTGTCGACACTCTTTCTCGCTCTTATCAAAAAAGCTAATCGCGAACCGATGGTACGCGTGCGTCGGGCTCGTGTTCACTTCTTCTCCCCCAATGTAGGGGAAGATCACCTCTCGGTTGTGCGGGTCCCTTTCGATGAGCCGCCGCATCTCGGCTAGTGAAGTGGCAGTGCCCTTCGGGTCGGTGTCATCGAACGTGAAGCCCATGCCGAGGATGATGCTGCCCTGGTAACTCTTCTCCGCATTGGCCGAGAGCCGCACCGGGTCGTCATGGCCGCCACGGTGGAACAGGAAGGCGGTAATTGTCTCGACTTCCCTGTCGTCGAGCCGCTTCTTACCAGAATACCGTCCCTTGATCACGTGCAGGACACTAACCACAACGGCGGCGAGGCCAGGCCACTTGACTCGCTTCGTCGCTGTGAAGATCTCGCCATTGTGCTGACAGATCCAGCGAAGACCTGTCGAGCGTGTGTCACCTTGGCCGATCGTGTTCGTCGCGATGAGACCGAACGTTCCATCGCGCCGCACCAGATCGAAGGCGCGCCGAAAGAAATGCGCCACGAGATCGGCGTTACCGTGGCTGTCCGCGTGGGCGTGCTGCAACCATGTCGGATAGCCGGCGACGTTCGCCTGCGCGATCGCGTTCTTGCCTGCGAAGGGTGGGTTCCCGACGATCGCATCAAAGCCAGACGCGTTGCGCTCGAAGACCTCTGGGAACTCAATCTCCCAGTGGAACGGTACGAGCGGTGTCTCGCTGTGTCGCCGCTCGTCCAGCCTGCTTCGGTACCGCTCCGCGTCGCCACTGACGATGGCGTTGGCGTAACTAGTACGTTTGGCTTCGCGGGCCGTTGGAGTCTCGCCCTCGAAGAACGCAGCCAGCACGAGATCTCCGAAGAGCCGAACCGTCGACAGCGCGTGTTGGACCTCGTCCCAGAGATCGCGAACTACCCAATCGGCAACGGTCTCGTCGGCTAGCCGAATCCGCTCGCGCAGTTCGAAAACGCGGTCCACCCGCTCCCGAACGTCGAACCCTTTGACGATCGCTCCAGTGGGCTCCCATTGGAGCGCCTCGATTTGACGTCGCGCCAGGCCGACGAGCGAATCGCCATGGCGCAGGGCGTGGTCGAGAAAAGTCAGAGCGTGGTCTTTCGCGAGAGTTGCCAGCCACAGGGAGACCTTCGCGAGATCTACGGCAACGGGGTTCCGATCGACACCGTAGAGGCAGCGCTGCGCAACCAGCCGGCGCGCGAAGACTACTTCGTCTTCATCCGGCGGGATCGCAGGCATTTCTCCGTGCACGCGCCAGGCTTCAACGAGGGCGTCGCCAAGCTGCCGGCACCCTTCGACAAGAAACGCGCCAGAGCCCATCGCTGGGTCACAGACCTTGAGGTCCAGAATCTCAGCGGGTCGTGGTGATCGCCCGTCGGTACCACGGAGCTGCGCGAGAATCGGGTCAAGTGCCGTGCGGACGATGGGCCTGGTCAGCGATCGGGGTGTGTAGTGGGAACCCGATCGACGCCGCGCCTCGCTGGGCTGGAGCACCAAGGCGCCCTTGGGTACGAGATCGGGCGTTGCTGCGAGATCAATGACAGGCAGCAGGGCGGCGTGCAAATCCTCGACGGTGGCAGCGCCGCTCACAGCCTTCTTGACGCTGTCTGAAACCTTTCGGTCCGCTTGGTCCTGAATCCACTTGTCACGCTTCCCACCTGGTTCACGCAGCAGCGTCTCCAGATCCACCGCGGTCGGCGCGCCCTGCTTCTTCTGAGCCTTGATTGCCACGGACCGACCGGTCGCCATCTCGAGGCGGAACCCCATCATCGTCTCGTAGACCGAGCCGATCTGTTCGACATCGAGCGCGCGATACGAGATGCGCTCTCCATCGAGAACGAACAGCTTCTCGAACGCCCTATAGATCGTCCCGTCAGGGACGAGCGGCGGACTGATGCGCTCGTGCAGCTGACGGGCGCCGGCACTTCCGCGTCCTTCGAGGAAAGGAAAACGATCTGGATCGAAGAGCGCACCGTGCCGCCTGGGTAATCGCATCGCCCCCAGATTCGCGCCGTCGTGAACCATGCGGAACATCACGAGCAATTGCACCCACGCGCCGTATCGCTGATCCATGGTGTCTGGGAACAGCGCAGCGTCCTCACGCAGCCGTTCGTACAATCCGGCCAGGGAGTAGTTCTGGAGGAACGTGTCGTCGTCCGGCAACATGTCGCGTTCCTCGGCGTACAGCAGGAACACTAGCCGGAGGATCACCGTGAGCAGCGCGCGGTACACCTCATCGGGCTGCTCAGCGAGGGGTTGTCGAAGAAGCTCACTACCCGACGCGTCGTGCGCTGCCTGAAAGCCGCGCAGGAACTCGTACAGAGCGTGCAATACCTGCTCAGCGAGTCGCTCGCTCACCTCGTTCTGGAACTTGCGACTATTGTGCAGAAGTGCCGGCAGGCGCTGAGCACCTGGCAGGCTGAGAAGGCGCGACTGTCCGAGCAGCAGCCGGAGTGCCGTGGAGATAGGGCGCCCCGGGGTCTGGACCATGTCCGCGACGCGGAAGTCCACCCACCCGGAGCTCTCACCATAGGGCGCGGAGATCAGACGGAGGGCGCGGCCGTTGAACAACAAGCCGGCGGACACTCGCGTCTGGCGAAGCAGGCGCTCCAGGCGTCCGTGCTCCGACGCCTCCAAACGTCCGTGGCCGCGCACCACTTGGTCGAAGTCCTCACCCGTGTCGAGCACGCGCACCAGCAACTGCCACGGCGCACCGTTCTGAGGCTCGAGGTCCCGAACCGCGAAGTCTGGTCTCAGGGTCTCGCCGTAGTCGGGCAGCGAGACTTCCAGTTCCTGGGGAATTGGGCTCTCGGTGGTTCCCGCATATCCTTTGGGCGAGAAGCCCCAGCCAAGTACCGACCGCGCAAATGCCTCGAAGTCTGGCAGGTAGGGTGCGGGGCCTTCCTTCGGCTCGAACGTGCGTTGCTGCACCGCTGACCGGAGCAGCCGCTGTCCTTCGATGTCCCTGCTATCTAGGATCGCGCCGGCCCTGACGAGCGCAGGGGCAGAGACGACCAGCCCGGTTGGGCGGACGAAACCGAGCCATTCGAGATGCGAGGCGACGTGCGGATCCAGCTTCGCCATGACCTCAGTTAGTCTCGGGCCAGAGGTAGACGAGCCCTACCGGTTCCACGCGAGTGGCCCGTACCTCGTAGAAATCGCGAATCCGCTGCGGCTCGTGTTCGAGATCGCGGGTGAACTGTTCGAGGCGCTTCCGCCACGCGCTCATGTTGGATTCGAGTTGACGCTTCTCGTCCTCTTTGAAATCGAGCGTCAGCTGCTGATACGCGCCCTCGTACCGTGCGAGTTCTTCGCGAACCCTTGCCAATTGGCGTTCGATCGTGTCCCGAAAATCCTTCGCCTCTCGCACACCACGGCTTCGCAGTTTGTCGATGGCTGCCTGCGCAAGCTCCTTCGCGCGGGGCTCGAGAGCTGGGAGAAGCTCCTCGATGTCGCGGGGGGCCGAGTCGAGTAGTTTGCGTTGGATAGGTTCTCCCGGCATCCTTCGGACTTCCGACGTGAGAGACCGATCAAGAAGATCGAGCGTCTTCGCCTCAGCCTCCCGCGCGAACGGCTGAAGCCGGCCTTTTCGCTGCGACGGCTCAATCCACCGGGTCGTGACCGGCACGATCTCCTCGTGCAGACGCTCGGCGCCCTGGCCGTACAGAGACAGGCGGCCGAGCAACACCACGCGCGGAACGGAGTCTGCCACCTGCGCCAGACATGCACGCGACAGGTCGTTGAAGATATAGCCCTGCGAGCGGAAGCGCGCGAGCAGGCGCTGAGCAACGCGCTGCTCCAGATGCACGTGGACGGTGTCCTCCGTCAGGACGCCCGCATCCTCGAACACGATGGGACGAATCGGCGCCTCGCGGCGCCAGTCGGCCAGTTTCTGGTTCGTCGGTCGAGGCGCGCGGAGTGTGTCCAGCGTCGCCGCCCAACTCGCGTCCGTCCCGCCACGTCGATCGAGCGGAGGGAACATCCAGACAGCCTCGCCGTTCTCACCCGTGCCTTGCTTCAGTGGCTCAACGCCGAGGAGTTCGAGTGCGCATGACAGCGCGTCTCGAAACGGTACGGCTTGAAAGCCGGTCCACGTGCGGGACGCTTCCAGGAGCGTGCGGCATCGTTCGATCTGGGCCTTCAGGTCATCCTGCCTCTCCCGCGCCGCCTCCAGTTCTTCCTCCATGACGCGCTTCGTGTCGGCGTCGAGGTCCGCCGCTTCGATATCGCGAGCCAGTCTCTCAGCGTCTTTGTGACGAATGCCTGCGCTGAGCTGCCGCTCGATGTCGTCATCGATCACTCTTGACAGACTGCCTAGCTCCTTCCGGATTGTCTCGGTCTTCTTCACGAGAACGTCGAGCACGTGGTCCTCGGCGCGCTGCGGGAGGATGAAGTAGTGGCAGCGCACCTCTGGTGCCGGCTGAAGCTTGCGATCGATTCGTCCGTTTCGCTGCTCAATGCGTCCCGGATTCCACGGGAGATCGAAGTGGAACAAGTCCGTGCAATGCGCCTGGAAGTTGAGTCCTTCGCGCGCGGCATCCGTCGCGAGCAGGATGCGGAGCGGATCCTTTACCGGGTCGGTGTTGAAGCGCTGCTGAACCTCCTTGCGACGCGCGCCGGCCGTCAGACCATCGATGACTTCAATGCGCGCGTCAGCGCGATCCGTGCCTTCGATCGCCTGTTCGAGAATGGACTTCAGGTACCGCTTCGTGCCTTCCCGATTCTCCGTGAAGATCAACACCCGCTTGTTCGTCCATCGCGGAGGTGCCCCGTTCACGGAGTGGCCGAACGCCGGTAGGCCAGGGCACAGATGCGTGCGGATCCAGGCCAACAAGTGTCGTGTCTTCGCGTCGGGCAAGTGGCGGACCTGCTGGGAAATGTCCTGCATCTGGTCGAGCAGCTGTTGCTCACGACGCCAGAGGGCCTCCGCCGCATTGTCGCGAGCGGCCTCGGCTTCGGCGGCGGTAGTCGCCGCCTCGATCTGGGCCGCCTCCGCCGCTTCCAGTTCCTCGTCGCTCCACTCGGCACCGTCATCATCGACGCCGGGAGCCGCGGTCAGCAGCACGAGATCCTCAGCGGACGGCGCGGCGGGCGAAGATGCCGGCGCCGTCTTCTCCCACTGGCGCTCCACTGTCGCACGATGCACCTTCAGAGTCCGTGCAAACGCCTCGATTGACGACAGTAGTCGCTGCTGCAATCCGACGACGAGCAAGCCGGCTGCGGCTTGAGCCCGCTTCGACGTGGTGGACAGACGCTCTTCACGGAGGATCCGGTACCCGTCGAGCAGTCGAGACAAGGTCAGCTCAGGGGCGTCGTCGGGAAGCCCGTCGACGACCTCCGGCACAACCGCGCGCTTGGGGAAGCCACCCTGAATGGCCCGGATGTCCTCCTTGAGGCGACGCACCATCACGTCGTCTAGGACTCTCTTTCCGCG
>JADMIO012720332.1_pt1 | contig 24567 bp, 51 predicted proteins | sample 8958161 | NCBI WGS metagenome assembly JADMIO01 (sample SAMN16585339, study PRJNA669376) | soil metagenome | isolation source: Crop rotation soil | place: USA: Cullars Rotation, Alabama | collected 2011
CAGCAGCAGCAGCAGCAGCAGCAGCAGCAGCAGCAGCAGCAGCAGCAGCAGCAGCGGCGGCGGACCTGCCCGAGGAGCTGGTACTGCTGGGGGGTCTGGGCGCCGGCGCGGCTGGCCAGCTCCTGCAGCGCCAGCCCGTGGTTGTACACCGCCTCATAGTCCCCCGCATTCGCCGCCGCCGCCGCCGCGTACCGCTGCAGAACATATTTGATGTTCAACCAATCATCAACTTTGGACCAACAATGGTGTCACATGGAGGTTATGCTTCACCAATTTCTGTCGGATGAGGCTGGGCTGAGCTGCATGGCTGATAAGTTCAAGGCGCATCTCCTATTAGTGTACCTGCGCTGCCATGGCCAGCTCCCGGGTCCCGGCATCAGCATTCGGCGGGAGCGCCACCGGCGGCGGCGGCAGCGCTATCGGCGGTGGCGGCGCGCTGTGGTCAGCTGCCGCCCCGTCTGCCCCCTGCTGCGATCACAAAAATGCCGGTGCTGAGACTAGACATCGGTGATTGGTGCGGCCATCATGGCGGATCTGCTCCATGGTGAGTTGCAGCCTTTTGTAACCGCCCATGATCTGGGGCTGGAGCTTGCACGGCACCGACAACAGCCGACACTGTTGGACGCAAATGATACACTGGCAGGCGCTGCTTTTCACCTGGCTGCTGCGGCTGCCGCCGGAGGGACCCGCGAGGACAGCAGCTGCACGCCGCAGCTCCTCGCCACCCCTGTAGGGTTTCAAGACGTCCACCTGCGTGCATAGTGGCATCAGATTGGTGCGGCAGCGTTACGCACATTGAAGGGAGCAGGCGGTTGTATGCGGCGACCTTTGTTCGTGCTCTGGGTGCCTTGATGCATGGATGGATCGATAAACGTTTGGTCCCAAGGATGCGGGACCATTGCGGCATGTGCGGCATGCAGCATGCTGGTAATGAGCAGCAAGGTGTGACAAGCACCTTCTCCGCTGCTGGGCTGCCTTTCGGATCCAGCGTGCTGTACTGCATCCCACCAGCTGGAGCAAGTTGCTACTGCTTGGTGCGCAAAAATTTAAACTGTGCCGGGTGCGCCGACTAGACTGATGGTCTGGCAATCCGAGGTGATCAAGTTAATAGCATTATTCCTTTGAATTCACCTTCAGATTTTCGGTATCAATTTGTTTCCAGTTCGGTGAAGCACAAAGAGGCAACAAGGATCACTCCACAGTCATCACAGAGACCAGCACTGGGTGATGCGCGGGGAAGCACAGCTGACGGTACAGGCAACGGTTGGCTGTGAGACATTGCAAATTTGCAATGACGCGAATGCAGATTGTGACAATGTTGCGGAAATTGTTTCTGCTTACTCCTTTACATTCTTGCGAGCTTTGCATGTTTTACACTCACTTGTTTGCAGATGTTTGTCGAATTTTCCAGAAACTGCACTTTCCTTTGAATGTGGCTCAGCGACGTTGCCGTCGGAGCTCTGACTTCCGGAGTCAATGTGAGCCATCTCGACTGTTCCTTGACGTGTGCCTGTTGTCTGGATGTCGATTGAAGATATTACTGCAATGGTGACACATACTTCTGAATGCAGAACGCCACCGTGGTCCTGGTGAACTTGTCGCTACTCGGCTGCATTGGCTGTCTGGCGTTTCTCATCAGCGGCAGCATTGCTTCGGGCTCCTGGCTCACGCCGCATCTGCTTTTCCTGCTCGTGCTCGCCTTGGGACTCCTCTTCTCAATCAATTGGTAAGCCAGGTCGATATTTACGCACCCCATCAGACTGGGTGCCAGCGGCATCTGTGCAATTGCTTGCGCTTATCGAGCTGGACATCAAGCACCATGACTTTGCACGAAGGCGCAGTGCCAAGCACCTCTCTCTGACGGACTATTGGATGCATCACAGGTTCATAGCCCAGCTCGGCACAACAGCAGTTGCGGCGCAGCAGAGTGAGTTTGCGGAGCTGACTGGGACAGCGGCAGCAAAGGAGAGGAAGGAAGAGTAAAGCCTTTCAGGGACATTTCAGCAGCTGGTCGACTCTGCATGCGCTGCTGGCTCCATCAGCTTGCCCGCCGCTGCCGCTCAGCCCGCAACCAGCTCGTCGTTTCTGCCTTGCATGGCAGGGCAGTCGAGCCGGCCCTCGACTGCGTGCACATCGGCACAGGAGGGGAGCTGCAGCGTGTCCAGCAGCTGCCAGCCGCTGCTCAATCTGCAGGCAAGGGATGGCTCAGGAGCCACAGCAGCTGCACCAGCAGCGTCCTGCCAACAAACACCATCCCTACGCGGGTTGCACAGCGACCGGGCATTGGTATCCAGCAGCACGGCGGCTGTCAGCTCACGAGGCCCTGCACAGTCCAGTATGGTCGACTGCTCGCCACCAGTGCAGCTGGAATGCAGTCACTACAGCTGCATTCGCTCTCGGGCGAGGGCCAGGTCTTGCCGGCATCGCCATCCCAGCAGCAGCAGGCGGAGGTGCGGCAGCGATACAGCTCAACGACACTGCTGGAGCACAGGCCGTCTCAGCGGCGGCCGACTGTTGCGGCGGCGATCTCGGGCGGCGTCGATTCTGCGGTGGCGGCGATGCTGATGCAGCAAGCAGGGCACGAGGTTTTCGGCGTGTTCATGCGCAACTGGGACGAGGGCGAGGAAGTCGGCAACCAGAACTGCTCTGTGGAGCGGGATTTCCAGGTGCGTGCCGAATTACTGAGTGTTCCACTCATTGCCCAAGCTTGCATCATTGTCCGCCGCAAGTCTGCATTTAAGAGGCGCCCACAGTACTGCCACAAAGCCGATTCCGGGTCAATCTTGGCATCAGGGATGGCTCTTGAGCCTGGCTCAGCTGAGCACCTCGAACTAAACAGCCTGGCCACCTTTTGCCAGCTTGGCACCCTCGTGCCGACCAAGTATTTGCTTCACGATCCAAGCGGCAAAGCGTCAGCAGGCCGCTTCTCACTGTTCCTGGATTGCCTTACATCTCCAGTTGGCACAACAGGATGCGCGGCGTGTGTGCGACCACCTGGGCATGCCGCTGCACGAGGCCGACTTCGTGGAGCAGTACTGGCACCGCGTGTTTGCGCCATTCCTGGAGCAATACGCCGCGGGGCTGACGCCCAACCCGGACCTGGCCTGCAACCGCGCCATCAAGTTCGATGCGTTGCTGCACAAGGCGGCGCAGCTTGGAGGCGAGGTCCTCGCGACGGGGCACTACGCCCGCCTGCAGCGTGACCAGACAGGTGTGCTGGACGCATGTCGACATGTCAGGATTGTAATCATTTGCATGTGCCGCACCGAGCATCAAGTCACCATGAACTGCTTCCACATTGTGACTCGCTATGCAAGCAGTAGGTAACATCGTCAGGGGGGAGGGCAGGTGCAAACGCTTCGGCTTGATGCAGCTGCAGGCGAGGCAGTGCAGCTGCTGAGGGGCACGGACCCGCTGAAGGATCAGTCCTACTTCCTGGCTGCCGTGCCGGCCAAGGCGCTGTCCCGGTGTGCGTTTCCGCTCGGTGGCAGCAGGAAGGAGGATGTGCGGCGCCTTGCGGCGGAGGCCCGCATACCCACTGCCGACAAGCGCAGCAGCGCCGGCATCTGCTTCATAGGTGGGGTCCAGCATGCAGCCTGGCGCCCTTGATGAGCATGTGACTGCTCAGTGGTCAATGCTCCTGCCCAGGAAGCAGCCTGCTTGCACCATGTGGCTTTGTTGCAACTGCCTGAGATGACGAGTGTTATTGTAATCGCTCAAAGTGCCTTCCTGATGAAGTATGCGGCAGGATTACTCGCCTCCCCAGCAGGCCAATGTGCAAACACCCCACTGTGTTTGCAGGGCGTCGCAGCTTTGGAAACTTCCTGTCGCAATATGTTGAGCCTCTGCCGGGCCGCTTTGTGGACGTGACGTCTTCAGCAGACCTGGGACCATGCCCCAACTTGCTGGCTGTGACGCACGGGCAGCGTGCCGGCATTGGCGGCGCCGCCAACAGGTGCCGCTGTTCTTCAATGTGAACCCCCAGCCGTTGCGAATCGGTGCTGTTGCCGCCGCATATGTGACATGACTTCATTTGTCGCTCTGCATCACTCAAGTATGGCTGGCAAGGGTGCAACCGTGCCTCGATGGTGTGCATGTGACACTGCACTGTTCCAGGCTGATGCACAACGACGGGTATCAGCTTGTTGCAAAGCACTGAAATCTGGCTGATAATTGGCTGCACAGGATGTATGTGGTAGGCAAGGACGTGCCGTCAAGGCGGGTTCTGGTGGCAGAGGGCGGCTCGCACCCCGCGCTTTACTGCGAAGCTGCGCTGTTAGGCGCTGTCACCTGGATTGCCGGGCATCCACCAGCTCAATTGTCAAAGGTGCTGACCTTTGCAATGCTGACGACATATCTGGCATGTGCAATCAGGTGGCCAGAACCTTTTTCGGATTGCATAGTCAATGGCTTCATTCCCTCAGCAGCAAACATCTTTGATGCCTTGACAGCCAGCCACTGCGCCTCCAGCTGAAATTCAGGCTGTCCTCAAAGGCAAATCCTACGAATCGCCTTCCGTGCAGGGTTTGCGAGCGCAGCTGGGATTCAAAGCCCGCTACGGACAGCCCCTGTACACCTGTGAGGTGCAGCGAGAGCTGCAGGCGGCTGCACCAGCCTCAACATTCCAGCGCAGCGGTCACAACAGATACAGCAACTTGTCCTTGACTGGCGATTCAGCGGCAGAGCAGCTGCGGGTGACCTTCAAGTCTCCGATGCGCGCCATCACCCCCGGACAGGTGCAAACCTGCACAATTGCCGATGTTTTGCTGCTGGTTGCCCCGTCACACACGACTAGCCAATGGCTGATGCAGCGGGCGCCAGGCACCTCACTCATAGCCAGTTAGTCACAAGGTCTTGAGTTCCCGCAGGAGTTTGTGCTCTACGATGGAGAGGTGTGCCTGGGGAGTGCGCCTGTTGTGGCAGTGGGGCCCTCGCTTTTCGAGCTGGGACGCGCGCTGCCTCCTGATTTTGTTCTTCTGCCTGACAGCGTGCATATGCAGCACTTGGCGCAGCAGCAGCAGCAACAGCAGGCTGCGGGATACAACAGTATGGCATAGTGGTGTTCAGATCGGTTTGTTTTGAGGATTGAGTTGTTGACAGTGCGCCTGACATTTCTCAATGAGCAAATGTGGGCGATCGCACGAAAAGTATCCCCTCCATGTCTCAGAGCATCAGCCCAAAACCATCAAGCTTCTGGCAGGCCGAGGACATGACTGCACTGAACAATGTCGCTTCTGCCTCACAAACACAGCTCTGGCGTCAACCATGACATGGCTCATAGGCGCTGTCACACCCCTCTGCTGTCACCTCCCACTCAATCTTGCCAGACCCAAACCTGGCTACTTCGTGGTACATGGGGCCCAATCAAAAGGCATCGGCAGCTCCTTCATGAAGGCCACGGTGCATACTTTCGAGCCCTCCACGCCGCCAAACTTGAAAGTCGGGTATGTTTTGACGTGGTCGATCAGTTTGAACCTCGAGTGCCGACAGTGCATGGGGTTGAAGGCGCACTTTTCGCTGACAGGGGGGCTGCAGAACTCCTTGATCAGCTCATCTTTCGTGCTGTTGCAAGAGGTGATGATCTGCAGCAGGTGACCACACACTTGCTTCCATGCCTGAGCTCCTGCTCGGCAGCATCCCTGAGCCTGTACAGTTACACAGCGACTGCGCATGCAGCTGATGCTCACACTGTCCAGCGCCTCACCAGGATGCCACACGGGTCGAGTAAGTGCCACACTGATGACCTGTACTTGTTCCTGTTCAAACAGGAACAACAGCAGTCGCCAGATGCTTTGGAGTCTGGTCTTGTGTCTGCCATACCCGCATGCTACAACACATTGCAGACATTCGTTCGCTGCTGACGGAGCTCATCAGCCCCTGCCAAGCTCACCTGTTGAAAGCAGCATCCTCGGACAAACCGATGGCATCCAGGGTTCCTGTGGATGCAATTCGCTTATCAGTTCTATGCAACACAAGGTATTCTCAGGACACAGTCGATGAGTCTACGAGCTCGACTACATCCTTTGCAAAAGCTACACAAGAGACGCCGCGTGTATTTCGAACACCTTTGTCGGTGATCACGGCAATGCCTTCACCATAGTCGCAGTTCAGCAGGTCTTGCACCTGCACGAAGCACGCTGATCTTATGCCCATGTCTCGTGAAACATGTCTTTTTGTGAGTCAGCTGCCATTTCTAACCTGATTGCATGTTGCCAAAATACTATGCCCTGTTGCAATTGATGGCTAATCATATGCTGCAAAGAGACTGTCCTTTCCTCATGCAGTTTGGGTGTGTGCATCAGCAACCTGCTCATGCTGCAGCCAATAACAAAGTGCACGCAGTGAGGTCTCGACTCACGATCAGTTTGACGTGCTCAATGCCATGCCGCTGCAGTACATTTTCGGCAAGATGCAGCGAGGCTACACTGTAGTCGCTGCCGGTGAGCTCTGTAAAGCCGCGAGCGGCAAGTCCGACCAGCATGGTGCCGTTGCCACAGCCGACATCGAGGATTGACTGCTGTTTGTAGTCGTCGGGGAAACACCTCTTGAGCACGTCTTCGGTGAACTGCAACGAGGTCTCAAGCACCTCCCGGCCAAACCTGTGCGGCAGCCGGGCAATGTTTGCTGCATTGCATGACAGCGTATAGCTACTCCATGCTACGCTTTGCGCACTCTTGTGTATCTTTTCAGAAAGCGGCAGCCATTTGAACGCTGATGATCATCAAACATGCGCATGACGACGGCGCCGCACCAGACTTCGCCCTCGTCGCCAAGATTCTCCAAGTTCGCGATCTCCTTCTTGTATGTCTGCTCCCAGTAGCTGTGCTTGCCAAGTTTGGATCCAGTCAGTTCGCTATCTGAGCCTTCGTCAGAGCTCGTCGCGTCAGCCATCCACAAGGTGAGTCGTTAGCGTAACGATGGGATCAGGTTCTGTAGCGCAACAGCTGAAGATGATTGCAAGTGTAAACATTACATTTGGGCAAATGACGACGAGAATTCTATGAAGTATTGGGGAGCGGAGATGATACGCATGTCGAGACCGTTTTCCGAGACATCACGCAGCAGCATGTCGCTGATCAGTAGTTGTGCGACAGAACCACCTTCGCGTGCAACATTCAATTTGGCATCAGAGAATGTTGGGCACTTAGTTTGTGGCAAGGCAATGCTCCGCATTGTGCGCCTGCTGTCCGCTCTTGTCGTGATTGTTGCGGTTTGGGCTGCAGTGCTCCGTGCAGAAGTGTCTATCACTACGCGCCAGGCCATCCTTTGGGTGAGTGCACAAAATGAGCATCATGCGCTGAGGCTGTCAAAACTCCAATATAAACATGATCACATAGGCGTGACCCCGATGCAACCCTGCTACAGGCTCCTGTGGTTGGTATCCTTGTCTTCGGTGTATACTCGGCATTTGCGGTTCTTTACGGGGTGTTCACCTTCAAGGACTGCCCCGAGGAAGCCGCAAGTCTGCGCAAGGTGCGCTGCCATAGCAAGCCTGCGCAACTCAGTCTGATGTGTTCAGTTGCCACAAACAGGCCACAGAACAATTTGTTGTTGCAACGCAGGACATTGCGCACGCCAAGGCGGACCTCATCAAGCGAGGCGTGCTTGTTGCCGAATAGCCCGGCACGGCTTGATCCGTAGCCTCTGCCAGAAGCGCAGCAGCATGACACTGTACAAACGCTCAGCTGAGCTGCTGCAGCAGCTCAAGGATCAGCTTGGATCTCTGCCCACAGCAGCCGAGGGCACGGCCGCACTGCAGCAAGAACAAGCGGTTGCAGACGTTGCAGCCTCTGCTGACGCACTAGCGGCAGATGTTGCCAAAATGAAGGCCAAAGCAGACGAGCGGGATCCTGACAAACAGGTGTATGACCCTCAAACAACTTAGTTTTGGCAATCTGATTGCCTTCAACATGTCAGATGACTGTGAATGCTTCCCGTCATGGTACGTGAGCAGTACGGGACCTGATTGAGATGGGCTCACTGCCTGAAGACACCAAGCATTGAAGCGCACCGTCTTATGATGAGCCGCAGGTGTACGGCAAGGGCATGATCGACAAGATACTGCGGCTGGCGGCAGATCAGCAGGCTCTTGCGGCCGACATTGCAGCCCGCACAGCCGAGCTGCAGCCGCTGGCCGCTGCAGAGCGGCAGCGGCAGGCTGCGGCAGAGCAGGCGGCTCGTCAGCAGCAGGAGGCTGAGCAGAACCGGTGCGCACGCCACAGCCTTGGGTGATCAGGCGTGGTCATGCGGCAGTCTGCCTGCTGTGGTCATGGCCAATGTGGAGCGGCTTTCACCATGACGCGCCTGTCAAAAGCTGCACAGGAGCGGATGGCTGCTGGTCCGACACTGCCTCACATCATCAAGATCTACCTGTCTGACTGCTTGCCTCACCAAGAGCCTGCCAAGGAGTCAGCAATCTGACAGGAAGATTTCACTGCTTTGCTGCCTTGCCATATCGCAGGGCGGTTTATTTAGCATGTGCTCTGACAAAACTTGCAGGGAACAGGAAGCAGCAGCTGAGGCGCACCGCAAGCAGGAAGCAGCTGCTGAGCGCCGACGCAAAGCTGAAGAAGCCGAACGAGCTGAGCTGGCCAGGTGGGCGGTGAAGTGTCAGCTCACAAATGCTCTATGTTTTAGACGGCATGCATCGAGTGTTATAGCTGGCCAGGACAAACCTATGGCCAACACCTGGCAGGATCCTGGCAGGATGGTGGTATACCGCTGCCTTGTCCTTACGCTGTAATGGCCGATGCGAGCAGGCAAGCAGAGGCTGCAAAGCGCAAGCGGCAGGCTGAGGAAGCTGCTGCAGCAGAGGCGAAGCGGCAGCAGGCGGCTGCTGCCGCTGCAGAAGCCAAGCGGCAAGCAGAGCTGCAAAAGGTCTCTTGTCGAGCCATGTTTGCTGGTGACAGAGTGCTTGGACATTGGGCTTGGGGCCAGCTGCAGTGTTAATCATGCAGCCTCATGTGAGGTGTTTCAGCATTCTTGATATTCAGTGCAGGCAGGCAGAGCATGTTGTCCTTGTGCTGCAGTATCTTGCTGAAAGCCACCTTCAAGGATGTAAGCCTATGCTCTATTTTGAGCTTGCAGCCATTGCGTCAGGTGTGGGGTGAAGCACCAACCTGCAGACAGCAACAAAACTGGTCTTTTGCAGGCCGAGCAGGAGAAGAAGCGTGCCGAGGAACAGGCCAAGGAGCAGGCTAAGAAGCAGGAAGCAGAGCGAGCAGCGGCGGCAGTGGCGGCCGCGGCGCAGCGCAGCAAGCCGCTGGTCAGCCCTCAGGGCGAGCTTGTGCACCTGCAGAACGGCAAATCCGAACTGGACGACATCCTCAGCCGCGCAGGTATCAGTCATCTCCCTGGTTGCAGTCACCCTAATCCATATAGCACCATTTTCTGTGCTGGGGAACACAATGAGGGTCAAGCTGCCGCACCTTTGAAATGGCAGATTTGCTGCTGAACGACATTGTGAGGGGTGAAGATGTCCCACAATGTGAGGGTGAAGATGCCCCACAATGTTCACCGAGTGCAGCGCATCTGCATGTTGTCTCGAGTCTTTGCACAGGCAACATGTGTTGACAGCTGCGCGTCTGCTGCTCGCCGGCAGGCAGCAGGCAACGGGTGGGGCTGGATTACTCAGCGTCATCGTGCCGCATGATGTAGCCGGTGCTGGCCAAGTGTGCTTGGCATCTTCCTTGCATGCATCGTGTTCTTGCTTTGCACAGGCAACATAATGCATCGTGCCGGCGGGCAGCAGGCAGCTGGTGGTGCTGGATTCCTCGGCGTCATGGTGCGGGCCGTGCCGCACGATGGAGCCGGTGCTGGCGATGCGGCCTGTGGCTTTTTCAATGCATGCATAGTACTTTTCATCTCTGCACAAGCAACAGTGCTGACAGTGCCGTGTCATCCTACTGCCGGCAGGCAGCAGGCAGCTGGTGGTGCTGGACTATTCGGCGTCGTGGTGCGGGCCGTGCCGCATGATGGAGCCGGTGCTGGTGGGGTGGGGGCGGGAGCTGGCGCCGCGCGTCGTCTTCGTCAAGTGCGACTGCGAGGCGACGCCTGCCAACCAGGCGCTAGCCCGCACCAATCAGATCAGGTGCTGCCCTGCGCCATCTGCGACGCATCCACGACTGATTTGCGTTGAGTGTCTACTGTGTGCATTTGTACTACCTTCCAATCATGTTCAGAACAAATACTTTCCAATGACATCGTGATTTCGACAGACCGACTTCGGGGGCCGTGCGCTGATGCACTCAATGAACGGAGTGCAAAGTGTCAGCACATGTGTCCCTGACAGACTGTGTCATGAACTTCACTCTTCCGGTAGCTGAGGTTGAACTTGCGGCGAGCCAGCCTCAGGGTGCCGACACGGCAGCTCAGCCACAGGCATAACTTCTCCAGCGCATAGACCAGATTGCATCAGGCTTTGTGAAGTGCCTTTGCGTGTTGCAACGCAGGGCGTACCCGACGTTCCATGTGTACCGAAACAGCCAGGTGGTTGGGCAGGTGCAGGGCGGTGACAGGGCCCGCCTCCGCAGCACCATCGACTCCGAGGCCCGCCTGCTATCGCCCATCGAGAGTGCGCCCCTTTGCTGTTGGCTTGCCGTTGTGGCTGTCAGATGCCTGAAGCGCAGGCCTCTGTTAGTTCACGGTGATTGAGGGGAGTGCTCGGCATGAACATCACCATAGTCGCGGGTGCTGCAGGTCAATCTTGTCAGAATGGCAAAACTTGAGCAGAAATGTGGAATGCATGTGAACATTTGTAGCTGGGTGAATCGTCTGACCTCACATCCGGCAAGCGCAGGCGGCCCCGCAGAGCGGCCGGCCATGCTGCTGGCAAAGGCGATGTCGGACATGAAGCGGGCCGTGTCACCTGCCGCCTTCCAGAGCGCCGCGGAGCTGCTGCTGGCGTACGTCCGCAACCTGGTGGCCAAGCCGAACGAGGAAAAGTTCCGCCGCATCAAGGTACTGATAGTCTCTATGTTGAGTGCGCATGCTGTGCACAGCTACTTCGAGCGCATGCTGTGCACGGGTACTTCGAGCGCATAAGCACCGCAGATTATACATCTTGCTTGCAATGCGAGACAACTAGGAAGCGGTAAGCTCACGAATGCCAGTCGTGCATGGACATTCATAGATCAGCAGCCAGACTCTCACGACAGCTGGCATGTGTCTGTCATATGTGTATTCCAGGGACCTCGATGGCCAATGACCAGAATGAGACTCTTGTGCTTCTGCAAACAGTTTCTTGTATGTGGATGCAGGGTTCGAATGCGCGCTTCAAATCGGCACTCGGCAGCCAGCCGCATGGGCGCGACTGTATGCTGGCTCTGGGCTTTCGCTCGCACATGGAAGCCGCGGACGAGGTGAGGTCCTGTTTCACTGACATGATCACAACTGTCAGGCATTGGCCTGCAGATCCTGCCAGCTGACCTGCTGAGGAGGCTGCCAGCATTCTGCAAACATCTTGACGTCTATCCTCTTACCTTGCATCTTCTGTTCGGCCAGAGGTGTGGTGGTGGCCAACATGAGGTGCTTGCCTGGCTGCACAGACTGGGTGCTGGAATATGCGTTGCCGTGTGGTGATGAACAACCTGAGGTGCTTGCCTGGCTGCACAGATGTGGGTGCTGGAAAACGCTTCGCCGTGTGGTGATGATCAACTGAGAGTGAGTGCTGGGCTGCAGATCTGGGTGCTGGAAAACGTGTCGCCGGAGCTGCCGCAAGTCAAGACGCTGCTGGAGCAGGCCATGGCGCTCGGCGCCGCTTCTGCCGCCCGCTCCGCAGCCGCTGCCGGCGCTCCCAGCGCCGGCGCACCTCCCCCCGCTGCCGCCGTTCCTGGAACGCCCGCTCCCGCCGCCGCAGCTGCTTCCACGCCCGCCAGACCCGCTGCGACGCCTGCCGCTGGCGGCGCCTCAGGCAGCGGCTCGGCGGCAACAGGCAAGCGCTTGGAGTTGGATTAAGACATCAGGATTATTACAGAATGCTAATTGTTTGTGACCACTGTGACAACTTGTTACCTCATTCCCAAGTCATCGCATTCCTGTAAGCACCATGGGAGCTGATCCTTAAGAATTTTTCCGGTCACAGGGTCGGTCGCAGCCACCCCGGCACCGCAGCCAGCCGCCTCCACGGCAGCGACGCTCGCGCCAGGCGGCATTGAAGCCACGCCCGCTGCCGCCCCGCAGGCTTTCGAGACGCCGCGGGTGCCCGCCGCGCCGCAGCGCAATGCCGCTCGTCCCGGTTTGACGACGGCGAGTGCCGTCGCTGCATTGCGTGCTGCTGCAGCAGACGCCTTCATTTGGTGGTGCCTCTTCGTTCAGGCTGCGGCGACATAGCACGCATGGCAGGAGCCTGATCAGCTTCATGTCTGGAGACACGAGGCTTCAAAACGCCGCTCGCCCGACGGCACAGAGCACGCAGAAAGCTCTGTAGCATGCCCAGCTAGGGCACAGTTGAGTTTGTGCATCCATTGGGCCTGCTGTGATGCTGAACGTTGTTTTGATGTCATGTTGGTGCTGCAGGGACAGCGCCCGCCTCCGCCAGTCTTCTCCGGTGGCGAGACCCCCGCCGGCAGCAGTGAGCATTCTATAGCCCTGTTTTTCAAGCTTATCGCTTGACATTTTGCAGCACGATGGCACCCCATCTGTATGCCCCTTGCTTGTGATGTTTTGAACGTGTGAAATGCAGTTTCGTGCCAGCATTATGGACAGATTTGAAAGCCAGTGTCCTGTCTGATGTTACTGCATGCTCTGTGACGCAGGGCTTCCAAGCTTGCTGGCAGCTCAGCTGGCACAAATCCTCACAGCCGGCACGATCAACTTGCCTGCCAGTGCCGCTGCTGCAGCGACAGCTGCACAGGCAGGCGCACCTGCAGCAGCTGGAGGCGCGGCGCCTGCTCAGGGAGGCGACACTCGCCATCATTCGATCACGGCAGCAGAGGATGAGGAGATAGAACGGGCGCTGCGGGAGTCGATGGAGGAGGATGACAGCAGACAGAACTGACAGTGAAGGTCGCATCCGTTCAAAATATTAGGTGTCATGATGACAATCTGTGTGGCGGCGAGGACTTTGATCCTGGAGATTGTCCTGCGCGTCGTCTGAAGCCGTTGTTCTGGCATACTTGAATTTTGACCGCCAGTGCCATTCTGCACACCAGTTCGGCTGAAACAGTATTGCAATGCTTCACAGACGAGCCCATGATTCACAAGCAGTACTAATCTACAAAGGCCAGCAAGCCTAAGGCTAACTTGCTACCTGCATTCTGGTCAGTCACAACCTCCTGTATGTGCATCAGCATGCGCTTGATATACGGCACTATCGCTGGGCTGTTTATCTGAAGAGCGACGCATAGGATTGCTGCCAGACTCGCATCCCTATACTGCTGCCAGCTGTCTTCCCTCGCAAAGGCGTTCGCAAACTGGCTGCTGGCAGCTGCGGCACCAGGGCGCCACTATGCTGGGCTGGCAGGCCGCTGGTTGAAAGGACTCGGCTGCAGCAATGTGACAACAGCAATGTCAGCCTGAATCTCACATGATTGCCAACTCAATCCAAAGAGCATCAAAATAATAGGCAAACTGTTGTGCTACGCAGATGTTCAGCTGTATATTTTTACATCCAATCAGCGATCACCTGATGGCATGCGAGGCGCAGTCTGAATGCTGTTGAGAAGCGGCAGTCTCTGAGGTGCCGCAGAGGGTCGAGAAGCCTTGCCGCTGCTTGTGCTGCAGGCAGCATACGAAAAAATCAGTGAAGGGTGTCACGCACTTGAAAAACTTTCCTGCAGCCCTAGGATGCGCATGCCTTCCCACCTTGCGGTTGGCGGTGCAGACAATGTACACCCTGCCACGCCGCCTGACAACCTTGCACGAGTCGCACAGCTTCTTCACAGCCGAGCGTACTCGCATGATGTCTCTGCAAGTTTCGGGAGTTGTTTGTTGTGTGATATGTTGAAGATTGGTCTCTAAACTGTGACTTCTGACGTTGGATGACGTGCGAGGTAGAGAAACTGCGAGGTAAGCGCGTTAGCGTGCGCTTCGATTCGGTTACTGATGTTTTGCCACAAGCGAAATGACAGAAAAATAGTGCAGATCTGGACAACTTGCAGAAACCGCGGCTTCCTGCTTCCCACAGGCAGCAGTGCGCACAACATAAGTGCACAAAAGCAGGCAGCTTTGACTTTGACGGCATTACATCCCACGCATGACAAAGCACATCACGCCAGGCGGAGTCTGGAAGGGGGAAAAGCTGGGAGGAAGCAGGAACCACAGCTGGATCATGCAGGAAAAGCAGGCAGCACAGCAGCAACACACGGCGCCCGCCGACATTCAACGCAAGTGATTTTATAGCTCATTCGGTTTGGCAAATTTCAGAAGTAACACAAAGACATACCAAACAATCAGTTTCGCATCCTGGTATGTGCACAGCATGCTGCAGCAGCAAGCGCCATGGACGGGGCTTACTAAAGTGATGCAAATGTGAGTCATGCTTGGCTGGCTCAGGCCATCAGAACTCGGACAGGAAACTGCCGGTCGTGTCGACAGTAGTGCGCCCGGCTGATCGAAACATCGCTGCGACTCGCCAGAAGTCTGACGTCGCAAGACGCGGTGGCGGTGCCGCCACCACCAGTGACCTCAGCTTTGGTAGCTCCAGCAGGTGGACATACACCTCCGTGCCTGCAGCCAGTGCACCTCAGAGAAGTCAGGGATTGGAAGCATGGTCGGAGCTTCACTTTGTGGCGGCGTTCCTTAGCCGGCTGGAGTACCACTCGTGTGACGATAGCCCTGACCTCCACGTCAAGGAGCACATGTAAGAGCCCTTGAGCTAGGAAGCACGAACACACGTGCAGAACAACGCACCTGTCTGATCGAGGTGGGAGGGCGGCAGCGTGCGGTGCAGCAGCCGCAGCTCCAGCAGGCTGTGCGGCAGGCCGGGGCCCGGGATGAGCCATTCTAAGCCGCCGCCTCGCTGCAGCAAGCAGCCGCTCATCTGCATTTGCGCAGAGCAAGTCAGGTGCTATGTCTCAGCCACAGCAGAGATGAAGCTCCAGCTCTTCATGCAGTAGTGCCCAGCATTCGTTGGCAGGTAGCAGGTTCAACTGAAGCTCAGAAGGTCGTACAGCAAGTGGGCACACAGGAGCACACGACAGCAAGACTGCACGCTTGCGCTCACGAGGACACAGTGCACGAGGACCAGTGTCCTCGTGACGTCTTTGCACCTGCAGACGCCTCAGGCGTGGTAGCTGAACCAACCACTCTCCAAGCCGCATCGGTTGCTCCCCGCTCTGCATGCAGCACACTGCGTCAGCGCTGCGGTAGCCAGCAAGCACTGGCACAGCCAGCTGCCCCACCCGATTGCAGGCAGTACCGCACACCCAGACTCTGGCGGAAGAGCGCTGACGAGCCGTATGGCCTAACATTCAAGCCAGTTTGTCCAAGCGTGCAACATGTGAATGAGAACTGCACAAACACATGCATGTCGTCCCGTATAGGCTGTTGGCGCATTGGTGTTGGGGTCAGCAAAAATGTGCTGGACGGTGCACCATTGATATTAGGTGGGACAGGCACAGTGTGACCACAGTCGGTGGCAGCAGCGCACGAGGCAGCACTGCCGGGGGGCTCCTGTTTCGAGTCCCTATTCGAAACCCTGGCAGTCCTGCACACACACAGAGAGTGAACTGTCCATGCGGCTCATGTTGTTGAGCGGTTTGCAGCAGCACATGATGCTGGAGACATGCGCAGCATGAGCAGCCGGCACACCGAAAGAAAACCGGAGTTTGTGGCAATTGCACAGACAGAATGTGTTTGTGCGAACACAGAGGGGGCAGCGCACCTGTGCAGCGCAGCCAGGTGAGCTGCGTACAGGCGCGCAGGTCCAGAACCTCATCTGTGACGATGCCCGACACATGGATGCGTTGCAGATGCGGCCACCAAGGCGCGGCCACCATCTGCAGACACACGCATCAGAATGTCTGACTCGATTCCCGCAGTTTCTCGAATTTCGGGGTGGAGGAACAGGAATGTCAGACGACGCCTGGCTCAGCCACAGCACATCAAGCATCAGTCACTTGCACTGCATCTCATGGTGTGCCTGGTGTCGATGCCGCCGCGACAGGAAAGGGGTGGCACCTGTTGCAGCATCTTCGACGCGGCCGAGTGCACAGGCGCAAGATCCATCCCAGTGGCAGCAAAGCTTCTCAGCTTCGGCAGGTCTCCCAGCAAGCTCAGCTGCAAGGTATTTGCGTGAGATCAGCTAGGAGGCCGCTGGGCTTGACACTGATGCTGGGTGGCAACTAGGATTACGCGGCGGCATGTGCAGAAATATCATGGTTTCCTGCTCTCTTTCTGCAGGCTACCAAGCTGTGAGACAGTGCTCAGTGCCACCCATGTTGCAATGCAACTGGCACGCTTGGCGACTTTGAGCAGCGCATGCACTCGGACAAAGTTACTCACGTCTGACGAGCTGGAAACTGAGCATGCACGCAACTCTGTCGTGCTCTGCAACAGCCACGCTGGCAGTTCGGGAAGGGGTTCTCCCCGCAACCGGCCCGTGTACAACAGTGTCAGAGTCACCTGCAGCACAGTTGCGACCAAATAAGCCGCCTGGGGAGACGTAAGGTCTTGAAGTTTTTCAGCGAACACTTGTCATGTTCCCAGCGTCAGCGTCGTACGTGTGCATGTCTGTGGCTGGCAGCAGGCCCTGCTGACAACAAGGCATGCAGTAAATCGGAAGGGACAGTCGTGCCGACTCCAAGCCTGTGCATGTGCTGTGGCCACCGCACTTGAGCTTGAAACGTGAATGAACCTGCAAGCACGACGTGGTCTCCCCTGGCTCCACAAGCACCGCACAATAGTCGACGAGACTCAGCTGCCGCACGCTGGTCGGCAGCTTCATGCGCTCCTTGAAGTCCCAACACGTGCCGCTAAAGGTGTCAATCTCCTCAAACGAGCCAGGCTGGACTTGGAAATCCTGCCCCAGCCAACCGGCACCCATAAGCAAAGATAGGCTCGAAGCGGAGGGGGAAACGGCGGTTGGCACGGAATGGCCTGAACCCAACCACGCCGCTTGTCCCAAGGAGACAGCATGTGTAGAACTGTGCATAATGATTTCCGCGCACAGCGGTGGGCAGACTGTGGCGCTGCAGCCAGGCCACTGCACCCCCAGCATCACTTGAGGAGATGCAAACAGCTGTGAAGGCATGGTGGTGTTCAGGTGGGTGTGCAGCATCAGGGGGGTGACGGCCACCAGACATGAATTAGGCTGTGTGCGAGACACACCTCCACGGCAGGAGGCACTGTCCCGTCCCAGAAGGTGCGAGCTCTCGCATCCAGCCGCAGCAGCCGCAACTGTTTGGCGGCAGCAAATGTCAGGAGTCCTGAGTGGTCCCCTCCCTGGTCTAGTGTCGGGTGTAGTGTAACAAATGGGGTGTCGGCTGCAGGCGCAACAAGGAAGTAGCGTCGGTCCCTGTGGCACTGCATTTGGACACCATGCCCTGCTATGTCAACAGCTGCAGGCTCGCGTGCATCAGCCGGGCGCATTTGACTGTTGCAGGAGTGCAGCAGTCACAATGCAACGGTCAACAACAGTGGCACTAGGCAAGCCCTGGCAAGCGTCACGACTTCAAGTAGGTGCTAAACCAGCCACCGTAGACCTCGAAAATGGAGCTTGTCGAAAGCAGTCTCCGGGCTGAACCGCCGTTTGCGTAAGGCAGCAGTGGAAGTAGCCGAAGTACCAATTCTTTGGCTTTCGGAAGCTGGCTCAAAAACAGAAAGCTCCATAAAGGCTTGGTGAGTCAGGCTCAGATCAGCCTTGCAAGGAGGTTCTTGTGCTTCTTCTGCTTGGCCGTGAAGGTGCGGTGGGCAATCTGCAGCGCAGTGCACCCCGCCGTCGCCTGTGCATCTTGTGCTGCCTGCAAGAATTGCGGGTGCAGCCCCATGAAGCCGTGCAGCCACTCTGCGGCGGCGGCCTCCTTCGCAGCCTCTGATGCAACCTCCTTGCGCAGCGCCTGCAGATAGCCGGTCAGGGGAATTTTGTCGATGCCGTTCTGCACGCACGCATCGCGGTACGTCTGCAGGGCTGCCACGACATCTGCGCCGCCCAGCCGCGAGTGCCACGCCGTGTCTGGGCTGATCAGCTCGATGCCGGCCTGTTTGCTGCGGCTGCGTGCGCTCTGGATGGCTGACAGCAGCTGGCCTGCGCAGTTCAAGATGCCGCCGCCAACTGCTTTTGCGAGGGCCACAATCGGGGCCAGCTGTGGGTGGGCTCCTTCTTGCGCTTCCAGCCATGCTGACTGCGCCGCTCCCTGTCCCGGCCCGTCTTTGAGGGCATCCTTGACGCCAGCACTGAATCCTGCTCGGCAAGCGCCGGCGCCGACGTCGTTGCTGGCGATACTGAAAGACAGACGTGCAATGTGCGCCAGCTGTTCGCTGAGCTTCGCCAGCACGAGCTGCCAGTGCGGCGCCTGCACGCGGTCGTGCAGCCACGCCGCCAGGGCCACTGGGTCTTGCAGCGTGGCTGCCTGCACGCCGCAGCCTGCCGCCTCCAGCTGCTTGGCGGTGATGACCTTGGGCCGATGAGGGCCGCGCCATTCCGACCTGCAGTTCAGGATGAGAGGGGAATTGGGCCGTTTACTGACATCGCTGCCGACTATGGATGTGGCTGTCCTAAAGCCGGCTCGCCATGCAGCAGTGCCGGTGACCGCAGTTTTGGTGACCAACAGCTCGGGCATGTCAAGGCAGTTATCTGGGCTCACAACTCCGAATCAATGTGCATTGGGCGATCGGTAGCAACCGCACCTGATTTGCACCAGCTGTGCTGCAGTTGCAAAATAAGCCCCGCCTTCCAGCGAGCCGGTCGGCAGCAGAATGTACAGCTGAGCGAAACGCACAGCTTGCGCTAGCTGACTCAGTCGTGTCGAGCGCCCGGCGACGCTGTACGACAGACTCAGCTGTCTGCCAGTGCTGACACGTATCGCCAATAGCGGTGCGCTGGACAAGACGACCTTCAGCGCGTCTGAGTCGCCGACCACCGGCTGTTGCTGCATTGCAGCACAACAGTAGGCTGATCAGCAATTGCCTGCCTGGGGATGGCAAAAAATAAGCTGGAAAGTTCACTTGCAGTATTTAGCGCAACAAGGCATGGGAGGCGTAACAGCGACTCAACCATCTCGCCGCTCTCAGTTTCGGACAGGATCCAACAAACAGGCTGGTTGATCAGGAGTGGACTTTACTGTGCCTGAGCAGCCAAATTGTGGGTTGTGGCTACTGTCGATGCTGTGATGTCTCGGCGGCGGCGGATGCCAGGTCGCTGCAACTGTGGCATGGGCAACGCTGCAGCAGCTTCCAGGGAACTACTGATAGTGGCGCCCTGGGGTGTCTGCGATCCAAGCTGTTGCGACGTGTCAGCAGCAGCTGCGCTGCCGGCAGCGGCGCCGCCTGGGGGTGTCTGCAAAGTCTGCTGCAGAAGCTGCTGTGACGTGTCGGCAGCAGCAGCTGCGCCGCTGATGGCGGCGCCCTGGGGCAGCAGTGCCAGCCGCAGTGCTGGCAGGATCACTGGCTGTGTCTGCGGCTCTGCAGCCGTCTGCTCCTCGACTAGCTCGACTGGCTGCACGAGCCCTGCTTGGACGTCAGCTCGATGCCGCTGCAGTGCACCTGCTCGCTCGCGAGTGGCTGCCGATGATTGTACGGCTGCATAGAAGTTGGGCGGTGGCACCAGTCCGGACCTGTCCGCACATGATGAGGACACCTCATCGTGTGGCGTCCTCGACCATCTCAATGATGGTGCCAGCACCTGGGTTTTGTGAATGTTGATGAGTGAAGACTGCTGCTCTAATACCCCCGATAGTGCATTAAGGTCAACAGGACAGCTAGTTGACTGCAAGCATGCGATGGAGGTGAGGGTGGGAGTGGGTACTTGCAACGATAGCAATGAAGGCTGAGGGACGGGTGTTTGGAACTTTCGATAATGGCAAGTGCGCACCTGGGCTTTTTGGGCCGCGGCGTTGCCAGCGTGGCAGCTCGGCGCTTGATGGTCTGTTTCTTGCTGCTGATGTATTTATCGAGTTCAACCCGGTCGAAGTCGCCCTTGCCGCCCGCCTTCAGGCGGTCCCGCAGCTTTCCCGCCGTGATCTGTTGCAACAACATCCATTGGATGATCTCAACAGCTCTGAAAATGTGCCAGAGATGTATTACTAGGCTGTATCGGCGGGGAAACACTTGTCACGCGGCAGTCCAAGTTGCAGCTGGGCCACTTGCGGACTTGCTTACCAGACATCTCACATCCGCAGCATTCTGGTGGTTGCTTCCCCACCTTGTTCAGGCCGCCCATGTCAGCAATCTCCTGTTCCAGCACAGCCTTGTCGTCTGGAGAGTATCCCTGCAGCATAGACACACAGAGACTTGCTTACATGATCAGCGGAGTTGTTGCGGCAGCCTGCGACAACGGCACATAGCCGGTACAGCTCGACCACAAAACTGCAAGAGGCTGATCAGCCAGGACACCTGTTTGGCCGGCGCAAGTTTCGTAGCTGCCACAGTGGCAGCTGCCCGACGCGTGCGGGTCTGTAGGAGCACACAAGCACACGTTGGGCAGACCTTTAAATGGCTGCAAGTCAACCATGACAATCCTGACAGAATCGGGGATGACACTCTTGATTCAGAAATCACTGACCTGCCCAGGCGGCTGATCAGCATGCTGGGATGTGTCTGCGCTTGCCTTCGCCTGACTGCTACCCCCTGCATCTGGATCTGCATTGGCTGTTGGTGTGGCCGTTTCAACCAAAGGCCCCGCTGCTTCCGCTGCTGCATCCGTTGCCTGCCGCAGCTCACAGGCCAACAGCTCCCCGACAGCGCGGGCTGTCAGCTCTTGCAGTCCAGACAGCGGCGCACTCTGACTGTCTGCTGGCAAAGCTTCGTTGTGGTGCTGCCCCTGCCCCGAGCTAAGGGCGTGATGCTGCTGCAGCTTCGCTATCAGTTGCTGTGCTGCGCTGTCGCCGCCAAGCAGCAATAGTGGCAGCTGCAGCAGCTGGAGCAGGTCTGGCCAGCTCAGACCAGGCAGCAGGTGCGAGAGCGCTACTGTCGGAGCTGGTGCGACTGGCTGGCTGCCGCTTTTGGTGGTCAGCAGAAAGCCAGGGGCGCGGTCCTCGCCGCGAGATGGCAGCAACTGCGAGCAACAGACACATTGCGACTGCTGGCCAGAAAACTGTAGGCATCTACAGCCACATCTATCTGGCACTGCCTACTGGCGACGCGGCGAGGCGACATGCTGCAGATAAACCGTGGCAACCTGCCATGGATGCAAGCCTGGTACTTGCTCTTGACAGCAAGATTTCACTGCACCTTTACTGACCAGCAGGGCCAGACTAACTGCCAAATAAATCATCTGACGAGCGTCAGGGCAACTCACCCTGTAGCCCTCTAGACTGAGCGCTGCTTGCAGATGCTGAAACAGCGCATGACAGGCTTTGGCGGAGGCGAGGCGGGGACCCTGCAGGCAGTCTGGCCCAGGCAGGCCATGCTCCTTCCACAGGCGGTCAGGCAGCTGCGTGATCTGCGGATGCGAGAGCGCCTCAATGCCCAGCGCAGTGCAAGGCTCAGACCATGGCAAGTTCCTGGATACCAGTAATCAACGACAATGCTTTAAAAACTGGCAGAGGCAGGGCGAGTCTCAGCCTTGAAAACCCGCACCTCGCGACTCTTGATCATGCGCATCACCCGCAGCAGCAGCTCGGTGGTGCTGCGGACTTGCGCGCAGTCTGGCACTTTGTCGATTGCAAAGCTGGCGGCGCCACCATGCCCATCTGTGTCTTCCTTGCCAGCCGCTGATTCGTCGGCGCCAAAATCTGCACCGGCGTCTGCAAGATCAAAGCCGCCGGTGGCTGTCTCGTCTTCGGCATCGCTGCCGGTGGCATCATCGCCGACTCGACCGTTCTCTGAGTCAGGTGAGGCGCCGCTTGCAGCAGCAGCAGAACCACTTGCTGTTTCTGTCGCAGCTACTGGCACCTCATCTCCCGCTGGGTCGATGAACACACCTGGCAATCGCAGGAGCTGTAAAGCCAGGTCGCCTACGAAGCATGTTGGTGTCACGCAAATATGCTGCGAAATGCTGCTCGCAAAATAACCTGCAACAAACTGCATATGGACCAGCAGCGCTGTGCAGATGGCTGGTCACAGCATACCCGTCTGGTCGAGCTGTGAGATGTCCACTTCCTCGATGACATCGCTGCTGGTGATGTCTGCTGTTGATTTGCCTGCACATAGCTTTGGAACACCTATCAGCAGCGCTCCTAGTAGGACACAAAAAAGCACCTCATTGAAGCAATGCAGGCCTGACGATCAGCGTCAGCTCATCCCCCTGTACTCGTACCTGTGTCAGCTGCTGCCGCAGCTATTTCTGCTGGGCTCAGCACGAACGAGCGTCGTCCAGTGTTAATGACTGTCACTGCACCATACTGCGCAGTGGCAGGCTGCACTTTGAAGTACCGTCGTTCCAGTCGCAGGCAGTGGCCCTGCGGCCAGCGAACCTGCTTTCTCAGCTCAATTGAGAAACCAACTGTCGTCAGCCTGCAATCCTGTCCATGTCCCATTGCAAGCTATCAACCCGCAGTCGGCTGTCGTTCGGACCTTCAGCTTCGTGGCCTGCACAAAGCGTAGGCCGATCTGCACCAGGATGCCGTAGAAAGCCTCTCCCACTTGTAGATACAAGTCGAACATGCCGCCCGGGTACCTCCTGTGAGCGCACCAGCGTAAGATATTCTACTATATACCTGGCTTCACTCACAAGTGTCCTGCAGAGAACAGCCTCGTGACGAACATGAGTCGGCAATAGTAGATGCGCTGTCATAACACCACCTCTTGTGGATGGTGATCGAAACATCGCGGCCCAGCTCAGCCTTGAGCGCTGCCTCGCTGGCCTGCACAGCTTCTTGTAGGCCGTCTGCTAGGTCCTCTTCAACAATACCAGTAAAACACACCATCGCCGTCTGGCAGTGCAGCGAATCCACCCTGTTGCCTGGCCGCCATTGCGTGTACTGAGGGTCTGTGGGTCCGGCGCCATCAGCAGTGCCGGCACCTGCTCTGAGCTCACTAAAGCCCGGCTCGGTTTGAGCAACCCAGGCGGCTTTCAGCTGCGGCAGAGTTCTGCTCTGAGTCTCGCCCGTGGGCTGAGTACTGGGCCCTGGCTCGCTACCTGGCTGACTAGACATGTGCCGAAACGCTGTGCGTGTTAAGATTCAGTCTCCCAAACTCGCCGTTGCGGGAGCTGGCCCAGGTTTTGCTAACAGTAGCATCTGGTAGCGTCTTACAGAGTTTCTGCAATGGCAGATAGCCATTTCGAACCAACTTTCAATCGTCACATGACCCCTATGTTTCGGACCAAGTGTGCCCTCGGCGAGTTGAATTTAGCTGGTTTCTGTCAAGTCAATGTTTCAATGATATGATAACCAAACTGGATACCTGCCGAGTTCTGCAATAACATGCATGCATGTTTGCCAGGGCTGAGGGGACGAAGGAGGTAAAACGGGGTGCGATGTACGGGGAAAAATACCGGATTTGGCCGGGTTTTGTGCAGATCGTGACCAAGTGTGACGCGGCTTCGTGTCGGAGTTTGCACGTGTCTGGTTCAACCCCTGCCCAGGTTTTGTTCGGCTCTTGCGCCGCTTGAGGGCCGGCAGACTCGCGAGCGCCTCAACTGCTGCCATTGGCTTGTCGGATGCGCTCCATGTGGGAGTGTCAGATCCCACCTCCACAGCGTGACCATCCATGGTGACATCTGTCAAGGCTGTAAACCACGGCAACGCTGGAGCGATGGTCATCATTTCATCCGGCAGTCGTTCCTGCAATGCAGCAGTCTCCTGTAAGAAGCAAGTCAGACACCGCACTTTTGGCCGTGCAACACAAGACAACTGGCGCCCGCAATCACACTGTTGCATCACTTGTCTGCCGAGAAGTAGAAGGCATGCCATGAAGAGGCTGCTGCAATATCGACTGGCACCGAGCAATACCTCGTCGCTTGGAAGTTGCGACACAAACTCCAATTGTAGAAGGTTCGCCGCCGCTGAGGCCTCGCCGACAATCTGCACCCAGCCCAGCATTCATGTGGTGGGAGCAGCATTTTGACAATGGCAAAGCCTCATGTACTTGACAAATGACCGGGCTTATTCAGCGAACACATGCCTTGCCGCAGCTGGAATTGTGTTGCAGATTCACCTGAACGAAGCTTGTCAAAAACTCGGAAACAGTCTGCCGCATCTCAGCTGATGCTTCCAGCCGCAACATGCTGGGACAGTTCATCAGTACGCCTGTCGTTCGACACGAGAGAATGGTCAGCAGGAGGGAACGAGAACAACCTCATATCGGTTGACCTTAGAACGTTTTCGACAGCCGTCTTGAAGCACATGACTTTGCAACCTCATGTGCTCACCGCTTTCGCTCAGCTGCTGCATTAGGCGGTGGTCGCTGTAGAGGCCAAGTCCACAGAGAGTTTCTGCGGCACCAGTGTTCAATGCCAGGGCTGTGCAGGAATGTCTTTCCAGCACATTGGGATCCTAAGCTTAGAATTCCACGTGGACAAGTTGTCGC
>JADMIO010987955.1_pt1 | contig 24566 bp, 17 predicted proteins | sample 8958161 | NCBI WGS metagenome assembly JADMIO01 (sample SAMN16585339, study PRJNA669376) | soil metagenome | isolation source: Crop rotation soil | place: USA: Cullars Rotation, Alabama | collected 2011
CGCGACTTCAAGTCACGTGAATTCCAAGCTTCGGATCCCACTGTGCTGGAAAGACAGCCCGGACATTCCCTTTGACAACCGTCGCATTGTGGATACCGATCACCTTGGAGACCTGGGTGGCCTTCCCAAAGAAGTCATCGTCGTAGGGGCCGGCGTCGTGGGCCTGGAGTACGCGTCTTTCATGGCTGCCCTTGGCGCCGAGGTGACGTTGATCGACCAGCGGCCGGCTGTGCTGGATTTTATGGATCGGCAGATCGTCGAAGCGCTGTCGTACCACTTGCGGCAGCAAGGCGTCACTTTTCGGCTCGCGGAAAAGGTGACGAAGGTTGGAATCGACCCCGCTCGCGACCGTGTTTTCGGCGAGTTGGAGAGCGGCAAGAAAATACACGGCGATGCTCTCATTTACGCTGTCGGCCGCCAGGCCAACGGCGATCAACTTCAACTGGAAGCTGCCGGATTAGCGCCCGATTCGCGTGGCAAGGTGAAAGTGAATGAGTTCTTTCAAACGGACGTGCCGCACATCTACGCGGCCGGGGACGTGATCGGCTTCCCGGCGCTGGCGAGCACTTCCATGGAACAGGGCCGATTGGCATCGTGTCACATGTTTGGAGTTCCCTTTCAACACATGCCCAGCCTTTATCCCTACGGTATTTATACGATTCCGGAGATATCCATGGTTGGCCCGACCGAGGAAGAATTAACGGCGAAAAAAATTCCTTACGAGGTGGGAATTGCGAACTATTTTGAGTTAGCGAAAAGCATGATGCTCGGTGACGAGACCGGAATGCTCAAGCTGCTCTTTGATCCGGAAACGCACAAGCTTTTGGGCGTCCATGCGTTAGGACAGCGCGCGACAGAAATCATTCACATCGGCCAGGCCGTGCTCTTCTACGGTGGGTCGGTGGATTATTTCCATGACATCGTCTTCAACTACCCAACGCTGGCCGAAGCTTATAAAGTGGCTGCGCTGAATGGACTGAACAAGGTCTGAGTGTGCAGGCCGCTCATGCGCATCCACCCGTCGCCGTTATAGATTCCGCAAGGCTGCGCCGACCAGCTCGCTGGCCCGTTCCACGTCCGAGCGGGAAATGTCGAGATAGAACACGGCCCGGACGGCGTTCAGTCCAGACGGCAGCATGTGAAGCCCCAACCGATGAGCCTCGTCGACAAACCGGCCGGCAGTAATGCCTTTTAACCCAAAGCGGACAATGTTCGTCTCCACGGTGGCGGGATCGATGTCGATCTGCGGATAGGTGGAGATGTTTTGCGCAAAGCTCGCGGCGTTGGAATGAGTTTCTCCCAAACGGCTGCGATGGTGGTCCAGCGCATGAAGGGCTCCGGCGGCGATGATGCCGGCTTGCCGGAAGCCTCCGCCAAACTGCTGTTTGAACCTTCGAGCCCGGGTGATGAACGCTTTGGGGCCGGTGAGGCAGGAACCTACCGGCGCACCCAGAGCCTTCGAGAAGCAGACGCTGACCGTGTCGAATGCAGCCGCGTACCGCGCTTCGGAGACGCCGGTCTTCGCGGACGCGTGCCAGAGGCGAGCCCCATCCAGATGAAGGGCGAGCCCATGGTTACGGGCCGCCGCCGCGACCGCCTGGATTTGCTCGAGAGGCCAGATCGACCCCCCGCCGAGATTATGCGTGTTCTCGAGGCAAAGCAGTTTCACGGGGGCAAGAACCGTCGGGGGGAAAAATGGGTGGGGCACGCCCAGAGCAGCGACGACATCCTCGGCGGTGAAGATGCCGCGAACACCGGGAAGCAGACGGGGTAGAACGCCAGAGAGCGACGCAGGAGCTCCACCCTCCAGAAGGTAGACGTGCGCGTTCTGGTCAAAAAGCACGGAATCCCCTGGCTCGGTATGCGCGCGGAGGGCGACCTGATTGGTCATCGTACCTGTAACCATGTACACGGCATCTTCTTTGCCGAGCAGAGCAGCGGTGCGCTCTTCGAGCAGCCGCACCGTTGGGTCGTCGTGATACACGTCATCTCCGACCCCTGCCGCCGCCATGGCGCGCCGCATGGCTTCCGTGGGCCGGCTGCAAGTGTCGCTGCGCAGATCAATCATCCAGAGTGTCCTCCCCGCTATAAGAGTCTATGGCGGTTTGGCGGGACTATTGCCACCCTCCTCCCAGCGACTTGTAAAGGTCCACCACCGCCAGAATTTCCTCGAGCCTCAGCTGTGCTAAAACGAGCCTGGCTTGAAATAAATCACGATCGGCATCCAGGGCATTTAGCTGGGTGTCTACTCCGCCCCGGTACCGCAGGTAGGCCAGCCGCAGCCGGTCTTCCAGCGCGCCCACCAGGGCTTCCTGCTCTTCGCGGCTCTCCCGTACGCGCTGGTGCGCGATCAAGGCGTTGGAAACTTCAGAGAACGCCGTCTGAATAGTTTTCTCATACTCCACCAAGGTGAGCTGGCGCTCGGCTTCTGCGAATTTGACGCCGGATTTGATCCGCCCGGCGCGGAAAATCGGCTGAGCTAGCTGTGGAGTGAGATTCCACGTGCTGTTTGGTCCGCTGAACAGGCTGGACAATTGGGTGCTCGCGCCGCCCAATGCTCCGCTCAGGTTTACCTGAGGAAAATAGGCGGCCCGGGCGACACCGATTTCCGCATTGGCGGCAATCAGATTCTGCTCCGCCGCGCGAATATCGGGACGGCGCTCGAGCAAGGCCGAGGGCAGGCCGGCGGGGACATCGGGCGGAAAGTTCTGCTCAATGAAAGGACGCCCGCGCGGCACTCCGCTAGGGCTATCGCCGAGCAGAAGCCGGATCCGATTCTCTCTCTGCTCAATTTCCTGCTGGATCCGTGGAATGGTCTGCGCGGCTGTATATACCAATTGGTCGGCCTGCCGAAGATCCAGTAGCGTGGCGACTCCACCCACCTGTCGATTCTTGGTCAGTTCCAACGATTGGCGGCGCGTCTCCAGCGTCTGTTTGGAGATCTCCAACTCATAGTCCAACTCGCGCAAAGTCAAGTAATCGGTCGCTAGATCGCTTACCAACGTCGTCACGACAGCCTTGCGCGTTTCTTCCGTGCTCAAGAGCGCGGCGCGCGCAGCTTCCGTAGCCCGCCGCAGTTTCCCCCAAATATCAATTTCAAAGGAAAGCAAATTCAAAGCGGCAGTTCCGTAGTCGCGATTTTGGGAAGCGACAAACTGGGGCGATAACGGAGTTGCTCCATTCCGCGAAAGGCGATTGATGACCACCGCGCCGCCGGCGGCGAAGTTGGGAAATTGGTTGGAGCGTGTGACGCCAAGATTGGCCCTCGCCATTTCCACGCGCGCCACCGCTTCGCGCAAATCGTAGTTTTGCTCCAGCGCCCTGCGAATCAGCGCCTGCAGTTGCTCATCTTTAAAAACATCGAACCACTTGACGTCGGCGATGGAAGCCGCTTCGGGCGCTGACATCGGTTCCGGCGTACGAAAGGCCGCCGGAGTCTGTAGGGACGGCCGCTTGTAGTTCGGGCCCACGGCGCAACCGCCGAGAAGGATCGCAATCGGGATCAAGAACGTGAGTCGAAGCATCTTCAGTCTCCTGTTCCAGGTAAGGGTTCCGGGAGAGAAACGGGCTGCGTGGGCGCGCCGGAGATTTTCTCCACGAAGTAGAAGACAGCGGGCACCAGGAAGATGCCGATCGCGCTGGCCATCAGCATGCCGCCGATCACCGTCGTGCCCATGATCTGCCGCGCCACGGCGCCGGCGCCGCTCGCAACCCACAGCGGCACGCATCCGAGAATGAAGGCGAAGGAAGTCATCAGAATTGGCCGCAGGCGCAGCCTCGCGCCTTCCTCGGCGGCTTCAGCCAAGGGTCGCCCTTTCTCGTATTCTTCCTTCGCAAACTCGACGATCAGGATTGCATTCTTAGCGGCCAGGCCGATCAGCATCACCAGCCCGATTTGCGAGTAAACATCGTTTTCGATCTGCACCATGTAGGCCGGCAAAAAGTAGCTCAACACGGTACGCCGCAGCCATAGGGCTCCGAGTGCGCCGAAAATCGCTACGGGAGTGCTGAGCAGAACACTGAACGGCAATGTCCAGCTTTCATACAGCGCCGCAAGAATCAAAAACACGAAGAGCAACGAGAATGCAAAGATAACCGAAGGGGAGATCCCCTCCTGCGCCTTTTTGTCCTGAAACGACATACCGGAATAGTCAAAGCCCATTTCCGATGGCATCGTCTCTTTGAACGTGTCTTCCAGCGCTCTCATGGCCTGGTCCGTGCTGAATCCGGGCGCGGCCGCTCCGTTCAATTGCGCCGAGCGGTACTCGTTGAAGCGCATAGTGAATTCCGGGCCACTGCGGGATTCAAAGGCCGTCAGCGTGGACAACGGGACCATTTCCCCGCTGCTGTTTCTGACATAGAATTGGCCGACGTTTTCCGGTTTGGTGCGGTATTCGCCTTCCGCTTCGACATAGACTTGCCACTGGCGGCCAAAGCGATTGAAGTAGTTGATGAACAAGCCGCCCATGAAGGCCTGGATGGTCCGATACACATCGTTGATCGGAACACCTTGCTTGATGACCTTGTCACGGTCCACGTGGACGAACTGTTGCGGCACGCTGGGCAGAAATGTCGTGGTCAGGTTGCCGATCTCCGGCCGCTTGCGCGCGGCCGTCATGAACTTCGCCACGTTGTCGGAGAGGAGCTTGACATCACCGCCCGACCGGTCCTCCAGAATGAAGGTGAACCCGCCGGACGTTCCGACTCCAGGGATCGCAGGCGGTGAGAAGCCGAAGGCCACTGTTTCCGGAACCGTACGGAACGCGGCGTTCAATCGAGCTTTGATTTCCTGAAACTGCAGCTCGCGGGTTTTCCGGCCGCCCCATTCCTTCATGCTGATGAAGCCGAACCCGTAGTAGCTGGTCCGAACCAGGCTGAGCAGGCTGAACCCAGAGATGGTGGTGACATGCTCGACGCCCGGAATCCCGGCGGCCACCTTTTGCAGCTTCGCCATCACCTCCTCCGTTCGCTGGAGCGAAGCGGAGTTGGGAAGCTGCACATTGATGTAAAAGAAACCTTGATCTTCGTCGGGAACAAAACTGGTGGGCAATTTGCCGCCCAGGAAATATCCCGCCGCGCCAAACCCAACCAGCAAAAGCAGGGCAACGGCACTCTTATGAAGCAGCGCGCTGGAGATGCGAACGTAACCATTCGTCGCCCGCTCAAATAAACGGTTAAACCACGCGAAGAACCTTGCCAGTGGACCCGTGCTTTGTACTTTCGGCTTCAGAATCAAGGCCGCCAGGGCCGGACTCAGCGTCAGCGCATTGAACGCGGAGAGGATGACGGAGATGGCGATGGTGACGGCGAACTGTTGATAGAGCTTCCCGGTTATACCAGGGATGAATGCGGTTGGCACGAACACCGCCGACAGCACCAACGCAATGCCGATCACGGGCCCAGAAAGTTCCTCCATCGCCTTCATGGCCGCTTGCCTCGGAGCGAGACCTTCCTCGATGTGGCGCTCCACTCCTTCCACCACGACAATCGCGTCGTCCACTACGAGGCCGATCGCCAGCACCAATCCGAATAGGGACAGAGTATTGATACTGAACCCGAATAGCGGAAAGAAAATAAACGTGCCCACCAGCGAGACGGGCACGGCCAGCAATGGAATTAGGGTCGATCTCCAACCTTGCAAAAACAGATAGACCACCGCGACCACCAGCACGATGGCTATCAGCAGCGTCTCGACAATCTCCTTGATGCCCTCGCTGACGACGAGAGTGGTATCCACCGGCACGGTGAAATCGATGTCCTCGGGAAACCGCGTCTTCGCCTCAGTGAACAGTCTCCTCACACCCGCGGCCGTTTCGACGGCGTTGGAGCCGGGCAATTGATACACCGCGATCACGGCCGAGGGCGCGCCGTCCAGGTGCCCTGTGATGCTGTAGTCCTGAGAGCCTAGTTCCACGCGCGCTACATCCTTGATGCGGACGATTCCGGTATCGGACGTCTCGCGCACCACAATCTGCTCAAATTCTTCGGGCGAGCTCAAACGGCCTTGCGCGCGAACGGAGTAGGTAAACGGCTGGCCTTGGGGAATCGGCTCGCTGCCCACCTGCCCGGCCGGGTTCACGGTGTTCTGGGTCTGAATGGCGGAAACAATCTCGGGAACGGTGATTTGCAGCTTCGCCAGTTGGTCCGGCTTCACCCACAGCCGCATGGCATACTGACCCGCGCCAAACACCTGAACGCTGCCGACCCCGCGTACGCGAGTCAATTGGTCGACCATGTTGATATAGGCGTAGTTCGCCAGGAACCTCGCATCGTGGGTTCCTTTGGGAGAATTCAAAGCGACCAGCATCAGCGGAGCCAGAGTCGATTTCTGCACTGTGACGCCATAGTTGGTGACATCGGCCGGCAATTGCGACGCTGCCTGTGTCTCGCGGCTTTGGGCCAGAATCAAATCCGTGTTGGGATCGGTCGAGACGTCGAAGTTGACGATCATCCTCATTTGCCCATTCGCCGTGGCATTGAGCGAGTACATGTAGTTCATATTGTCGACGCCGCTCATCTGCTGCTCGATGGGAGTGGCCACCGCTTGCTCAATGGTTTGCGCGTCGGCGCCGACATAGATTGCCGAGAGCTGAATCTCCGGTGGAGCAATCTGAGGGAACTGGGCGACAGGCAGGCCAACCACGACAACCGCGCCCAGAATCACGGTGAACAAGGCGATCACGATCGCCACAATCGGCCGGTTGATAAAGAATTTCGACATGGCGGGTTACCTCGTCTCAAACGGCTTCGAAATTACCTTCATCCCCGGGCGAACCTGCTGGATGCCATCCACCACGACGTGCTCGCCGGCTTTGACGCCTTCGCGAATAATCCATTCATTGCCGAAAGTCTCGCCGACTTTTACCGGTTGAATCCGTACTTTCCCGCCGTCATCGACAATGGCCAGCTGACGTGTGCCTTGCAGGTCAATCACAGCCTGTTGTGGAACCAGCAACGCCCCTTTCTCAATGTTGAGCGCCGTGCGAACCCTGCCATACTGGCCGGGGCGCAGATAGTTGTTGGGATTGGCAAATAATGCCGCGATCCGGATGGCGCCGGTCTTGACGTCTACCTGGCGATCCGCGGAGTAGAACTTTCCTTTCTGGGCATAAACGCTGCCATCCGCGAGAATCAGGTCAAACTCCAGGCGCTCCCGGGAAGCTTCTCGCGCAGCGGCCGTCGGAAACTCGCGCCCCCGTTGCATATACTGCTGCTCACTGGCATTGAAATAGACCTTGATGGGATCAACCGTAGAGACCGTCGTGATGGGCCCGCTGGCGGGGCTTACCAGCGCTCCAACCTGTTGCTGCGCGATCCCTGGAATACCGTCAATGGGCGCCGTCAGGCTAGTGAAGCCCAACTCGATGCGGGCCGTTTCCACCGCAGCCGTGGCGGACTGAACGGCGGCCGTGTCGGTGATGATTTGCGCTTTGACCGTTTCCACCTGGGCTTTGGCAGCCTGAAGCTGGGCCTGCGCGGCGATGTTGTTCTGCGTCGCGTTGTCCAGGTCCTGTTGGGTGATCGCCTGTTGTTGTGCCAGCGGCGTATATCGATCAACGTCCAGTTGTGTCCGCCGTTGATTGGCCTGCGCGACCGCCACCTGCGCTTCGGCGAGCGTCTGTTGGGCGCGAGCCTGCACCAACTGCCCCTCGGCTTGAGCTAGCTGGCCGCGCGCACGATCTAAAGCCGCCTGAAAAGGGCGGGGGTCGATTTGGAACAACGGCTGGCCCTTCTTGACGAAGTTGCCTTCGACGTATGTCTGCGAAATCAGATAGCCGGAAACCTGCGCCTTGATATCGGCGTTGACCAAGCCATCCAGAGTGCCAATCCATTCCTGATAAAGCGGCACATCCATTTGGCGCACGTCAGCCACACGCACTTGAAGCGGCGCTGGAGCCGCGGCGGTGCCCGTTGCCTTGCTGCAACCGATGGTGACGATCAGCAGGCCGGCAGTTGCCAGCAGCGTGACGGGTTGGATCGCGCTCGCGCGCTCCTTGGCGGGGAATTTACGATTCAGCATAGGCATTGCGTTTCCTTTCTTAATAGATCGCTTGCGGCTTGGATCAACAGGGAGAGCTTTTACCGGCGGTGACGAGGGCGGCGTAGTTTGGAATATTGCAAAGAGCGGCATCTCATGCTCCTAGCCTGCGTTCACCGGTTTCCATACTCCGTGAACACGAAGTCTCTTGCCTTTGCCGTAGTGTGACACGTGAACCCGCGCTTGGCATCGTTGCCTGCGGCGTACCGGCTGTAGTTCGGGGGGCGCGTCAGCCCGGCGGCACGGCCGAGATTGACGTCATGGTCATCCGCGAAGGCCAGAACCTCTCACGCAGATTTTACGCGGATCGAATTGTTACGCGCCAGAAACGTTTCGTTTCAATCCACATCGACGGTCAAGTCAGGATTCTGCTTGATCTAGGGAATTGTTCCATGTATCATTCGATGAAGATTCACGACTGGAAGTTCATTGCCTCGCGGACTCCGCTCGTCCGTAGTGCGGGCGAGCACCGGTCCTGAGTTCAATAGTTCCATTTCGTCCAATAGTTTGCTGGATTCCAAGGCCGGTCACTATTCCGGCTCTCCGATAAGAGAGGTGGCGTGTTTGCGCCTCAGCCGTTGCAACATTTCCGTTCGTCAGGCTATGTCTTTTAGCTGTCGCCCGCGGCCCGCTCTGTGCATGGCGATGGTCATGCTGGCTTTTACCGGCGCGCTAGAAGCCCAACCGCCGGCGGCGCCGGTCTCTACCAGAACCGGAGAAATCGAGCAGGCGCGTGCCCAAAAAGCCGCGACTCTCAAGCCGGAGGAGGTTTCCAAAGCAGAGCGGGTCCTGCGTGATATTCGGGATCGCAAACTCCTGGAGCGAATCTCCTCGGGCTATAACGGGCTCCGGGTGAAGCTGGGCAACATGGTGACGGGCGGCGGATTCGCCCTTGGCCCGGAATATCTCCGCGAGGATCTCTTCGGCGGGAACCTCACTGCCCGAGCGTCCGCGCAGGCCTCTACGCGACGCTATCTGAAATTCGAATCAGAAGCTTCATTGCCTCATCTTTGGAACGATCGTATTTCCTTAAGTGCCGTCGCCTCGTACCGCAACTATGGCAGCCTCAACTACTATGGTCCGGGGCCGGATTCCTCCAAAGCTTTCCGTTCGAACTACCGGCTGGAAGACACGGCCGTGGATGGCATTGGCGCGTTTCAGCCCAGCAAGTTTCTCAAGGTGGGCGGCTCGGTCGGCAATCTGTGGGTCAACGTGGGCCCGGGGACGGACTCGCGGTTCAGTTCCACCGATCAGTTCTATAGCGAAGCAAAAATCCCCGGAATTCAGCGCCAGACTAATTTTTTACGTACAGGCGTTTTTGCGCAGATTGACTATCGCGATTATCCCGGTGGCGCCAAGTCCGGCGGTAACTACATTTTTCAATATAGCTGGTACGACGACCGGCAGCTGCATCAGTACGGGTTTCGCCGCATGGACGCAGAGATTCAACAATTCATCCCGTTCTTCAACAAGACGCGGCGAATCGCCCTACGTGCCAAAGGGACCTTTACCGAATCGGACGGCGGCCAGCAGATTCCGTTCTATCTGCAGCCCATCCTTGGCGGCTCGGATGATCTTCGCGGCTACCGCTTCTTCCGCTTCAGCGATCGCAATCGCGTCGTCTACAACGCCGAATATCAATGGGAAATCTTTTCCGGCCTCGATGGTGCGGTGTTCTTCGACGCGGGCAAAGTAATGCCGCGCCGGTCGCTGCTTAAATTCTCCGATCTCGAAACCAGCGCCGGCTTTGGACTCCGCTTCAACGTGCGCAACGCCACCTTTCTCCGGGTTGACGTCGGCTTCAGCCACGAAGGCTTTCAAGTCTGGTTCAAATTTAACGATACATTCGTTCAGCGTCGTTTTGGCACTTCCACGGGCCAGCCTACTTACTAGCGAGGCAGAATGAAGAACCTGTCGATCCTACTATTCATGGCGGCCGCTGCATACGGCCAAAAATTTTACTCAGACGATCCCTTAGAGTCCGAGCCGCCGCCCATATCCATCAAAGAAGCGAAGAATCGCAAACTGAGCGACTACTACGATCTTCTCAGTCACCAGTTTGGCAAGGTGGGCGAACGCCAGCCTGAGAAGGGGCCTCCCATCCGGGCGCGCGGCGTGAACACGCTCGGCGAGCCCCTGCAGGGAGCCTGGTGGCAAAAGCGCCACTACTATCGCCGCATGACGCTCGACCAGTTGAAGCAAGGTCCAGACCCGACCGGATTGCCATCCACCAGCGGCAAATGGACCGTTGTGTCGGCGAAGAACGAGGGCGTGACTCCCGGCTTTGTGATTATTGACGCCGACAAGCGCCGCTTTTTCATCAAGTTCGATCCGTTGAGCAACCCTGAAATGGCGACAGCGGCCGACGCCATCACGTCGCGCTTCTTTTACGCCATGGGTTATTACGTGCCGGAAAATAACATCATTCACTTCCAGGCGGATCAACTGGAGCTTGGCGCTGACGTTCAATTGCCCGACAAGTCGGGCCGGCCCCGGCAGATGACTCGCAAAGACCTGCTCGAGATTCTGCTCAAGGTTCCCAAGAACAAGGAAGGTTTGTACCGCGCGACTGCTTCCGCCGCGATCACCGGCAAACCCGTTGGCCCGCCGCGCTACTACGGCACCAGAAGCGATGATCCGAACGACATCGTTCTCCACGAGCATCGCCGCGACATGCGGGCTTTGCATGTGATCGATGCCTGGGTCGATCACGACGATTCCCGCGCGATCAATAACTTCGATTCACTGGTCACCGAAGGCGGCCGCTCCTTCATCCGGCACTATCAGCTGGACTTCGGCTCCACTCTCGGCAGTGGCACGCAAAAGGCCAACAGCCCCCGTTCGGGCAATCCGTTTTTCTCGTGGAAAGATTCAGGCACACAGCTATTCACTCTTGGTTTGGCGGTGCAACCCTGGGCGCGAGCGGACTATAAAGATTTCCGTTCTATTGGCAGGTTCGAATGGAAGGTGTTCGATCCGGAGAAGTGGCTGCCGGAATACCCCAACCCCGCCTTTCGCAATCGTCTGCCCGACGACGAATTTTGGGGTGCAAAACTGGTTACGGCTTTCACTGATGACGAGATCCGCGCCATCGTAAGCACGGGCCAGCTCACCGATAAAGCTGCCGAGGCCTGGTTGATTGAATGCCTCATCGCGCGCCGCGACAAAGTTGGCAAAGCCTACTTCTCAAAACTGCTGCCGCTCGACAAGTTTCGCGTCGAAGCAGGCCAGTTGGCGTGGGACGATCTAGGTGCGTCGCATAAATACATGCCGGCGGCTGACGTTACCTTCCAATGGGCGACCTTTAACAACTCGAACGGCACAAAGGTTGACATTCCCGGTGCTAACACGGCGCGGGTACCATCGCTCGCCAGTGGTTATTCCGTGCTCACGATCCAGTCGAAGGCCAAAGCCAGTCAGAAGATCGAGGTGTACTTACTCCACGCGGCCTCGGGACCGCGCCCGGTCGGACTGGAACGTTACTGGTAAGCCAAACTAGTAGCCACGCCCAATGCCACCAATTAAGGACCCGCTCGACCGGCCCGCCTATCAATCCATGCCGGAGATGCGCTCCGCGCAATCCGTTCCGAACTTCAAGACGATTGGCCAGCCTCCGCGCAGCCCGCTGGAAAAGCTGCTCAGCTATCTGGCGGATGTCCGGGCCGGTGAAGGGGCCGGAGCGTTGTTGCTGATGGTCAACGTCTTCCTGCTGCTGTTTGGCTATTACCTGCTGAAGACGGTGCGCGAGTCGCTCATCCTGGTGGAAGGCGGCGCTTACGTCAAGGCCTATTCCAGCGCCGCACAGGCCGTGCTGTTGATTGTGCTGGTGCCCATCTACGGCTATGTAGGAACGCGCGTCGCCCGCATCAAGCTGATTACCGGCTTGCTCCTCTTCTTTGCCGCCGACCTGATCGTGTTCTATTTTGCCGGCGTCGGCGGCGCGCGCGAGGGTGTCGCTTTCTATATCTGGGTGGGCATCTTCAACGTGTTTGCCGTCAGCCAAATATGGGCCTTTGCGAACGATATTTATACCGAAGGGCAGGGCAAGCGCCTGTTTCCGATGATTGGCATCGGCGCGAGCCTCGGAGCCTGGCTCGGTGCGCAAGCTGCCGAGCGCTTGGTCGCGGTCTTGAAGCTGAACCCGTATCAACTCCAGATCATCGCCGCGGTTTTGCTGGTGGTCTGCTGCGGCATCACGCTGGCCGTGAACCGCATCGTGATCCGCAGCTCCGAAAAGGAAATGGCTGCGCATAACGATCAGAAACTCGCCTCCGGCGATGGCTTCAAGCTCATCTTTCAAAGCCGTTACCTCATCTGGATCGCCGTTCTCACCGTCCTGCTGAACATAGTGAACTCAACTGGCGAGTTCCTGCTTGGTTCCTTCGTCAGCGAACAGGCCCACCTGCTGCATCCGGCCAATGAAGCGGCGCAGAAACAGTTTGTCGGGGAATTTTACGGAAATTTCTTCGCCGGGGTGAACCTGTTGGGGTTCCTGCTTCAATCGCTGGTTGCTTCGCGGCTGTTCCAGGCCATTGGAGTGCGCGGCTCGCTCTATCTGTTACCTTCGATCGCCCTGGTCAGCTATAGCCTCCTTGCCGTGGTCCCTATTCTGGGTCTGGTGCGCTGGACGAAAACTCTCGAGAACGCCACCGACTACTCCATCCAAAACACCATCCGCCAGGCCTTGTTCCTGCCCACCTCGCGCGAGGCCAAGTACAAAGCCAAGGCAGCCATCGATACGTTTTTCATGCGCTTGGGAGACGTGGTTCAAGCGGGCGTGGTTAAGGTGGGCGCGGAACTTCAGCTCGGCTTCACCGGCTTTGCCTGGTTCATCGTCGGCCTTACTCTGGCGTGGCTATGGGTAGTGTCCCGGCTCGCTCGCGAGCACCGGCGGATGCAATTTTAAGGCTATCGAGAACGCTCTGCTGCGAAGCCATCAAGGCTTCCAATGCCTCCTCGGGCTCCTTTTGCGACGCTTGAATCATCGGTCCGTCGGTTAACTCGCGGAGTTGGCGGAACATCTTCGGCGGTAAATTAGTTTCCAAATATTCCAGCGCCAACCCCTGCAGCAATCGGTCGGCGCTGTGTAACGCGCGAAAGGCGACTTTGAGTGGTTCACGCGGCAATACCAGCGCAAGCAAACTGAATATATGCTCCAGCGACCAGTTCGCTCGGTCGCGCAAAACATCGTCCAGATACGAATACTGCGGGTCTGAGTCTTCCCGGCGATCCAACAGCCTCCGTCCCGTCCAGATGGGCCGGGAAACCGACAGTTCCTTTTCGACCGTGGACATGATTACAGCCGAATCGACATGAAGAGCCGGGTTCACCTGCAGCAGGAAATCCAACGCGCGGCTGACATTGAAGCGAACTTCGAACCGTGCATCGCCGAGCGCCTCCACCAGGCCAGCCACCGCGCGCTGTGAGTTGGAATAAGCGAGCACTCGCGGAATACGCCTTCGGATTGCCAGGTCGCCCTCCGGATCGAGCAGGGCATCCGTCAGCTGTCCGATCATCTGGTGCGCGTGAATAATGAGATAAGCCCGGGCCGAATGGCACACCTCGTTCCAGGCCAATAGCCGAATCAGTTGGGGGCCAAGCAGCGGGTCGAAGGGCCGTGTGGGTTCCAAAGCCGCCAGCACCCTCGATGGCACCGCGGATCGTAGCTCGGCCAATTGCAAGGCCCACGGGTCCGCCGGTCGAACGGGTGCGGCCGGCAGCTTATCTCCATGCGTTTCGCTGTTACCGGCGGCCTGGGCCAAGGACATGGGCTGCCGCGGAACCTGGTTGATGATACCTGAGTGCCAAATCGCCGAAAGCGTCGTCGCATCCTGCGCTTCGGATTCATCAATTTCCACTGCGCGTGTCAGTAGCCCGTGTTCCAGCACTCCGGCATAGGCTTTATCCATGCGCAGGGTGATCCAAACGCCGATGCCTGCCAGAGTGATCGTTGTGGCCAGCACGGGCATGGGAGCCTGTTGCGGTCCAAACAGAAGCAGAAGCTGAACCAGCGTCGCACCCATCGCATCGCCAAGCCGGTCGCAAGCGACGTCGATAAATGTCTTGATGGCGCGTTTTTCTTTCGGTGGAATCGGCGTGAAGAAAATCTCGTAGCCCGAACGGAACAGCGACCCGCGCAATACCTGTTCCAGTCCGCGGGCGATGGGCATCATCAGGAATACGGGCGCGAACAGCGAGGCGCCGGCGCCGAGAGCGATCGCCAGGGGATGGCACATCACCGTCCTGCCCAAGCCGAACCGTCGCAACACCGGCGGAGCCACAAAGGTTTGAGCCAGAAAACTTAAGACCTGTGTGATGGTGTAGAACGCCGCAAAATAGCGCGTTAAGTTGGGGCCTTTCCCGAAAACGCGCGTGGCTTCGGTTTTGAAAAGGAAATCCAACAGCATGGCGCTCATCGTGCCTACCAGCACCAGCACCGCCAGGTTTTTGAGAAAGGGAGCTTGCTTCAACGCGTTTCGCGCACCTTCCCATGTCGATACCGGTGCGTCATCACTCGCGCTCGTGGAGGGCGCGTCCCGCATCCTCCAAATCACCGCCGCACAGGTCAGATGAAATACGGCCAACGGCAGCAGCAGTCCATCTACTCCGAAATAGGCGGTCCAACGCTCGGCGACGACACCTCCCGCAATTCCGCCCAATGTTCCCATCCCGGCAATGCGGCCGAAGTAAGCGCGCGCTTCGTGCGGCGTGTAGTATTCACCGGCGATGCTCCAGAATCCGCTGAGGACGGCCGCTCCCAGGCCGACGACGTGCAAATAGATCAGCGCGGCGACGGCCGAACGCAGTGAAGCGGTCCCCGCCGTTGTGCCCAAAGACAGTAAGTAGTATTCGGTGAGGTGAAGCGCCCCCCCTATCGCCAGTGCACCCGCCACGACCCTCGGCGGACCAAATTTCGATATCAAGCGTGTGATGGTCAAGCCGATGGCGATAGAAACGAGTGCGGCTGCCGCGGCTATTTTGGGCAGGTCGGTCGACGGAAACTGAGAAAGGAAAATGCCGTCCCGCAGCGCTTTCCCCGCGATCTGGTGCGCCACCATGAATGCGGCGGCAAACATGAAGATGCGGGTCTGGCTTTCAATGCTGGATTTCTTCAATGCGCGATCATCCTACCCATCCGGGCCTTGCCGTGTAAACCCGCCTACCAGGCAGCGGTGGCCTTCGCATCGCTTATATGCTCCATTCGTTCCTCGCGTATCGGAGTCTGGGTTGCCACATCCGGCGCATTCGTTTCCCACCACCGGGTCGCTTCCTCGTCGCCCCATGGAGGTACATCTTGCAGGCGCCGCAGTCTGCGGGCAAGGTCCTTAGCGGACGGGATCCGGTCCTCCGGAGCCTTGGCGAGTAGCTGCATCACAATATCCGCCAGTGTCTCCGGAATCGGCAGTTCGGTCCGCTGCTGGAGCGGCACGGGCTGTTTCTGCGCATGGGCCAGAGTCAGCGCAAAGGGCGTGCTTTCCTCAAAAACCAATTGGCCGGTAAGGAGGAAGTACGCCACGCAGCCGAGGCTGTAGAGATCAGCACGTCCATCGATGATCGGCCCCCCCATTGCGATCTCCGGCGGCAGGTAGGCCGGCGTGCCGGTGGCCGCGCCTTGCATCGTCAATAGCGTTTGATCCACCATGGAGGCGACCTTTACCAGCCCAAAGTCGAGCACCTTGGCAAAGTCATACTGGAGCCCCAGCTTGCAGAGCAATATGTTCTTCGGCTTGATGTCCCGGTGAACCATGCCCGCCTGGTGCGCCTCTTCCAGAGACTCGCAGACCTGGGTCAGGATGCGCACCACTCTGCCCGGTTCCATGGGGCCATAGCGGTCCACCAGCATCTGCAGATCCACTCCGGTCAGTAGTTCCATCACGTAGAAATACGTCCCGTCCTTCGTCTTGCCGAAATCGAACAGATCCACTGTGTGGGGAGACCGCAATCGCGCCGTTGCTTGAGCTTCGCGCTCGAAACGGGATTCCATCATTCGCGCTTCACGTCCTGAGCCGGCGGCTAGAACGTCGGGCCGGATCAGCTTGATTGCCGCATCGCGCGCCAGCAGTTTGTGCTTGGCCCGCCATACTTCTCCCATGCCGCCATAGCCCAGCTGGAAATCCAGCTTATAGTTCCCCAGGTCTTCGGCACGCTGCTGCGTGTAATAGATCCGCACCATCCGGTAGTTGAACAGGTACATCCAGGCAGCCGTGACGATCAACGGCAGAATCCACGCGGCCAACCGGTTCCACGGGAGCGGCGCGAAGTGAAATACCTGCAAGTTGACGAAGTAGGCCAATGGCCACGAGAGCATGCAAAGCATGGCCGCCAGTCCGGCGCGCAAGGGAGCGTTCGGCATCAGGAACCCGCACAGCACCATCCAAATCGCAACTCGCGATACGCCAATCACCGGGGGATCGGCACTGGAAAACATCGACGTGTCTTGCATCGCGAGGCCAAAGGCAATCAGAATCTGAAAGGCCAGGCCAAAATCCAGCAGGCGCTCTTTCTTCAGCCAACCGTTGCGCTGCACCACAACAAAGCCAACCGACAGAAAGAACATGAAGACGAAAGTCAGGCGAATCAGCGGCTGCTGCCAGGCGTTCACGAATTCGGCTTGGAGGGCGTATTGCGCCAGCGTCATCAGCAGAGAAGTGACGCCGGCCAGAGCGCTGACCCAGCACAGGCCCGTGACGGCCTTTTCCACGATGGGAGCCGGGAGCCGCGCTGCCGCCGGACCCGGGCTGGCGGCACCATGCGAAGTGGCGCGTTGAAACTGCATGCGGTGCCTTTCTTAACTATTCAATCTAGTATCGACCACACCTTGGATGCTGCCAAGCCGCCGAAAGACGCTCGGTGGCGGAAGGAGCAGGCCCCCTGCTACCCGCTTCGCCGAGGCGCTCTATGATGGAATGATCTCTGCCCAGCATCGCGTCTTGGGGTTGACCGTGACGTGACTATTCCAGGGCGCAAGGCTTGAGCAATGTCAAGGATCAGGACGCAATAGGCGATCACCATGCCGCCCAATACCGATCGGCCCAAGGCCTCCGCCGGGCTCCCCCAGCCAGCAAAGCTTGCCGAGCCCGTCCATATCACCCCCAACGCACATACCCCGGCGCCGCATCCCGGCGACATTTACCGCAGGCTGGGGCGGGTGGCATTGATCTACGCCACGGTCTATTTCATCGCCCACCTTGCCGAGATCGCCAGCGGCAGCTTCGATCCCGTGCAGGGGTTCTCCTTCGGCAAGGCCAACCTCGTGGCTTTGGTCTGCATTCTTTCCGGCCTTGCTGTCTTCCTTCTGGCATGGACACGCAAACTCGACCCGCACAAGATGCTGGCGGTAGGCCTCGGGTTTGAGGTGATCGCGGCGGCCGGTATCGATCTATTTCTCACCTGGATTCCCATCAACGGCGGCGCGCTGATTGGAGTCTCCTGGGTCACGGTGTGGATCATCTGCTTCGCCTTGGTGATCCCCGCCGCGCCCGCACAAACGCTGTTCGGCTCGCTCGGAGCCGCGACCATGACGCCCATCCTGTTCGGAATTGCCGTGCTTCGCGGCGTGTCGGAATGGAATCCGCTCACGATGTTTCTCCTCAGCTTCCCCAACTACGTGTGCGTGGGCGTAGCGTGGTTCAGTTCGCGGGTCATCTACGACATGCGAAAGGAAGTAAGCGCCGCTCGAGCCATGGGAAGCTATCGGCTCGTCGAGCCCCTGGGCCAAGGTGGCATGGGTGAGGTATGGCGTGCCGAGCATCATCGGCTGGCGCGCCCGGCCGCCATAAAATTGATCCGGCCTGACATGATCGAGGCCCGGCATGGAGCCGCGGCCGCCTCGCTATTTCAACGTTTCGAGCGGGAGGCCCAGGTCACGGCGACGCTGGAATCGGCGCATACGGTTCGGCTCTATGATTTCGGCATCAGCGATGACGGCAGCTTCTACTACGTCATGGAGCTCTTGCGAGGGTTGGATCTGCAGCGCCTCGTCGAACGCTTTGGCGCGCTGCCTCCGGCCCGCGCCGTGCACCTGTTGCGGCAGGCCTGCCATTCGCTGGGTGAGGCGCACAGCCGCGGCATGATTCATCGCGACGTCAAACCGGGGAATCTCCACATCGGCCGCAGCGGCCAAGACTACGACTTCATCAAAGTTCTGGACTTCGGCTTGGCAAAGGCTCTGTCGCCGGGCGAGGACGATCTGGCCTTGACCCAGACCGGGTCCACCACCGGCACACCGGCGTATCTGGCTCCAGAACTGGCTCTCGGCAAAGCGGAGGCCGACGGTCGCGCCGACATTTACTCATTGGGGTGCGTTGGCTATTGGCTGCTGACCGGGCATCTGGTATTTCAAGCGGCAACGCCCTTCGAAATGGCCATGCACCATGTCCAGAAGGCGCCTCTGCCGCCGTCGCAGGTTTGCGAAACAGGCATCCCCCATGAACTCGATGCCGTCATTCTGGCATGCCTGGAAAAGGAGCCGGGACGCCGGCCGCGGAGCATGGCCGATTTGTCGGAACGGTTGCTCCGAATTGGTTCCAGCCGTTGGAGCCCGGAAGAAGCACAAGGCTGGTGGCACGCCAATGTCCCCGATCTCAGCATCGAGAACTTGCCTAAGAGTGTCCATCAGTAGCTGACGAGCAGTAGCTGACGAGGCCCGCGAGCCCCGGCTGCAGTTATTCGATCGGAATCGTCTCCTTGCGGCCGTCGAAATCGAGCAGAATTTCCGGTTGATGGGCTTTGGTCCAAGTGCAGCTGCCGGGGGTGTTAAACGCTGTCTCCGACGCTTCCGCATGATCCTCGAATAGGATGCGGCTCAGCGGTAGCCACGAGATGTTTCGGACCACGAAGAAGGAACGCGCTCCGCCCCACATATCCACAAACGCGTGCGTTTCGCAGGCGTATCCCTTTCCCAGCTCAACCCGGTTGAATCGGCGGTAGTCGCCTCTTAGCCGCACCATGGGATAGAGCACCAGCGCGATCGCTAAAACGGTGATTCCACCGAGCGCCGCCGCCGATTTATTCAACAGCGGTTTCTCCGGGATCCAGCGCGGGCAGAACACGATGGGCCATGCCGTGAACCAGAGCAGAAGCGCCAGGCAGAGCATGTTCCAGGAGGCGGCGGGCATGGCGATTTGGGAGTTGCTCCAGGCCAGCCAGGCGCTAACCCCGGCGAGCGACAGAAAGCCGAACAGGTGCATTTCCTCGCGGCGGCGAGTGGCGGCGCGGAGCCGGTGAGACAAACGGAAGATCGCGAACGGATAAGCAAGCACGGCTATCCGAAGCGCCCAATGAAGGGCGGCCGCGAGTTCCGGCTTGAGCAACATCGTTCCAATGATCGGACGCGGACCGCCGCGGCAGGAGGCGGCAATTTACCTACGCCGAAATGGCGGCGCTTGGGAACGGCGGCCGCGGTCTAAACAACCGCCAGCACTTGGACGATGGATGTGAGGGGAACCCGCCAAGGAAGTCGCCAGGGAGTCGAGATGAAAGCAATTTTGGCCGGCCGCCGCATCGTTGTCGGTTTGACATTATTCGCGGGATTGGTCCTCTGGGCCTTTTCGGCCGCGGACAATGCGCTGAACTATACCGAGGTCGTGGCGGCGGTTGAGCGCCTCGAGGAAGTCTGCTGGCCCGTTGGTGAGCCGTTTGAGACGGCGGCCAGCGCCAGGTGTGCCGAGGCGCAGGCCGGTCCCCAAGGCAAGTGGCGGCATCATCAAGTCGTGCATGTTCGCTATCAATCGCCGGCTGATAGACAGCAGCACAGCGGCGTAATTGTACCCATCGGCGGCCAGGCGGCGGTGGATGCGACCAAGCTAAGTGTGGGCGATCGCTGGAAGATCCTGGCGCATGATGACAAGCCGCTGGACGTGAAGGGAGTGGAATAGATCCGGCACTGAAGCCGGGAGGCCTTGACTGCATCTGGTGGGATCAGGCGACGCGAGAGGGAGCCAGAGAGGCGAGCCCAGATGGCGCGCGGGATTGGCCTCGGCGTGTGGGGCGCGATCATCAAATTCCAGCGGCTGGCGTCCACTTCGGCCGCGGCGGGGTGATTGCCGTCCCCGACCGAAATGCGCTAATCTGGTACGAGTTCCTTCGGAACAAATTCTCCACGTTGGTTTAGTTATGGCAAATCATGTTTCGTCACTTGAGAATACGCGCAAAGCGGAGCGCCGCACGGCGGTAAACCGCACGCGCAAGACGCGGCTGCGGCACCAGATCCGGTCGATGCGCCGCCTGCTGGACGCCAATGATAAGGCCGGAGCCGAGAAGCTGCTGCCCGAGACGTTTTCGATCGTCGATCGCGCCTCGAAGTGGGGCATTATCAAGGACAACACTGCGGCCCGGTACAAGAGCCGGCTGCACGCGCGGCTGAAGAAGCTGCAGGCCGCAGCGTAGTTTCCAGCAAGTTTTGACACAGAGCCGGGTGCGTCAGCGCCCGGTTTTCATTTTGGCGCGACCTTAAGAAACCGCGCCGTGACCGACGCCGCTCCGTTTCGGATTACGCCGTCAGCGCGATCACAAATTTCTCCATCACCACCCGATCGTCGGGACGCGTGTCTCTTAAGTCCCGGTCAGCTTTGGCAATGTATTCAATCGCCTGGGTAAGCTTTACGACTGGGAACGCGCGGACAGTGCCTGCAACCTGCTCCGCACGCGACGGCCACATCGCGACCCCCAGCTTCTGGAAATAGCCTTGGATCTGCGAGCTGGTGCGCAGATTCGCCTCGTGGGCGACCAGCGCCTGGCGGAACTGCGTGGCGAGGAAGCTGAGCGCGAGCGGCAGGTATTCGCCTTCGCGCAGTAGTACATCCAGCAGGTCAAGAGCCTGCGCGCGGTCTTTGCGCCCCAGGGCGTTGACGAGGGCAAATATGGTGGTCGTGCGAGCCTGGGGGACCATCGTCTCGATGTCTTCCATCGTCACCGGCCGCGAGCCAGCATGCAGCGACAGCTTCTCGATCTCCATAAGGGCGCTCATCGCGGACTGGCCGGTGGCTTCGAGCAGCACTTCCATTTCGGAGGCGCCAATCGATAGGCCCACATCTTTCGCGCGGCGCGTCGCGAGCACACGAACCTGTCCGGGGCCCAGCCGGGCGAACTCCACCACCGTTGGGATCGAACCGTAGAACTTGCGCACGCGCTCGTTCTTGGCTTTATCTTCGCCGTCAAATTCGTACCGATGCGCATCGAAGACCACAGTTGCGCCGGGCGTGGGGGATGAGATGTAGCTTTCCAGTTCGGCCTCAGTGCCGGCGGACTTTGGCGCGTCGTCGTCCTCTTCCTTCGCGGCAGCCCGGCCGCGCGGCAGCGCACCTTCGGCGCGGGAAACCCAGATGAGGCGCTCGGGAGCGAAAAGCGAAAAGGCGCGCGCATCGTCAAGCACTTCGGCCAAAGTCGATTCGTCCAGATCATGCCGGGTCACTCCATTTTCGAAGTCGCCCGACGTGATAACCCGCTGCATCAAGGCCCGCCGGCAAGCATCGCGGCCATACTGCTCCGGACCAAGAAACAAATACGCAGGCGCCGGCGCGCGCTTCGTCAACTGGTCGAGAAATACGTCGGGGGTCAGCGTCACTAGAAATTGTTTAACACAGCGCTCACGAGCGAGCGGGCGACGTCGCGGGAAATACGGTCAATGGCGGCGGCGCTTTCGTCGAAATAGGCGACCTGGTCGATGGAGACTTCGTAGCGCTCGCGCGATTCGATCGACGGGCGGTCAAAAAGAATCTGGCCGGTGGCATGATTGGTGAGCCGCGCTTGCACGGTCACGATCACTTGCACGCCGGCGGCGCGGCCTCCGTCGATGATGGTCGGGTAGGAGCTGTAGTTATTGATGGAGCCGGTCAGCACGGCGTCGGCGTCGTTCGGGTCAGCGACGATGCGATAGCGCGTACGGGCGAGGAATTCACGGGCAATGTCGCGCGGGACGACATCGGAGAGCCGCGAGCGAGCGGTGATGTTGTTGAATGCCGGGATGGCGATGGTGTGTATCTCTTTGGGCAGCAGCACGCCCTTACCGGCGACATGATAGCCACAGCCCGCCAGCATCAATAGCGTCGCTGCGGGCACAAGTGCAATCAGCAGCTTCACGCCACGCTCCGGATCAATTCATTGCGAGCGACAGAAAGCGCGTTCTCAGCGGAAAGGCGATAGTTGTCCGCAACGCAGAATAGCCAAAATGCCCGGCGATTGTTACGGTCGCGGGCGATGGAGCCGACGCCAATTCCGCTCTGCGTCGCCATGCCAACGTTGTTGGGGCCTTCCACATCTTTCCGGCGCACATCGAAACCGGCGGTGCTCAGGGTTGCTTCGATCGCCGCTTCGTCGGTGTCGCTTGCGAACTCAATCCACAAAGAAACGGTTGATCCGTGCATCACCGGAGCCTGCAAAAGGCGGAAGGATGGCAACGGCACGCCAGGATTGAGCGCGATGAGCGTCGCCAGATGGCTCTCGACGCGCTCCTCGATGGCGGCGAGACTTTGCTTGGCTTCATCGCCGAAGCGGGCCAGGATGTTGAAGGCGAGCTGCTCGTCGAAGATGGCCTTGGGCAGCGGCTGAAACGCCATCAGGTTCATCGTCTGCTTGTGGAGTTCGTCGATTCCCGCGAGACCATGCTCGCTGGCGGGCTCAAACGCATTGGCCACGGCCCGAACAATCGGGATTGCGGCGTGCAAGGTCCGCAGCACCGAAACCGTGATGATCGCCGCGGGATGGGCGATAACGGAAATGCTGCCGGGCTGTGCGGCATAACCGGCAGGCTCGACCGAAGGTGCGCGCAGGCGCGATTCGGGGCGGTCTTCCAGCGCGCGAGTGAGATCAATCAGGATCGGCCGGTCCGGCCCGTCTGCAATCTTGGGGAATGCCTTCTGGCTCGACGCTTCCGTTCCGGCGAAGAACACCACTGCCGACGCGTTCAGCTCATCCGCATCGAGCGCAGTGATTACGACGGGTTCACCGCCTTCTTCCGAAAGCAGCGCCGCGCCGGTGTCTTCGCTGCCGATCAGCTTCACGCGCCCGCCGAGGATGCTATGGCTCAGGATGTCGCGCATCTCCGCCCCAAGCGGCGTTTCGCTGCCCACCAAAGCGACGCGCGGCTTCTCGCGCACGGGAGTCATCTCGCGAACTTTGCTCATCGAGCGCCCGCCTCGGCTTCACGAGGCTCGCCGCCTTCCGGCTCAGGCGAGGGTGGAGTGGGGTGCACGCGGCGCTTGATCAGCCCGCCGATGCGCACCACGATGCCGCTGCCAACATAGACGACGCCAAAGGCGAGCAAGAGCGCTTGTGAGTAATAACGGATCAAGAAAATGAGGCTTCCCAGGAGGACCACGCTACGCGGCGAACGCGGCGTGAACAAGTTGAAATCCTTGAAGCTGCGGTAACGCCAGCTGCTCACCATCAGGAATGCCAGCAGTGCCAACAGCACCGCAAGGCCCACGGTATGAGGCCAGGCGGTGAGCGGCGCGGAACCCGAGGCATAAACAACGGCGGCCACCATGCCGGCGGCGGCGGGAATCGGCAAGCCGACGAAATATTTCTTGCCGGGGCGTCCCGGGTTTGCAGGCCGGGGATCGACAGTAATGTTGAACCGGGCCAGGCGCGCCGCGCCGCAGAGGACGAACAGGAACACCAGGAAATACCCGGCCCGAGTCAATTGCTCGTGCAAGTTTGGCGGCAAGGCGCCATCGGTAAATTGGAATCCCCAGGCCCAGGCGAGCACGGCGGGGGCTACGCCAAAGGCGATCACGTCGGCGAGCGAATCGAGCTCGCGGCCGAACTCGCTCACGGTATTAGTCATACGCGCGATGCGGCCGTCCAGTCCGTCGAGGAACACGGAAACGCCGATCGACAGAGCCGCAATTTCGAAGTTCTCATTAAATCCCATCCGGCCGGCGGTGGCCTCCATCGCGCCCTGGAACGCGCGCAAAATGGCAAAGAAGCCGAGGAACAGATTGCCCGCCGTGAATAGAGATGGCAGCGCGTAGGCAGCCTTCCGCGGCCGGCCCTCGGGGGATCGGGGATCAACAAGCCGCTCTCGAAACCGCAGCTTCGGCATTAGGTCCTTTCCTGTCTATCCGGCGCGCAATGATGGTGACGCCGGCGACGACGCGGTCGCCGCGCGAAACGGCTATCTCCCATTCTGGACCGAAAAACACATCCATGCGGGAGCCGAACTTCATCATGCCGATGCGCTCGCCCATCGCCACACGGTCACCCACTTTTTTGTAGAAGACTAACCTTCGGGCGACGATGCCGACGATCTGGCTGAAAATGATCGTGACGCCATCATCCCCTTTGACCGTCACCACGTTTTGCTCGTTACTGGCTGTAGCTTCGTCTCGGGAGGCGACCAGAAACATGCCTTTGCGATATTCGACTTTGGTGATGGTGCCGCCGATGGGGGTGCGGTTCACGTGGACGTCGAAGGGGTTGAGGAAGATGCTGAGGCGGGTGCGGTTGTGCTCGCTGACTATGGCGACGACTTTCTTTCCAGCACATTGGGATCCTAAGCTTAGAATTCCACGTGGACAAGTTGTCGCGG
>JADMIO011000793.1_pt1 | contig 24566 bp, 19 predicted proteins | sample 8958161 | NCBI WGS metagenome assembly JADMIO01 (sample SAMN16585339, study PRJNA669376) | soil metagenome | isolation source: Crop rotation soil | place: USA: Cullars Rotation, Alabama | collected 2011
CCCGGTCCGCATGGAGAACGGACACATCACGAGGTTCGAAGCGTATCGCGTGCAGCACAGCACCGTGCGGGGCCCGGGCAAAGGCGGCATCCGGTATCACCCGAACGTGACGCTCGATGAAGTCAAGGCGCTGGCGATGTGGATGACGTGGAAGTGCGCGGTGGTGAACATCCCATTTGGCGGCGCGAAGGGCGGCGTGACATGCAACCCGAAGGCATTGTCGCAGATCGAGCTGGAACATATCACGCGACGCTACACTGCCGCCATTCTCCCGTTGATCGGTCCGGAGCAGGACATTCCGGCGCCGGATGTTTATACGAATCCGCAAACGATGGCGTGGATCATGGACACCTACAGCATGATCAAGGGCTACCCGATTCCGGGTGTCGTGACCGGGAAGCCGATCAGCCTGGGCGGATCGCTGGGGCGGAACGAGGCCACCGGACGCGGCGTGTATTACACGGTGCGCTCGGCATGCGATTATCTGCATCTGCCGTTGAAGGGCTCCAAGGTTGTGGTGCAGGGCTTCGGAAACGCCGGGTCCATCGCGGCTCAACTGCTGCATGCGAACGGGGCCGTGGTAATCGCGGTGAACGACTCCACCGGGTGCATTTTCAACGGCCGTGGTTTCGATGTTCCGGCTGTGATGGCATACAAAGACCAGACGGGCAGCGTAGCGGGTTTCCCCGGATCAGAACCGATCCGGCCCGAGGAGCTGCTGGCGCTACCTTGCGACATCCTGGTGCCCGCGGCACTCGAGAACGCGGTTCACGAAGGGAACGCTTCGAGCGTGAAGGCGAAGATCATCGGTGAAGCGGCCAATGGCCCGCTGACCCCGGCAGCCGATGCGATCCTCGAAGACAAGGGCGTGTTCATAATTCCGGATATCCTGTGCAACGCCGGCGGCGTGACGGTGTCGTACTTCGAATGGGTGCAGGACCTGCAGCATCTGTTCTGGGACGCGCAGGATGTGTACAACCGGCTGGAGCGCGTGATGAGCGCGGCATTCAACGACGTTCTGAAGATCCGGACGGACCGGAGGGTGGCAATGCGCGCGGCGGCGAACATGGTGGGCATCGGCCGTGTGGCTGAAGGAGTGCGGATCCGCGGGCTGTATCCGTGACGTGAGATCGCGCGACGACGTGAAGATCGGGCCGCGACGCGAAGATCACGCCTCCGATTTGGCCTAAAATACGGACAGAAGGAGGCACGAGACATGCTAGTGCGCGCGAGCAGTGCAACAGTAGATTGTAATCCGAAGGATAAACGTTGGCACGTTCACATCCAGGTGGGCGCGGAGGTAATCAAGCGCCCACTTGAAAACATCGCGGACGATGCCAATGAAGATCAGCTCAGGTCGGCGGCGGTGGAGACAGCGAAGGCAGAGGGATACGAGGTCGATGCGGGTCAGGTTGCGGTTGAGAAGTAAAGTCCGCACAACCACACTGTGCCACTTACCGGCCGCCCTGAGCTATTCGTAGCGGAGCGCGCGGATCGGATCGATCAATGACGCGCGGCGGGCCGGGATGTAACAGGCGGCCATGGTGATGGCGAGGAGGGCCGCGGGCACGATGAAGTAGGTCGCCGGATTGGGCGCGCCCAAACCTGCGAGTCCGATAGTGAGAATGCGCGCCACGGCGACGCTAAGCACGGCACCGGCCAGGATGCCGGACATCACCAGTAACAGGCCCTGGCGCAACACCATTTTCAGAACGTGCTGCCTGCTGGCGCCGATCGCCATGCGAACCCCGATCTCCTGAGTCCGGCGGCTCACCGAATACGCGATGAGACCGTAGAGGCCGACGAGCGCGAGCGTCAATCCGAGCAGTCCCATGGTTGCGACCATCTGCATGATCATCATCGACACGGCGATGGCGCGCTGCTGATAGAAGCTTGAAATCGTACGAACGTTGTAAACCGGCTGGTTGGCATCGATCGTGCGCACGGTTTCGCGGAGGAGCGTAGCAATGGCGGCGGGATCGCCATAGGTTTCCACGACGAGGCTCATACGGCTGGTCTCCTCCTGTGCGGCCGGAAGATAGAGGTAGTCCATAGGGGGTTCCGCGACGAAGTAATATTTGTTGGTCTTCGTCAATCCCACCACTTCCACCCAGGCTCCCTTGTTGTCATTCAGTCGAAAGCGCTTGCCGATGGGGTCTTGTTTGGGCCAGCACGTCTTGGCGAGCTGCTCGTTGATAACCGCGACGCGGCGGGATCCGGCGCGGTCATCGGCGGTAAACGCACGCCCGCGAACGACAGCGGTACGCATGGTCTCGAAATAATTTTCGTCGACGAAAGCTGCGCCGAGGGAAACGGAGGTCTGTCCTTTAGGAAACTCGTAGCCTTCGGGTACGATCGCTTTGCCGGTATTGTTGGGTGAGAAGGGAATAAAGCTCGTGACGGTGACGGACTTAACGCCGGGAAGGGCGCGGGCACGATCCTTTAGCGTGCGGTAGAAATCGCGAGTCTGATCGGGGGTGTAGCGCACCAGCGCGGTGTCGAGCTCCATCATCAGGAGGTGGTCTGTGCGAAATCCGGGGTTGAGCACAAGTGTCTTGCGTACTGCGTCGAACAACATGCCGGCGGCAATCAGCAGCGACATCGACAGCGCCACCTGTCCGACGACAAGAATGTTGCGGCCGATGGTGCGGCGGCGAGCGGTGAATCCCTGATCGGCGGTCTTCAGTGCGGAAACCAGTTCGGGCTTTACGCTCTGCCAGGCGGGCGTGAGTCCGAAGAACAAAGCGCTTATGAGAGCGGCAAGAAAACTGAACAGGAGCACGCGTTCATCGAGTTGTACGCCGATGACGATGGGCAGGTCCGAAGGCACCTGAATCTGCTGCAGGAAACGGATGCCGCCGAAGGCAAATACGAGGCCCAGCGCGCCGCCCATGAGAGAGAGCACCAGGCTCTCGAGCAGCAGCTGGCGAAGGAGCCGCATGGTGCCGGCGCCGACAGCAATGCGAATGGCGATCTCTCGGGAACGCGACCGCGCGCGGGCGAGCAACAGATTTGCGACATTGGCGCAGGCGATGATCAGCACCAGTCCGGCGAGCGCCATCAGGAAGCCGACGAGCATGGCGTCGTAAGGGTCCTGTCGGTAGCGCGCCTGGAGCTCCGTCGTTACGGCGAGGTTGCGCTGTGCGTTGGTGTCCGGATACTGTATCTGGAGCCCTTTCCAGATGGTGGCGAGCTCCGCTTGCGCCGTGGCCAGAGCGACGCCGCTCTTGAGGCGTCCTTTGACGTTCCAATCGTGATCCTTGCGCTGCTCGAGAGGATCATCCTTCGATGCGCTGAGGCGCTGTTTCATCATCAAAGGGACGAATAGCGCGGGCCTGATATAGGGATCCATGCCGGTGAAGCTCTCGGGTGCGACGCCGACGACGTTGAAATCGATTCCGTTCAGCCGGATGGTCCGTCCGATTACAGATTTATCGCCGGCGAACTGCGTCTGCCAGAAGGCATACGACAGCACCACCACGGGATTGCGTCCGGGGACGCTGGTCTCCTCGGGACGGAAGCTTCGGCCGATGGCAGGCTCTACGCCCAGCACGTGAAAGAAGTTGTCGCTGACGAGCATGCCGAAGCGCATCTGCGGAACATCTTTGGGAGAGGCGGTCAAGCCCCAACTGGCAAAGTCGAAGGCAACAAGTCCGTCGAAGGATTGGGATTTGCCGCGAAGGTCGCGGTAGTCGGGGTAGGAGACGCCACCATACTGATTCTCGGGACGGTTGGTGGTGACGGTGACAACGGCGCCGGGCTGCCGGATGGGAAGCGGGCGGAGGAGAATCGCGTCGGCCAGGCTGAAGATTGCACTGTTCGCTCCGATACCGAGGGCCAGGGAGAGCGCTGCAACGGCCGTGAATCCCGGGTTTTTGGCGAATAACCGGAAGGTGTGGCGAATCTCTTGAAAAGCCATAACTGTCTATACGCTACCTATTGGCGATTTGTTCAATCACTGGCCCGGTACAGTAAACTGAAGCAATGTCAACACGCCGGTTCTTTCTCGTGTCGGGTGGTGCAGCAGCGGCGGCGGCAATGGCTGCTGCGGCGCCGGCCGACTCGCCCATCGGCAAGCTGAAGAGCCGGCGCGGCGAAGCCCAGCCTATCACGGGAGAGGAGCGCCGCAGTCGCATCCAGCGGGCGCAGCAGTTGATGGCAGAGCAGAAGATCAATTCGATTTGTCTCGCGGGAGGAACGTCACTCGATTATTTTTCCGGCGTGCGGTGGGGCAACAGCGAGCGCCTGTTCGTGATGGTAATTCCGGCGCGAGGCGAGCCGTTTTTTGTCAGTCCGGCATTTGAAGAAGATCGCGCCCGGGAGCAGATTTCGCATGGCAATGGCGGCGAGCACGCGCAGGTTTTTACGTGGCAGGAGGACGACAGTCCGTATGCGCTGGTGGCGAGCTCGTTGAAGGAGCGGGGGCTGGCAACGGGCCGCGTGGGGATCGAAGAGACGGTGAAGTTTGTGTTCGCCGACGGTATCGGCAGGGCGCTTCCGGCCGCGACTGTGACCAGCGCCACACCCATTACGGCAGGGTGCCGCATGATCAAGAGCCCGCTGGAGCTTGCGAATATGCGTCTGGCATCGAGCGTCACGCTGCAGGCTTACGAGGCGGCGTGGAGATCGGTGCGTGAAGGCATAACGGAGCGCGAGTTCAGCGCGATCATAGGGTCGGCATACCAGGCGCTCGGATTTCCCGGCTTTGCGAGCGTGACAGTGGGGCAATACTCGGCGTCGCCGCACGGGTCGACACAGCCGCAGAAGATCGTGGAGGGCACCATTGTGATGATCGACGACGGGTGCCGTGTGGAAGGCTACAACTCCGACATCACGCGCACGTTCGTGCTGGGCAAACCCACGGACAAGATGAAGCAGGTATTCGACATCGTGCATAAGGCACAGCGTGCGGCTTTGGCTGCCGCGCGGCCGGGAGTTCCCTGCCAGGCGGTGGATGCCGCGGCGCGCAAAGTGATTGTGGATGCGGGCTACGGTCCGGGGTACAAGTACTTCACGCACCGCGTGGGTCATGGGATGGGGATGGACGGGCATGAATGGCCGTACCTGGTGAAAGGGAACATGCTGCCGATTGCTCCGCACATGACGTTCAGCGACGAGCCGGGCATTTACATTCGCGGCGAGTTCGGGGTGCGGCTCGAAGACGACATGCACATCACGGAGTCGGGTGCGGAGCTGTTGACGCCGCAGAGTGCGTCGCTGGAGCAGCCTTTTGCGACGGCTTGAGCGGAAGGGAGTGAGCCGCACATGAACGCGAATGCACGCGAATGTTTTAGTGCGCGTCCGGGTGTCGATAGGGGCCAGACGGGAAGGCAAGTGCTAATGGTGAAGTGCATAAGGGGGAGGTCGCGGATGCGGCCGCATGTCGTTATGGACCAGATATCAGCGTTCATTTGCGTTCATGTGCGGCTGATCCTCTACTCTTTGATCGCGCTCAGCGGAACGTTCCCTCTGCATGCTCAACAGGGCCGGAATTATGGCCGGTCGATGGTGATGAGCCGGCAGGGCATCGTTGCGACCAGCCAGACGCTGGCATCGCAGGCCGGTGTGCAGATGCTGTCGCGCGGGGGCTCGGCGGTAGATGCGGCGATCGCCGCGAATGCCGTTCTCGCGGTGATGGAGCCGGACATGGACGGCATCGGCGGCGATCTGTTTGCGCTGCACTGGCAGGCGGACACGGGCAAGCTGACAGGGCTGAACTCATCGGGTCCGGCGCCGCGCGCCCTCACACCGGAGTTTTTGAAGCGCGCCGGTTTTAACAAGATGGCGACGGAAGGAATCCACAGCGTGACGGTGCCCGGAGCGGTGGATGGATGGGCGAAGATGCATGCGCGCTTCGGGAAGCTGCCGTGGAAAGACCTTTTCGCCGCGGCGATCGCATACGCCGAAGAGGGTTTTCCGGTACACGAAGGAATCCAGGAGGCCTGGAACGATCCTCTCCCGTTAAAGAAGATCGAAGGGGTTCCCGACACGGCACGCGTATTCCTGCCGGAAGGGCGGCCGCCCCAAGTCGGCGAGATCTTCCGCAATCCGGGACTAGCGAAGGCATTGCGACTGATCGCCGAAAAAGGAGCCGGCGCGGTCTACAAGGGAGAGATAGCGGCGGCGATTCTGAAGACATCGCAGAAGCTCGGGGGCACGATGACGGCGGCGGACCTGGCGGGGTTCTCGGCCGAATGGGTCACGCCAATCTCGACCGAATATCGCGGCTGGCGCGTGTACGAACTGCCGCCGAACGGGCAGGGGATGGCCGCGCTCGAGATGCTGAACATCATGGAGACGACCCCCGCGGCGCCCGATACACCCCTGAGCGCAGCGGAAATGCATAAGCGCATTGAAGCGATGAAGCTCTCCTACGCCGATCTCTTGCGCTATGACGCCGATCCGCGATTCGCGGATGTGCCGGTCGCGGCGCTGCTGTCGAAGAGCCATGCACGCGAACGCGCAAAGCTCATCGATCCGAAACAGGCGAACTGCAGTGTAGAACCGGGGCGTCCGGTGGCCGGCGACACGACGTATCTGACGGTGGTCGATAAAGACGGCAACATGGTGAGCTGGATCCAGAGCATCGCCGACAATTTCGGATCGGGCATTACGGTGGAAGGCATGGGCTTTGTGCTGCACAACCGGGGCTGGGGTTTCACCCTGGAGAGCGGGCATCCCGACGTCCTGGCGGGAGGCAAATGTCCGTTCCACACGATCATTCCGGCGTTCATGGAACGCGGCGACGAACACATCGGATTCGGCATCATGGGCGGCGCGAACCAGCCGCTGGCGCATGCGCAGTTTGTGTCGAACATCGTGGATTACGGCATGAACGTGCAGGCGGCACTGGAGGCTCCCCGCTTCACCAAGAAGACGCCCACGGGATGCGACGTGTCCATAGAAGGGCGCGTGCCTGCGAGCACGCTGCAACAGCTTTCCGAGCGCGGCCACGAGATCCGTATCCGGCGGGAATATACGCAGGAGATGGGCCGGGGACAGGCGATCCTGCACAATTCGAAGACCCGAACGAATTATGCGGCTTCGGATCCGAGAGCGGATGGTTTCGCCGCGCCCGAACCCATCGTCGGCAGGGCTGAGCCGGGCGCGCCGTCACGTACGCGCGAATAGCGCATGGCTAACGGACCTCGATTGCATCCAGATCGATGAAGGCGGGCCCGGTGTTTCGAATTTCCAACACGTGAGGCCCTCGCGCGCATTGGAATTGCGCTGACGATTGCCACCGTATGGCGGAGGAATACAGGTCAATCCTGCCGCGGCTGACGCCGTCAATGAAGACCTCGGCGGTTCCGCGATTGAATGCCTTCGAGTAAACATAGTTCACCTCAGCGCCATCAAAGGCGACGAGAAAACTCGCGCCAGGCTGTTTGGTATACGTCAGAGTATTCTGCGATCCGCCCGCGAAATGTCCGCGCTTCCAGGCGCCACGATAAACGATGTTCCGATCGACGTCGTCGTATTTGCCGGGCGCTAGGGGAGCGCGCAACTGATCGCTGCGACAGTCGCCGGACGGCCGCAAACGGGCCACGTAGAACGCCCCCGAGCGGCGCTCTGTTTCCGTGCAATTCCGAAGAAACGCTTCGACGGGGACCATCTCGACGCCGATATTACTATCGGGCACTGGCGCGACCATGAGGGTGGTTTGATAATCGCGCATCAAGCGCCGACAGTCTTCGGCGGATTGCAGCGACGCGACCCGCGCGTTGAAGGCCGGTGTGTGCCAGGTGTCGGTGAAGGCGGGACCTCGCAAACCGGCGATCGCATTACTGCCGAAAAAGGCGACCGCCTCGCCGCTGTGAGCTGCATTCAAGTACGCCACCAGATTTCGAACGGGTGCGAGCGCCTGGACATATGCCGCGCGTCCACGGCTTGATGCGGGATTCAAAGCGAAGTCCTTGTGGTACCAGCCGGAAGAGGGCAGGAAGTAAATGTCGAGGCAAAACAGCAGCACCAGCAGTGTCATCACGGAGCGATACAACGCCACGTCCGCCGCTTTCATGAGAGGAAGCGCGGAGGCGCTGAACAGCATCGCAAGAGGCAGCGCCGGATATAAATAGCGCAGGTTCGAACTTACCGTTATTGTGAGCGGGACGAAGATTATGAGAGCGGCGGCGGCGGCCCACGCGAGGTAGGTCGAGTTCCGTCCAAGCAACAGGAAAGCCAGCGGCAGGAGCAGGAAATACTGAAATCCCGCAGCGCCGTCTTGTCCCTCGATATAGCGGCTGGTGTGGAACGTCATGTCGTAGGGCGTCAGGAACGATAGCGGAGCCTTGAAACGCTGATCCTCAATCGATGCGGTGGAGCTGAGAAACGGGAATACGGGATTTCCTGTCTTGACGAACGCGGTCAGGTAGGGCGGCGCAGCGAGGATCACGAAACAGCCGAGGGCCGCGAAGAGGTGCCGCGGGCGCGGCCGGGCAGTCAGCATCGCAAGAACTGCGAGCGGAAAGAGAAATAGAATGGCGCCAAACTTTGTGGCAGCCGCCGAACCGGCGAGAATAAACGCAAGGTAGAAGTATGACGGACGGCGCTTCTCGCGGTACAGCGACAACGAAATCACGGCGCCCAGTGCCAGCAGCGCCCAAAGATTTTCGACAAACAGAGATCCGGTGACGAGTTGCACGAGGGGAGTGGCCGCGAAAAGGGCGGCAATGAAAAATGACGTGCGCGACGCGAGGAGACCCGCAATCGCCGCCAGGAAAGCGAAATTCAACAATCGCGCCGCCGGCTCTCCGCCGAACATATACACGATCGTGTAGCACCAGTCTCCGCCCATGGGCATGACGGCCCACAGGTGCGCTCCGGCGTCGAAGGACCATCTGTGGAACATGGCGACCGACGACGGTACGACCAGATGCATCGCCAGCCCGTCGGCGCTCACTTCCGGTTGAAGCGATACGAGCCAATGCGCGAGCAGCACGAATACCAGCGAGCCGAGTGCAAGCCGCTCGTGGGCGCTTTTGGGGGTAAAGGAACCGAGGAGCGAAACCGATCTCTGGACCAATGTCACCGTAGATCGATGTCTCCAGACCAGTGGAGCAGCTAATACGACCAGGTACACGATCCAATAATTCACAGGCGTGAGCGCGGCGAGGCTGACCAGGAACATGTACACGGAGAGGCCCAGGAGCATGCTTAATATGGCGTTCGTGCCCGAACGAAGGATCCAGTCGCCCAGAACGAGACTCGAAAGAACAAGCAGCGCCACACCCGCCACGGCCAGCGGACCGGCTGCGACAGCACTGTACAGTGCGACGAACGCGATCACACTCGGCAGAAAGAGGTCCGGCCATACGATCGAGAACACGGTGAAACACAGGGCATAGGCGGCGGCGAACACCAGGAAGCGTTCGAGACCGCTGCGGATCCAGATTTCCTGGGCAAACAGTTTGTTGACGGCGAAGCCGTGAATGGTGAGCAGGACGAGGATGACGAGAACGGTCCAGAGAGCCAGGCGGCGGACAAGTGCCACGGTCATTTACGGGGACGGCCTCGGGTTTAGGTTGCGGTGTTGATCCGGCGCGCTCGCGCCGCATCGTCTACGATTATGATCCCATCGCTGGCCACGGCTAAGCGGCCGGACGTTTCTATTCCTGGCGCAGTGTGCCAGCAGGGTCGAGCCGCGCAATCTTTACGGCAGGTACTGTTGACGCGAGGAGCGCGACTACGGCGAGCGTGAGCACGACCGCGAAGATGGTGGGTGCATCGTATACTTCAACTCCGAAGATGACGCTGCGCATGCTGCGGAGCGCGACCGTCGAGAGCAGCAGTCCGGCGATCAAACCCACAGCGGAAGCGGTGAGGCCGGGCCGCGCGACGTGGATCATGGCCGCTCGGAGAGTGGAGCCGAGGGCAATGCGGATGCCGATCTCGCGCGTCCGCTGTGCCACGATGTTTGCGACCAGAGCGAAGATGCCGACAGCGCTCAGCAACAGCGCGAGCGATGCCACGGCGCCGAGCAGCGCGACTTCGACCCTTTGCGTTGCGAGCGTCGACGCCAGCAGGTCGTTCATATCGTAGAAGCCCGAAAAGGGAAGACTGGGATCGGCGTTCATTAGAGCACGCTGCATACGCGCGGTTAACCCTTCGACGGGCGCGGCTGTACGAACGATCCAGCTAGGCTGAAACCAGACGTGCGTGATCGACAGGAGTTTCGCGTCGACGATTTGCGCGGCGGGAAGATAAATGGTTTCCTCACTTGTCAGCGGCGCGTTGCCCGGGTGCAATCTGGAAGCGGCGGACTGCACGGTATTGGCAACGACTCCGACGATCAACCTGGTCCTGTTGAGATAGCGTCCGATGGGACTCGCGCCGGGGAAGAACTTACGGGCGAAGGTCTGATTGACGATGACGACAGGCTGGCGATCGGGTCCGTCCGCATCGCTGAACGCGCGGCCCGCGAACAGCGGAATCTGCAGGGTTTCGAAATAGCCGGGAGTGACGTAGACCTCGTTGGTCATGATCGTCCGTCCCGCGGCCTCGCCCTCGCCGAGCGTCACCGCGTCGAGCACCGCCCGCTCATAGGGCAGCGTCAAGCCCACCGCGGCGTTTTGTACGGCGGGGATATTACGCATGGCCGCGAGGCTGGCGTCGAGGAGCTTTCGAAATGCCGCGGGGTCGTGGTAGCGGGCGTCGTCGAGCGATGCTTTGGCGGTCATAACGCCTGCGGCATTGAAACCCGCGGGCATGGTCTCGAGGTGGATCAGGGTGCGGACCAGCAGTCCGGCGGCGCATAGCAGCACCACCGTGAGCGCAACTTCGCCGCCGATCAACGTCTGACGCAGACGGACGCTGCCGGCGCCGATGATCGACCGGCTGGGAATCGCGGACCGCAAATCAATCGATCGCGTGGCAAACGCCGGCAGCACACCGAACAGCACGCTGGTGAGCAACGACAGCAGCAGGGTAAACGCCAGGACACGGCCGTCGAGGGGAACATCCGCCACGGGCAGGAAATGTTCGGGCAGGAGCAGCAACAATCCACGCAATGAGAGAAAGCCGACGGCTGTTCCGGCCGCTCCACCCGCAACGGCGAGAAGGAGGGCTTCGATCCAAAGCTGCCGCTGGATCTGCCAGCGGGAGGCACCCAACGCGAGTCGGGTGGCGATCTCTCCGCCGCGGCCTAACATACGCACCAGAGTGATACCGGCAAGGTTGGCGCAGGCAATGAGGAGAATGAATCCGGCGGCGAGCATGAGGGCCAGGACACGAGGACGCAGTGTACTGGTCTGGCCTGTCTGCAGCGGGACGCAGTGATACGCGATCTGCGCCCCTGGACCGGTCTGCGCGAAATTCCGGGCGCGCAGGCTCTGTGCCAGAGAGCGATTGACCTCGGAATTGGCCTGTTCCCATGTCGCGCCGTCGCGGAGGCGCACGATGTTTGCGAAATTCGTGGCGCGGCCCTCCCCGTCACGGCCGGGCTGGAGAGCCGTGTAGAGATCGGCATCAAACGGCGTTGTAGCGTTCCCGGGCAGCACACCAATGATCGTGTACGGCTCGCCTTTGAGCATGACGGACTGTCCTATGACGTGCGGGTCGGCGCTAAATGCCGAGCGCCAGAGGGAATAGCTCAAAATGGTGGTCTTTGGACCGTGGGGCCGATCCTCCTCAGCCGAGAAATTCCGGCCGATGACAGGCTTGAGAGCCAGCACATTGAAATAGCTTGCAGAGACGCGCGCGGCATGAAGATAACGCACGAGCGATGCGGCCTGAAGGTTCACTCCCGAAGTGCTTGTGCCCGAAACAGCGGCGAGGATAGAAGGCACATTGTCGCGCAGGAGCTCCCATTGTTCGCCGTCGAGGTTGCGGCGCGCATCGGCCGACTGCGACCCGGTCGTCCGCGCGTAGATCGTCCCCATGCGCTGTGGCTAGAAGTAGGGAAGCTCTTTGAGAAGGAGAGCGTCGACCAGCGAGAAGATCGCGGTATTGGCGCCGATCGCGAGCGCCAGGGTGAGGACGACGGTAGCGCTAAACCCGGGGTTCCGCCCCGCTTGACGGATCCCAACTCTAAGCGATTGAAGCAGATCCTGCATGGACGCCTCCGGCTCCAAACCAGCAATACATAGTAGACGTCATCGAGACGAACAAGTTCGCCGTGGGCGCCGAAAAATCGTGATATCGGCAATAGAGCCGGTAGTATCCTAGTTAATAATGTCTCCCGCACCACGAAAGAACCCGATCCCGGAAATGCTCATCTACAGCGCGGACGGGAAGAACTCCACGCTACAGCTCGATCGCGAGCGTTTCACGCTCGGTCGCGCGAGCAGCAATGAGCTTTGTTACCCAGACGATGCCGGGCTGTCGCGGCAACACCTGGCGCTCGAGAAGACGGGAGAATCGTGGTCGGTTCGAGACCTCGGAAGCAAGAACGGCACGTTCGTAAACGGCACGCGAATCACTGCCCCGCACCCGCTCGGTCCTAACGATCGTGTCACGGCAGGACACCTGACGCTGCAGTTTGCGAACCGCACGCCCACGTACGACCGTACCGTAATGTTCGTCGAGACGCCGTCGAGCGAATCGACGTCGTCAACGGTTATCAGCCTGGACAAGGTGCTGGGCGCCGAGAAGGAGCTGTCGGGCGGTGCGCAAATGCGCGCGCTGATCCGGGCCGGCCGCGAACTGGCCGGGCACAAGAGCCTCGCGGAGCTTTTCGAGGACATACTGGGGCTGTCGGTCGAGGCGGTGGGCGCTTCGCGCGGCGTCCTGATGACGATCGAAGGGTCGGACCTGGTGGTGCGCGCGGCACGCGGGGAAGGGCTGCGCATGAGCGCCAAGGTCCGCGACAGCGTGCTCCAGGAAAAGAAATCGTGGCTCGTGCGCGACACCTTGCTGGACGAGGCGCTGGCCGGGCGCGTGAGCATTGTGGAGCAGCAGATCCGCAGTATGCTTGCGGTTCCGCTGCAGACCGACGAGCGCGTGATCGGGCTGATCTATCTCGATTCGCCGTTTTTCGTGCGCGAGTTCAAAGATGGAGATCTCAACCTGCTCACCGTGATGGCCAATATCGCGGCAGTGCGTATCGAGCATGCGCGGCTGGCAGAAGTCGAGCAGGCTGAGCGCATGATGGCGAAAGACCTTCAGCAGGCCTACGACATTCAACGCGGGCTGCTGCCGGAGCGGGCTCCGGACGTCGCGGGGCTCGATCTGGCCGGTTACAACGCGCCGTGCCGGGGCGTTGGAGGAGACTATTACGACTTTCTGCGCTGCGTAGATGGCCGCATCGCGGTCCTGGTGGCGGACGTTGCCGGGAAAGGCATGCCCGCGGCGCTATTGATGTCGAACCTGCAGGCGCGAGCGCAGGTGCTGTTCGACGATCCTACGGGGCTGGCGTCGCTGGTGGCGCGTTTGAACCGCGTTCTGAAAGCGAACGTCCCAGGGAACCGCTTCATCACGTTTTTCATAGGCGTTATCGATCCCGCTACCGGAGAAATGACATACGTCAACGCGGGCCACAATCCGCCGCTGCTGGTGCATCGGGATGGATCCGTGGAAAGGCTGGAGGCAACGGGAATGATCCTCGGCATCCTGCCCAACGTCGAGTATGAGGAGAAGAAGTGCCAGATGGAAGTGGGCGATGTCGTGGTGCTGTTCAGCGACGGCATCACGGAGGCGAGCCGGCCCGATACGGATGAAGAGTTCGGTGAAGGGCGCCTGGCTTCGATTCTCGCGGAACTCGGAGGAAGTCCGGCGAGCGAGATTATCGAGGCGATTCAACAGCGGCTGCAGGCCTTCATCGCGGGCGCGCCGGCGGCGGACGATCTCACGGTTGTCATTGCACGCCGGGTCGCCATGTAAAATTATCACTAGATGAAAATTTTAATAACCGGAGGCGCGGGCTTCATCGGCTCGGCGTTTATCCGGCTGGCGATCGCCGAAACGGATTTCGAGATTGTCAATCTCGACAAGCTGACCTACGCGGGCAATCTCGAAAATCTGGCAGCGATTGCCGACAGCGCGCGGTATCAGTTCGTAAAGGGCGATATCGCGGAACGCGAAACAGTGGAGCCGTTGTTCGATGAAGTTAAACCGGATGCCGTGGTGCATTTCGCCGCGGAATCGCATGTCGACCGCAGCATACACTCTCCGGAGCCGGTGTTCGACACGAACCTGCGCGGCACTTTCACGCTGCTGGGGGCCGCGCGCAACAGTCGTGTTCCGCGTTTCGTTCACGTCTCGACGGATGAGGTGTACGGCAGTCTGGAGCCGCCTGCCGAAGCGGACGAACGGTATCCCCTGAACCCGAGCAGTCCGTATTCTGCGTCGAAGGCGGGGTCGGATCTACTTGCCCTGGCCTATTTCAAGACCTTCAAGCTGCCGCTGCTGGTGACGCGGGCGTCGAATAATTACGGTCCCTTTCAGTTTCCCGAAAAGCTGATTCCGTTGATGATCTCGAACGCTCTCGAGGACAAGCCGCTGCCCATTTACGGGGACGGCATGCAGGTTCGCGACTGGTTATACGTAGAGGACCACTGCCGGGCCATCCTCACAGTGCTCCAAAAGGGGCGTGAGGGCGAGGTTTATAACATTGGGGGGAACCGGTCGCTCGCAAACATCGATGTGGTGGAGCGGATTCTGTCGCTGACGGGAAAGCCTCGCAGTCTGATGCAATATGTTCAGGACCGGCCCGCGCACGACCGTCGCTATGCCTTGTCGAGCGAGAAGCTTATGAAGGAGACCGGTTGGGAGCAGCGCATGGACTTCGAAAATGGTCTTGCGCAGACGATCGACTGGTATCGCACCCATCAGGAATGGGTGCAGCACGTGCGGTCGGGCGAGTATCAGAAGTTCTACGACTTGAATTACGGGGGACGCGCGGTAGAACAGGTCTCCTGATCCGCTATTTGAGCGGCGGCGAGAGAACGCGGTTCATGAAGAACTCGACGGCCTCCGCGGCGCTTACTTCCTGCGCGACATCCACGACTCCGGCTGTACGTTTCCTCAAGACGGTCATTCCATAAGTCTGCTCCGGTGTTCCCTTCGTTTCTACGGTGACCTGGCCGGCGACGGTGCCGATGAGGCTTGGTTTTACCGTGGCGGCGATGGCGAGTGGATCATGGAGGATGGGCCTCCTGCCGGGGTCGCCCTGCTGCCAGATCTGGATCAGCTTCCAAAGGAACTGCACGTTCTCCTGAGACGACGCGCTGAAGCGGCGCAGATGTTCGGCACTGAGCTGGCACTGCATGGTGACGTCGAGACCGACGGCGGTGACGGGGAGGCCGGAGCTATAGACGATGGCGGAGGCTTCGGGATCCATTTTGGTGTTGTACTCGATCCCGGGGCGGAAGAAGACGCCGTTCATGATGACGATTCGCGCGATGTGCTCGTTCAGCCGCGGCTCGGCGCGGAGGGCGAGCGCGATATTGGTGAGCGGACCATAGGCGATGAGTGTGACCTTCCCGGGCGCACGCAGACACGTGTCGATGAGGAGCTCGATGCCATTGCGGCGGCGATCGGCGGGCATGGCGTCCTGGGGACGCAAGGCCTCCGCCTGGCGCACGGCGCCTGTACGAGGCGCTGCCATTAGCGGCTGTTCGGCGCCGATGCCGATGGGAATGTCGGAGTGTCCGTGCAGTTGGAGAATGCGCCAGACGAGGTCGGCGCGCCGAGGGCCGTCCTGCAAGACAGTACTAATTCCCAGAACCTTCAACTCGGGCGACTGCAGCGCGAGCGAGAGGGCGAGAGCATCGTCAATGTCATCGCCGATGTCGGTGTCGAGGAAAACGGGGAGTGGTTGGGCAGCGGTCAGGGTTGTCCAGAGGCCGGCGAAGACTGCCAGGCGAAGCACGGCGGGGAGTGGCAAGGACATCGTTATTAAAGAATCGCCTGGAATGCGCCGATGAGTCCAGTAGCCATGGCAAATCGGAATTGCAGGCGTAGTGCGCGCAGACCCGTCGTTGCGAGCGTCCGGGTCGGTTGGCAGGACGAAACAGGAGCCCCGAAGTCCGTTCTTACAAGGTCCTTTGACATATCTGAGACCGGCATATGTTTTGAGCTGTTCCAACCCTTGCGGCCGCGCACGGACCTGATGCTGCGCTGCGAGAAGATCGCTCTGCAGACCAGGGCAGTCGTGCGCTATTGCTCGCAAAAGGGCCTCAAGTACAGCATCGGCGTTGAGTTCGCCGGGGGCTATCGCTGGGTCGCGCCGAGCGAAGAAGTCCGGCGCGTGCTCGATGAAGCCGACATGCTGATGGTGTAGGCCTGTAGCGAAACTCTACATCGCAAAATTTCTGGAAGTCGCCACACACCTGTGGTAAGTTGTTACGACGCCGATCTTGACCTTTCACGAAGAGTACACAGAAGCGCCGATCTCCATGTTGCGTGAGGCGCTGTTTGGAGTGGAGGCCGCGCTTCTGCACGCGGCGCCCGTGTATTACGGCTTCGGAATACCGCGAGGCGACAATTCCGCCGTGGTGGTTATTCCGGGCTTTTTGGGGACTGATATTTACCTGTTGGAACTGTTCGCGTGGCTGCGTCGCGTCGGCTACACGCCGTACTTCTCGGGAATCGGGTTGAATGCCGAGTGCCCCAATCTGCTGATCGAACGGCGCCTGAACGGCACGATCGATCGCGCGCGGCAAGAGACGGGCGGACGGGTTCACCTCATCGGACACAGCCTGGGCGGTATCATCGCGCGTGCGACGGGACGGCAGCGGCCGGGCGACATTGCGTCGGTGATCACGCTGGGTTCGCCGTTTCGAGGAACGGTGGTACATCGCGGAGTGTTGCGCGCGGCACAACTGGTTCGCGACATCATCGTGCAGGAGCACGGCGGGTCCGTATTGCCGCACTGCTACACGGGCCAGTGCACGTGTGATTTTCTGAGCTCGCTGCGGCGCGATCTTCCGGCGTCTGTGGCGCAGACGGCCATCTATACGCGAGGGGACGGCGTCGTGGACTGGCGCTACTGCATTACGGACAATCCGGAGGTGGATGTGGAGGTGTCGGGTACGCATATCGGACTGGTGTTCAATGCGGCGGCGTACGGGATCATGGCGGAGCGGCTCGCAGCCGCGAATCGGCACCGGCGCCGAGCCAAGAAGTCTGCCTGACGGTAGTCGCCGCGTCGTATAACATGGAATCCGATGGGTCGCGTTGCCGCTGTGCTGCTTTCCGCGATGGTCCTGCTGCGCGCCGAGACGCCGTCGCCCACACTCGAGAATAACGGCAAGCCCCTGCAGGTGGCCGCGGTGTGCAAACAGGACGATTTGCAACATCTGGGCTTGACGTGCAGCGAAGACGAACCTTGCCGCCTGTTTCTGGAGTTGAGCGCCGTGGAAGCGGTGGGCGGGCGGCTGTTCCTGGCCGGCAACATCCATACCGAGACGCTGACCCTCAGCTCCATGCTTCTGGCGAGCGCCGATGGCGGTAAAACCTGGACGGAACCCTACGACCGCGTGCGTTTCGCGACTCTCGAACAGATTCAGTTCATCGACATGGAATACGGCTGGATCTCCGGGTCGACCATGGGTGCGCTGCCGCGCGATCCGTTCTTTCTTCTGACCAGCGATGGTGGAAAGACGTGGCGGCTTAGGCCGCTGTTCGAGGAGCCGCATGGCGGCAGCATCGACCGCTTTCGTTTCGACTCGCGCAAATCCGGAACGCTGCTGCTGGCGCCCGCTGGCGGCAACTATGAAATGTACGAGAGCATGACAGGCGGTGAGAGCTGGGAGTTGAAGCAAGTGAGTCCCAAGCCGCTGAAGATGACGGAAGGCAGACCGGCGGGCGATGCCGGGTGGCGATTACGCCCCAATGCGCGAAGCCATTCCTACGATGTCGAGATGAAAGAGACGGCCGGGTGGCAGCGCGTGGTGAGCTTTCTGGTGAACGTGGGCGTCTGCAAGTAATCCGCCGGCGATTTACGTTGCTGGTTTCACTGGCGGCTTCGGTTCCGTTCGCACCACTACGACCGTGAATTTCGCGACCAGCGCCGAGATGGCGCCGATGGCTGCCAATATGGGGGACAGAATGGCGCCGATGGCGGCCACTGTGACGGGGATCTCGACGAACGTATTGCCGTGTTCGTCCTTCACGATAATGCGCTGCACGTTTCCTTCGTGGATAAGGGCTTTCACCTTATCCACGAGGTCACGACCGAGTACCTGGACTTCTTCCGCGAAATGCTGAAATGCCATGGAGCAGCCTCCAATCTCAGATACGCAGGATGCCCGGTTGAAGTTCCGGTGCTCTTTTAGGCTACCGCCTGCATGCTCTGCAGCGTGAGTTTGGTGGTGCGCACCTGGTCTGCCTTTACCTGCCGCAAACCTTGCTGCACCATTGCGAACACGACGTACCAACTGATGACGCCGAGCACCGTCCACTTCACGACGCCGAGCGCGAGTCCGCCGGGTATCGGAGTATCCCACAACGTGTGCAACACAACGGGGATCAGGAAGGCCCGCAGGAACTTGGGATCGACAAACATGCCCACCGCCAGCGGCTGGTCCTTTTTGACGCGCCAGAGCGCTGCGGCGGCGATCGCGGTCCAGGCCACGTGTCCGAAGGGTGACAACAGGGCGCGCAGATAGATGACGAAACTCATCTGATCGAAGGCCATCTGCAGCTGATTCCCCACCACGGTGTATTGAATATGCTCGAAGGCATAACCGGCGCTTTCGAACACCGCAAAGCCCACGCCGACAGCGGCGCCGAACAACATGCCGTTGAGGATGTATTTGTATCTGGTTGCCTGACGCACTACGAGCACGACCGTCAACAATTTCGCGACCTCTTCGATTATGCCTGGCGATAACGGCCCGAGCTGTCCGAGAACAGGAAGATCGTAGCCGATGATGGCGACCAACAACGAGAGCACCCCGCCCATGGCGATCAACACCACGATCTTGTAAAACGATATGTTGCGCGGCGTGTTGAGCTCAAAAAACAGCAGCACCGTTGCGAGCGGCACCGCGAGTGACCCCATGAGGATCACGGCCGGAACCGCCTTGGTGTTGTGGAAATTGGTCATGATGATCGTGAAGCCGATATAGGCCACGATCACGGCCACGAGTACGCGCAGGAACAGCCACGGCTTGGGCCATCCTGTCTGGGCTTTGTCGATCGGCGGCGTGGTGCGATACGTTCCCACCGTAAGATAATCTTCGAGCTCTTCGCTGCTGCGCTTCTTGAAGACTTCGGAGAACATTTCCCGCAGGCTGAAGCCTTCGAGCTTCTCGGTGCCTGCGAGCCGGTTTAACTGCTCCTGCATGGACTGGAAGATGTTCGCGCTCTGCTGTCCGGGCGCGACATTGACTTTCCAGATGGACGATCCCATGCGAAACTCCTGGCCGGGCATGAGCTCGCCGGTGGCGAAGGGCTGGGCGTTGATAAAAATCGGAGTCGACGTGAGCGCCCGGAAGCGGAGGCGATGATTCACGGCGGATACGGCGAGGTGCTGCGGGGCGACAGCAGCGTCGGTCTGGCCGATACCGGTGGCGCGTCCCATGATCGCTTCGGTGCCGAGGACGGTGTAGAACTTGCCGGCATCGGGTCCTGAGAGGCAGGTCACATACAACGGTGCGACGGCGGCCTGTTGCGCCGCATTTCCGTATTGCGGAGCGCCGTAGGGCGGAGCACCGAACTGCGGGGCTCCATATTGGGGAGCTCCATATTGCGGCGGGGTGAATTGCGGCTGCGCGAGCGGTGCACCGAACTGCGGCTGGGGCTGCGGGGGCGCGAACTGCTGCGGTTGCGGCTGAGGGGCAGCGAACTGCTGCGGCGGCGCAGCATGGGGCATTGCCGGGGCAGGCGTCATGGGCTGAGTCGACGGCGGCTGCTGAGGTGCCGGGTTCCAATTTTGAGCCGGATATGGCGCGGTCTGGGGCGCTGCCGCGGCGGTGTTTTCCGCCACGGTGGGCCGGCGAGGCGGTGCGGGTTGTGGGTAAGCTGGCGCCGCACCCTGGACCGGGCCTGGACTCGCAACTGTCGGCGCCTGTGGCGTCGCCGATGTGCCGCAGTTGGCACAAAACACACTTCCTGGAGCGAGCCGCATACCGCAGGTTTTGCAAAACATGTTATCTATCTCACTTTGAGCCGTTTCGCGAAAGTATAGCGCATTTATGGACATTTTGTCCCTCCGAATGGAGATAGCGGAGGAAAACGGCAGGATCCGTCAAGATTTTTTGAGGCATCCGCTATTCGTGACGCAACGCAATCATCGGGTCGATGCGCGATGCCCTCGATGCCGGAGCGCCCGCGGCAAGCAACACAACGCAAAAGAGGACGAGCACGGAAATAACGAGCGATCCCGGATCGTGACGTTTGATTCCGAAGAGGAACGATTCCACGAGCCGGGAAGCGACCCAGGCGGCGGCCAATCCGAGAGCAATCCCCGCCGTCGAGAGGGCGAGCACTTCCCGCAGCACCATCCACACGATCCTTCGTCGCTCTGCTCCCAGCGCCATGCGGAGCCCGATCTCGTTGGTGCGGCGCGCAACCGCGTAGGCCATATTGCCATACAGTCCAACGCACGCGATCGCCAGCGCGAGGATCGCAAAACATACGCATAGGTATGCGAACGTGCGCTCCTGGCTGAAGGTCTGATCGATGCGCGCGGCCTGCGTACTGATTTCGGAGACCGGAACGCTGGCGCTTGCCTGATGAACTTTGCGGCGGACGTCGTTGACGAGCGCCATGGGATCGCCGGCCGTGCGCAGCTCGAAATGTACGCGCTGCAGACTATTGAGATTTTGCGTATACGGTACGTAGACGACCGGCGGAGTCTCGATCTCCTTCACGGAATTATAAAGGGTTGTCCTGGCAACACCGACGATTTCGATATCGGCCGCATTTGTTGAAGTGCCGAGTCCGATACGGCGTCCCAGCGGACTCTGGCCGGCAAAAAACCTCTTTGCGAATTGTTCGGTCACCACAGCAACTCGCGGCGATGACATATCGCGCGGCTCCAAACCCCTTCCTAAGACCATCGGTATTTGCATGGTCCGCAGGAACGAGGGAGCACGCCCGGAAGGCGCCGGAACTCGTTTAAGAGATCGGCATAAAACTGCGCCAGAGCGGCATTCCTGTAGCCGGCCTGTCGGGCATTCAAGCCGAACAGGAGCACGTTGTCCTTGTTGAAACCCAGCTCCACCGATTCGAGATTCGAAAGCGTGCGGCTGAACAGTCCCGCCGCAACCACCAGCAGCAGCGAGATCGCAATCTGCAACGCCACCAGGACCTGGCTGAGGCTGACGCGAAGGCCCACGCGGTGCCCGATTCTCCGCTGCATAGCCGCTCCCGTTTCCTTCAGCGCGGGAGTGAGTTCCACGCGGGTTGACTGGAGCGCGGGAGCCAGGCCGAAAACGAGACCGGTCAGCAGCGCCAGGGCCAGCGTGAACCCCAGCACTGTCCAGTTGAGGGTGGCATGAAGAGTGAAGTTGTCGCGTCCATTGGCGAGCAGCCATGTGATGGAACGGATTCCCCAAAGTGCCACCAGCACGCCGAGTATGCCGCCGGTCAGGGACAACAGAGTGCTTTCGGTCAACAACTGGCGCACCACACGCATACGCCCCGCGCCCAGGCTGAGGCGAACGGCCATCTCGCGCCGCCGGGCAGTGGAGCGTGCCAACAGGAGATTGGCGATATTCGCGCACGCGATCGTGAGAATCAGACCCACCATGGCCATGAGAACGTAAAGAGGTTTCGAGTAGCGCCGGCGCAAGGAATCGAGGCCTCCGGCGCCTTCCTGAAGCGACAGCGCAGGCAAATCGACCTTTTCCTTGTCGGTGGATGCAGTGCCCTCCACGAACTGATGAAACTGCCACGCGAGCATCGCCTGGGCGCGGTTTACGCTGACACCAGGACGCAGCCGGCCCATCATCTCCATCCAATACGAATTGGCATCGAAGAATCTCTTCTTCTCGTCGTCGACGGGATTCGGAGACAGCAAAGGTGCCGCGTGCAAAGGCAGGTACACCTTGGGATCGACTTCGGGGTTGACGCCGAAGAAGGCAGGCGCGGATACTCCGACGATCGTGAAGGGAGTGTTGTTGACGAGGAGGCGGCCTCCGATGGCCGCGAGGCTGCCGCCAAAGCGGCTCTGCCAATAGCGGTAACTGATGACCGCGACCGGCGCCGCACCGCTGTGGTCGTCGTCGTCGACAATGAGTCGTCCGGCCGCAGGCGTAACACCGAGACCGGCGTAAAAGCCACCGGACACGAGCTGAGCGTCGGCGATCTCCGCCTGGTCGAGAGCGATGAGATTCAGTTCCCACGCCGTCGCATATGCAAACAACGTGGACAGGACATCCTGATTCGAACGCAGCATCTCAAAAGCTGCAAAAGGGAAGTTGGGGCTGACGGCGCCGTTACTGTCCCGATACCGGGTTCCACTATGCCCGTGAATCACTGCCGGACGGTCTTTCGCGCGCCATTTGAGCACCACAAGCTCCTCCGGATGCTGCACGGGCAGCGAGCGCACGAGGATGGCATCCATGAAGCTGTAGATGGCAGTGTTCGCGCCGATTCCGAGCGCCAGCGACAATGCGGCCATGGCCGTGAACAGCGGATTGGCGGCCATGGTTCGCAGGCCGTACCGCACGTCCTGGATGAGTTGCTCCAAAAAGATCCCCGTCCACATGGCGCGGCTTTGCTCCTTGAGGAGAGTGACCTTTCCGAATTGCCGCCTGGCGGCATCGGGGCTGTCCTGATCCGCGGCCTTAAGCGCCAAGTGGTGGCGCATTTCTTCATCAAGGTCACGATCGAACTCTTCCGGGCGCAGAAAGAATCCGAGTCTTCGCAGCAGCTCTCTCACACGCCTTCGATCACTCGTGCGATCGCCCCCATGACGTTTCCGAACTCGCGCAGCTCCTTAACGAGTTGTTTCCTTCCTTCGGGCGTCAGCTTGTAGAATCGCGCCCGGCGGTTGTTCTCGGATTGTTTCCACTCGGCCACCACCCATCCTTTGACCAGCATGCGCTGGAGGGCAGGATAGAGCGAGCCTTCCTCGACGCGCAGAACGTCGTCCGATACTTGCTGTATGTGCTGCGCGATGCCATACCCATGCAAGGGGCCACGTCGTGCCAGCGTCTTGAGGATCAGCATGTAGAGCGTGCCGGGCGGGATGTCTGGTCGCGGTTCCATAGTTAGACTATACAACGGCTTACTAGGGAACTTCGTCTCCCCCTTGACAATCTAGGGAAATCCGGCGTATGCTTCCACTAGATCGTCATAGGAACTCTCCAGTATGGCTAAATCGACATCGCCGGCGCTGTTGCAAGGCACGCTCGATCTTCTGGTTCTTCACGCTCTGCAACGCGGGCGCATGCACGGGTACGCGATCGCGCAAACGATACACCTGCTTTCGGACGAAGTGCTGAAGGTGGAGGAGGGATCATTGTATCCGGCGCTGTACCGGCTGGAGCTCGATGGCGCCATTGCTGCGCAGTGGGGCGTATCAGAGAACAACCGCAAGGCGAAGTATTACGAGATCACGAAGCGCGGTAAGAAGCTCATCGCCGAACAGCAGGAGACCTGGAGCCGGCTCTCGAGCGCGGTGGACCGGGTGCTGGCAAGGTAAATCGAATATGCGGCGATTCTTTCTCAAACTGATCCGGCGCCGGCGCCTGCAGCGCGATCTGGAGGCCGAGCTTGCCTTCCACCGCGAGATGTCGGGCGCCCACGACAACCCGATTGCTCTCGGAAACACGACACGGATTCGGGAGCAGGCGTTCGATCTGTGGCGCTTTAACTGGATTGAAAATATCTGGCGCGACCTGTCCTTTGCGGCGCGCGCATTGCGGCGGAGTCCCGGATTTGTGCTGAGCGCGCTGCTGTCGCTGGGATTGGGAATCGGCGTGAATACGACGATGTTTTCGCTGGCCGTGGAACTGCTCCTGAGCGAGCCTTCGGTTACGGACGCCAAATCGCTTGTGAGCATCCGCATCAGCGGGAACAGTCATACGAAGCCTGCGGTCATCGAATTTCTTCGCAACAGCGGCGTATTTCAGGACGTGGCGGGCGAGAACGAAGAGAGCTACATCAACTGGAACGACGGCCACGAGACGCGTCCGATTTTCGCAGTGCAGACGACGAAGAACTATTTCACGGCACTGGGGATTCCGGTCGCTCTGGGGCGCGGGTGGAACACGAACGATCCCGATAACGTCGTTGTCCTGCGCCAGCAGTTCTGGCAGCGGCACTTCAATGGCGACCCGTCTATTATCGGCCGGGCGATCGTACTGGACGGGCGGCCTTATACGGTTACCGGCATACTGCCGGAATCGCATCGTACATTGATCGGATTCGGCTTCTCACCCGATGCATATGTTCCGCGGCATCTCGAAGACACGCTGCTTGCGATTTGTGCCCGCCTCAAGCCCGGCATGTCGCTGGGGCAAGGGCGCGCGGCGTTGAAGACGATTACGGAACGTCTCGATCGCGAGATGCCGGAGCGCTGGAAGCACAGCCAGAATGCGAGCATGGTTCCGCTGGCGGGTTTTGCGCGTTTGCGGAACGATCCGCAGGTGATGACGGTGGGTCTGTTTTTCACGGCACTTCTGATCCTGGTCAGCCTGGTTCTGCTCATCGCATGTGTGAACGTGGCGGGG
>JADMIO012704503.1_pt1 | contig 24565 bp, 57 predicted proteins | sample 8958161 | NCBI WGS metagenome assembly JADMIO01 (sample SAMN16585339, study PRJNA669376) | soil metagenome | isolation source: Crop rotation soil | place: USA: Cullars Rotation, Alabama | collected 2011
CTTTCCCGCCTATGTCCGGTTTGTCTCTGAGCGGGTTGGGGTGCAGCCAAATACACAGATCAACGTGACCATTCCGAAGATCATGTTCGATCTGGCGAAGTCCATTGCGATTTATGAGACGGGCTCTTGGGAGCCGTATTGGCACAATAGCGAATTACTGGCCGGCATGAAGCTGGCGGGGTTTGAAGTGGGAGATGGCGATGGAATTGCATGACTGGGAACAGCGGTCGATTGACGAGCTTGAGAGGGCTTACAACAGATTAAGCGAGCCAGCGAAAGAGGCGTTCCACGAAGTCATCTTGGAATGGCGGATTCATCCCGGTTACGTCCTCGTTGGCGTCCTTGTTCTTGGCGTCCTCATTGGAAAGTTCATCCTATGAAACTTGTAGAAAATTGGAAGTCGGCCTGGAAATGGTTCTCCGTCCAGATTGCGGTAGTGGGGGCTGCGGTACAGGGAGCCGTCCTGGCCTTTCCAAACCTCAAGGACTGGCTTGGTGATGGCGTTACGCATCTGGTTGGGCTTGCCATTCTAGTGGGATTGGTGGGCGGCAGACTGGTGGACCAGACAAAGCCCAATGCTTAGATTCCTGTTGGGTTGGCGCGGATATGTAGCCGCCGCTCTGGTGAGCGGCTTGTTGGCGTCTGTAGCCACCTTCCGCGTCATGTCATGGCGAGAAGGGGCAAATGAAGCCAAATTTGCTGTACAGCAAATAAAGCTCATAGACAAAGACCTTCAGATAAACCTTGCCCTTGGCGATGTGACGATAAAGGGCCTGGAGGTAATCAACACCGAAATCGTGCGCTTCGTGAGGGAGATACCAGAGCATGTTACCCCCGAAATTGACAGGAGCCATCCTGTGCCTCTTGGTTTTGTCCGGGTGTGGAACGAACAGACAGGCGGCACCGTTCCCCCCGCCTCCGCCGGGAGTGATGCGGACCCTTCCGGCACCAACCTCTCTGCCGTGGCCTACGCCCACGCAACCGACGCCGACACCATCAAGAGATGCGAACTCGGCCTGACGGCGTGGTGGCAATGGTACGACCAGCACTCAGCGGTGCGGAAATGACACCAGAAGAAAGGGACAGGCTCACAATCCTCGAAGTGGCCGGCAAAGAACGGGGGGATGACATCAAAGAGATTAAAGAGCTTTTGCTCAAGATGGATTCCAGGCTTACGACCTTGGAGAAGGTTGCGGCAACAGGCGGCGGGGCACTCAAGACCGCGCTGATGCTGGGCGGCGTTATCGGCTGGGTAGTCGGTCCCATCCTCGCCTTGATTGCGCTGTTCAAGCATTGACAAAAACAGAGGGGCCTAGGCGTCATCTGGTTATCCCAGACACGCAAACACGCCCCGGCGTTCCTCTCGACCATCTCGATTGGATAGGCGATTACATCAGGCTCAAAAAACCGGATGTCATCGTCCATCTAGGGGACCATTGGGATTTCGTAAGCCTGAATGGCCATGAGGAACCGGGGTCCGCACCCTTGGAGGGCAAGCGGTACGCAGACGATCTGGCAGTAGGCAATGAAGCATTCGCCCGTCTCTGCAAGCCGATGGAAGCCGAGATTGCAAGGCGGGAGAGAGCCCACAAGAAACGGTGGGTTCCGCGCAAGGTGTTCCTCACCGGCAACCATGAGGCGAGGGCCGACCGGGTAGCGAGCAACAATCCGAAGTTCTTGGGGACGATTGGTTCTGACCAATGCGACATCCGGGATTGGGAACGTCATCCCTTCCTAGAGCCGGTCGAGATTGACGGAATCTATTACAGCCATTTTTTCAGCAATACCGGCACTGGCAAGCCGATAGGCGGCACACCGACAAACCGCCTCACCAAGATCAATGCTTCGTTCATTCAGGGCCATGAACAGGGAAAGCAAAGCGGGGAGCGCGTCACAAGCATAGGGACCACGCTACGCGGGCTTGTCGCCGGTAGCTGTTATCTCCACAGGGAAGAATATCGCGGGCCTCACCAGCGCCATTGGCGCGGCATATTGATCCTGAATGAGGTACGCAACGGGGAGTTTGATCTAACCGAGGTCAGCTTGGCGTACCTATGCAGAAAATATCAAGGCATGGAATTGCACCAGTTCTGCAAGCTGAAATATCCGAATGGTGATTGGGAACATCTGAAATGAGGGAACATGGCAAAGACGGAAAGATGGCCGGCAGAGATAGTAACATATAAGTCCCGGCGTGAGGGGGCTCCCGAGTTCAACGCCAAGATTGATTTCGACCCCAAAAGCGGAAAGCCATGGGGGGTATTCATCTGGCGATCCGACAAGACCACCCAGGACGTTGATGACGACCTGGACAATCTGAGCCGGAAAATCTCGCGGGTGATGCAGGGGCGGTACCCATGAGCGGTGCATCCTTGGCGTATATCCTCCATGCCAATAAGGAGGCGCCCGTTTATCTCTGTGTCGTGGATGACGGGAAGTTTCACAAGTTTGAGATTGCCCCGCTGGTTGCAGCCCGACTCGCAGCAGAATGTGCCGCGATAGTGAATGAACATCTGGGCGGATTTCACATCGTCAAATGACCTTGCGGCTCACGGAAAGAAACCTGGCCAAGGCTTACGAGTATCTGAGGGCAACAAACCCGTTTGATGGGTGGGGATTGCCGCCCAGTTCAAAGATCAAGTTTCAGGTCATCAAGGACCCGACCGTTCACGCCGATTTCAATGTCATTAGCGGGAAGCCCGTAATCCGGGTCAGTGAGAATGGGGTGGGGCATACGATTACCCTCATGGCCTCGGTAGCTCATGAGATTGTGCATTTACGGCAATGGATGACAAAGAAGCGGGATACCCACGGCAAGTCATTCAAGGCCATGCGGGCTGAGATATGCGAGAGCCACGGTTTTGACCCGAATACGTTTTAGGAGCCGCTTCGCTCAAGCCAGACCGTCAGCCTGACGCCTAGCATCATGCCGAAACCGATTAAACCTAGCACGGTGAACCAGTCCACGTTCTTCCTTCCAAGCGCAGCGCGAAGCGCAAGCGGCTCTAATCTAATTCAATTCGCTGCCCCTCACCATCCCCTCTGGTGGGTGCGTGCGCGAAAGGGGGCCGGTGTGTCAGTTCCCGCATCGGCCCCCGCCTATTCTAAACACCAATGGAGAAGTAAATGAGCTTGAATGGCAATCTGAAGGTAGGACAGTCTGAGGACTTTGTTCTCAAAAGAAAGGACGGGGAGACAGAGGTAAGCCTTCCTGCATCTGTTTCCTATGCGGTAGAGCCTTCCGCTGTTGGGACTGTAACACCCAAGGATGGGGGCGGTACCTTCAAGGCCCTTGCCAAGGGTAATTACAAGATCACCGTAACCGATGCAGAAGGTGATACACCTGGAACGCTGAGTGGTGTTGTATCCGACCCTTTGGCACTGGCGCTGGCTTGGGTCTGATAGGAAAGATTCTAGGCTGGCTTAAAAAGGCTCTGGGGTTGTAGGAGCCGCAGCTTCGCTGCTTGAAGAAAGTGCAGCGTCGATCATGGCTCTGTAGCAGACGTTGGCCGATTTGGTGCGGCTGATGGTTTTGGCGCAAGCAACTGCACCGGCTTCCTTCATCTCCTCCGTAGGCTCTTTTAGGGCCTCTATGGCGGCACGGGCTTGGTCACGGTACTGCTCAGCGCATGACGGCACGACATCCGGGCCGGTGACATACGACCAGGGGACTACCTTGCCGTACCACTCACGGCCAAACATCATTTCGTTGCTGGCGAACAGGATGTAGGTTCCAGACTGGTGCAGGTCCCAGAGGGCTTTAGCCACTCGTTCAATCATTTCAGACGCCATCTTCTTCCTTCCAAGCCCCGTAAGGGGCGGCTCCTCCCACCCCCTCATATAGGGAATAGAGGGTAAGAGCCGCTCAATCGCCGCTTGGGCCATGATACTTGCCACAACCCCACATCGCCCTAATGGCGGGGCTATACTTCCGGTCAAACATCTTGCGCCCCTGGACATGCCACCACACATCTGGACGGCGTGGAATCCGGTACCGCCAGAACCGCGAATGTCCCAACCCGTGTCCCAACCCTGCACGTTTCCGGCCTAAAAGTAGCATATTGGCGACCCCGGGAGTTCTCTCACAATTCATACCCGCCAAACACTTACTGTCCCAACCCGACAAAATACCCTCATTGACTCTCAAGGCTTATTTCCATTTGTCCCAACCCGGCTGGGAAGCTTGAGGATCGCATCGCCGGCCATCTTCTTTTGCGACGCCGCCCGGGTATAGCGTTCCACTTCCTCCAGGCTCTTGTGACCTGTTATCGACGCAATTTGATTGGCGCTACAACCAGACTCCGCCAACCGCCTCGTAGCGGCCTTGCGGAGCCCGTGCAGGACGCATCTCTTGGGTAGGTCTGCCTTGCCTATTGCATCCGCCATGAGGTTGCCGAAGCTTTCCACGCTGTACTGTGACTCCTTGGTGCTGGTGATGATGGTCAGGTGCTTCTTGGGCCATTCATCCAATGCTTCCGCCAGATCGGGATGGATGGGGATTTCCAGCTTGGTCCCTGTCTTGGCCTGCACTACCTTGACATAACCACCCCCGACATCGGCCCAAGTCATCCGGAATATGTCGCTGCGCCTCTGCCCCGTATAGAGGGCAAGCGCATACGCGGTCCTCTCCCGCGTCCCCAGCGGCCAACGCGCCTCATAGGCTGCGAGCTCGCTATCATCCCAGGTGTGATACTCTCCCTCTTGAAACTTATTAACACCCTTCGTCGGGTCCGTCTGACGCCATCCAAGGGCTATGGAATAATTAACGAGGGTCCTAATCCGCTTGAGCCATGTGTTGGCGGCTGCGGGAGTCTCCGCCATGGCGCCGATGATCTTGTCCACATGCTCCCGCGTCATTTGCGTAACCAGACCCTTGCCGTGTTTGGCGATGATCCGGTCCATGGTGTTGCGGGTGCAGTATTGGGATGAGGGCTTTAACTTCTTGAAGTTCGGAGAGGCCAGATAGCGGGCGTACAGGGCGGAGAAGGAACGGGGATGGAAAGCCGCCTTCGGCTTGTGAACCTCGCTCAGCGCCTTGGCGTAAGCCGCCATGAAGGCATCCGAGCCGGGCAGGCCGAGGAGGGGTGTGCGCTTTCCACGCCGCTTGCGGAAGTAGTACCGCATGTGGCCGTGGCGGTCGCGGAATTGCTCAACGTGCTTCAATTTCAGGACCGTCAAGGTGCGCCCATGAGTCGGAGGTTTCCTGGGCTTCATCGGTTAATGATTCAAAGGCAACGTCAAGGCGGAACCTGTCCCAAACCGTAACCCGGTCCAGCCTTTTGGGCGGGGGGAGGAAGCCACGGGCCACCCAATCGTCAAATTTGCTTGGGGATATTCCCAGATAGGCGGCTGCGGCCTCCCTGCGAAGGCCACGGGGCCAGGGCATATCTTGGGAGTACTTGGTCATGCTGGGCTCTTGTATGGGTGCAACTGCCGTTCCCACGAACTCAGCCGCGCCCACGAACAGAAGTGGCAGTTGCAGGGATGGCCCTCAGTCGGGTGCAGCAGGCGACCGGGATAGCCGCTGCACTCCATGCAATTTTGCGGCGGCAGCCCGTGTGGGAAACTGTCATTGGCAGGCTGGCGTTCGCCACCGAAGGCGCGACGTACCGTTTCCCGGTCGCATTCGACACAGCCCGGCTGCACCTTGCCCTTGATGCGGACCTTCGGCTTGCCATGCTTGGTGCAAAAGTCGTTCATGGGGCTCCCCGGTTATAACTTTTCTGCCAGCAACTTCGCGGCGCGACGCAAATTGCCAAGAGTGAACCGCGCCTTGCCCGTCGCTACCTTTTGCCCGCGCTCGGTGAGGCCGGGGCGATAGCTGTCTGGCACCGCATCCGCCCACATGGACGCTTCCGCCGCGAAGGGCGCGAGGGCCTTTTCAAGTGCTGCAATACGCTTCTGTTCTTTTGTCATCTGACGGCTCCGCTCTAAGAATTGGCGTAAAGGAAAAGCAGGAACAGGGTCCACAACAGACCGGACACAGCCGCACCGGCTAAAGTTGGCAACCACCAAGGAATGTCTCGCATAGACGGCTCCATCAATCCAATAAGGCTGCGAGGCTGTTGGCGATCCGCCGCTCAAATGTGCGCATCTTTTGCGTGGCGATGCCCAAGGCATCTTCTGGCGTCTCGGCACACTCTATGACCTGACAGGTGTGCTGGACTTGCTGGCCGGTGTACTCCACCCCGTCCACCGAGAGCCACGCGGAATATTCCTTACGGTGTCGGTCGGGGCCGTAAATTGTGGCGACGCCCTTTTTGACGCGCCAATGCCACCCGAGGTTTTCCCAAACATCGGGCTCCCAGCCTTCACCCATCCGTCGCGCCAACGCTTCGGCGTCCTTGTGTGCCTTCTGGTGTGCCGCCCAGGTGCAATTGCCGCCGCAGCGGGGCGAGCAGTATACCGTGCCGCGCCGAACCGGCTCCCAGCCACGATCCGAAATTACCTTAAGGTTTGTCTTTCGCATGACGGCTCCCTAAGATTTCAGCGCGCGGATGCGCCTTGCCGCTTCGGCGGCGACTTCCGTTTCTTGGGCGGAACATGAGCCGCCGTCAGGAGGCACAAGGCAGGCATTCTCTGCCACCTTGGCGCAATCTTCGATCACGGCGGTCATGCCAGCCAAGGCAGCGTCCTTGGTCACATACCAGCGGCCTCCGTGAAGAACGGGGTCCGCATCGAAACCGGCATCGCGCAGGATGTCCTCAAGATGTCTCATTGTGGCTCCCCTGCCTATGCCTTTGGCAGTGAACCGAACGTCACCACCTTGCCGATGGGCGTGTCGGTCACGACAAACCCGGCCTCGCCTTTGATGAATGCCTGGACGGCGACGAACAGCGCGTCCACCGTGGCATCCCCTTGTTCCTCGCGGCGCTCGCGCAGTGCCCGCTTTTCTTCCTGATCCATTTTCAGTCTCCGTTTCTCTGCTTTCCTGGCTTCGTATGCCGCCTGCCCTGGGCTCATCGTCCAGACGCTCCTCAGTTGTGGAGGTAATCGCCGCACCACCTATTGAGTGCGCGTACCTGTTCCATCGTTTCCATGTTTGCTGTCCATCGCATCATCCGGTCCCAGTTGCGGCGAATGACGATCTGGTCCTCTGGCGTCGGGGGCACGCGCAGTGCCTGCTTGTCCAAATTGATATAGCCAGACGTATCCCAGTCGGTCGCCGCCATCAGAACTGCATTGTGTTTTGGGTTCACCGGCAATCTCTCCTATCGCTCGATCTCTATAAGGGGTTGAAAGGGACGGTGCGGGAATAGTCGTGTGGCTCGCCACGGCGGTCCCGGCAATCGGCGCGAACTTCGCGGGCTTCCTCGTTGTCGCCATAGTCGCAATCGCCACAGGCCGCGCACTCATGGACGGGCACGGAGCAGCAGCAATCTGGACCGCATCCGGCATTGCATCCGCCAGTGCTGCGCCAGTCGTGTTGCACCTGACAATTCACAAAGAGGAAGTCTCTCGGCATAGGGCTCGCTTTCAGTGAAGGTCTGCAAGTTCATAAAACTGCCAGTCGCCATCGCGGCGCTTGCGCCACTCACCGGAACAAACTCCGATGATCCGCAGCTTCTTCGGCAGGGTAAAACCAAACAGTTTCCGCAATTCCTTTGTCGTCGCGGTGTCTTTGGTGCGCCTATATTCTGGTGCATCTTTGGTCGGCATTTTCGGCTCCCTCAGACGGTTATAGAATCAAAGAACTCGCCGCACTGCTTTTGCAGCCGCTCAACGTCCTTGGTCATTTGCTCCGGGGCACCAGCGCGCACCAAGATTGACCAAAGGTTGGCGAGCGCCGCGTCCACACGCGCCTTGTCATATTGGGGTGTCGGCCTAGCTCCCATAGATCGCTCCTATTCGGTGTCCGGCTTTGGCAGAGCGTTCTTGGGAACGATCTTGCCTTCGATGGGAATGTCGCGGACGTGGACATATCGGCGGGCGAGATTCCACTCCCGTTCCCCGACCTGACACCAGCCGCCAGTCGGGGGCACGATGCATTCAACTTCGATCTGGTCATCGGCGTTCTTGCCGACGACTTTTTGAATGTCGGTGCCGTCCCGCGTCACCAGGTCGCCGACCTTGAATTTGTCGTTTTCCAATTCTTCGGACATGAGGCTCCGTTTCTCTAATCCCTGCCGGGTCGAAGGCCAGCAGCCTTCCCTTCGCAGTCCCCCGTCTCGCGGGTTAGCCCGGCAGGGCAGTTCTCGTGTTTGTAAAATTCGTCGCAGCCGCAGTTGCCGTTCTGGACGCAAGCACGGGCCGAGCCATCATCGCCCGGCCAAGGCGACGGGCATGTGCCTGGCACCACATCGAAGGCTTGCTCTCGCTCGTTCCAGACAAGTGCCATTAGCCGCTCCGCCTATTGAGTTGATGAATCGCGCCGCTTGCACGGGCGTAATCTTGTGGTGAATGGTGTACGGGAGTGACGGTGGCCTATCTGGGCGGTGAGTTTCCGCTGAAACATGCGTGGTTCAAAAGCAGCGCAGGGTTCATGTGCCGGCATCTGGAAATGGCCGACTTTATGTAATTCAGTCATGGGGTAGCCGCGCCTTTCAGGCGCTTGGGAAAAGGTCTTGATGGTATTGGTCTGCCACTCGACCGCATGGGATGGCGCGAAGGCTTGGGGTTGGATAACCGCTTCGCTTTGGCCAGGGCTTTGACATCGGCCTTCGTCTTGATCTTGTGACAATCGGCATGGAGAGGGCGAAGATTCCAGAATTTATGCTCTCCGCCATGGCAAAGGGCTTGAACATGATCCCACTCAATATCTTCCTCGGCGTAGATCTGTTCCCAGCAAACCGGGCACTCAACAAATGCCCGGTGGAAAAGGCAGTCGATCTTCATTCTCTCTGTGATGGCCTGGCGCTTCATGGCGACTTAGCCCCGCGCAGCGGTCTTTTCATATTCCAGATTGCAACGAACTCATCCCAACGCTTGTGGTTGGAGGGGTTATCCAACTCGCTTCTGCTTTCAATGCGGAAGTGGCGGCGCACCTTGGTTGCCGCATCGGCTGGGTTGTTGGTACCGAAGTATTCCCAGAAGTCAGGATCGTTACATAAGATAGCTGCCTGTTGGCTTCTGGTATATTGGGAGAAGGGTTTATGGGAGAGCCGTTCGCTATCGCTCACTTGGGTAGTGGAGCCACCACTCGGCGTTGACCCGAGGTCTTCCGCATCGCTGCGGCTGCTCTTCTGCTCCTGAGCTATGATGGCCTTTGTATCCAGTAACGCTATAGCACATGGCTGGCTCTTGCCGGGGTGAGGAATGCCGCCAAGCTTTTTCAAAGCTTCGTCAGCTTCCTCGATTGCCAGTTCAAAAATCAATTGCTGGACCTTACGCCCCGCCACTGTGCGGGTAGCTGAGAAGTCGGCTTTGATGATGCAATGGTCGGTCAAAACGGAATCTCATCGTCAATGTCTGCGGGGTTCTTGGTAGCCGCGCCTCCGGCGCTTGCTTGGCGCTGGCGCTGCGGCAGGATGGAGAATTTTCCGTCTAGGGGTTGGGCATCCAGATAGACTTCAAAGCCGCCATCGTCCCGCTGCTTCGCAGACCCGAGTTGCCGGGCGAAGGTCTTTTCCGTGCCGTCCTTGAGTTTGATCTTGATGAACTTGATCGCGTCGAAGTAGCTCATATTTCCCTCATCTTTTCCATGTAGTAGGACTTGAGTTCGTTGAACATCTTGGGGTCGTGTTTCAGAATCTTGTCCAGCGTTGAACTTGGCGTTGGCCTGTCCCAGGTTCCTTCGCGGTTGCCATAGGTCGCGTGCTTCTTGAGCCAGGCCGTCAGCTTGTCCAGATCGCTGTAGTTGATGATGATGTCTTTCTGCTGGTCCACCCAGTTACGCATTCCTTGGGCTATGTCTGGGTCGGTTATGGAAAGAGCCGCTTCGCTTGGCTTGTGGCTGCCATTGGTGCCGTTCTTTGTGAGCAGGGCGCGGAGGCGGGGATATTCGCTTTCCTTGATGCGCTTGTTCTCGATGGCAACCCAAGGGGAATCCAGGTCGTAGAGATAGCGTCCCACGCCCCACTTGACCGCAGCACGCTTGAAGGCGTCGGAGAGGGCGCCCTTCTCAGCCTCTATATCGCTGTCACCGGCCCCGTCCGCCTTCCAAACCCACTCGCTATGAACGCCGGCCAAGTCCTGCTTGGTGAAACGGATACCGATTTCACAGACGGTCTTGCCGTTCGCGTGGGGGAAGCGGCATTGCCAGTTCTCGACACCACAAACCTCATCCAAGCGGTCCTGAACGTCCCTGGCGTCGATATAGGCCAGGGCCATGCCCTTATCCTTGGCTGCGTTGGTCGAGCCCACGCGCCAGCTAATGCGGTCTGGGGGGAAGGGCTTGCGAAGATCAGCGAGGTTCATTCTGTCACCTCGATGCGATAGCCTTCGTCGTAAAGCCGGTAGGCGATCTTGAGAGCTTGATCTTCCTCCAGGCCGAACTCATCGGTGAGGATGTCCATGATTTCAGCGACTTCGGCGGGGATCATTTTCCTTCTTCCTTCAAATGAGCGAAGCGAATGGCTCTTTCATACCTTTCCTTCGCAAATAGATAATCCATTTCTAGGAGTTCTAATTCGGAAGGCTCTTGGGTAGCCGCGTCGCTACGCTCCGCTTGGGAACAGATTTCCTCATGGAAATGGTCTTTGACTCTACCCATGCATCACCACCAGGATCACAAAGGCCATAAACACAACTAACCCCATTCCTTGAAATCCTAGGCTCATCCAGGATTCAGGCACCTTTAGTTGCTCACGGTCGTCCCATTCTCTTTGGCGTAATTGACGGGATTGTTGTCGGTTAAATCTCCAGTCTTGAGGGCGGTGATCTGACTTGCTGCTAATCATGGAGAGCCACTCGCTTCGCTCGTTTGGGAGACGCGGACAAAGATCAGATAGACGCCCAGGCAGGTGCAGCCCGTCCAATAGATCGCGTCAAAAAGGTCTGTCCATTTGTCGGTGAAGAAGCAAAACAAGATGCCGCCAACCGTCATCCCGAGCCAGAGGACGAGAAGGTCAAGGCCAGTGACGTTCTTCTTCGAGGGCGTAGCCCGGCTCATTTACCCTCTCCTGCTTGATGGAGGGGTGTAGAGCCGCTCGTTTCACTCGCTTGGGTGCTAGGGGGGTGGCTGTCGTAATCCCATTCAATGTCTTGCGCCTCGACCCACCTAATGAACCGGACCTCGACCTCCACCACGCCACAGCCGGCCGCCTCGATATGCGGTATCCCATCCTTTAGAGAGGCCACACTTGCGTATATCCGCGTTCCCTTGGCGTCTTGGCCAAGGTGGTGTTGCCAGTCAACGCCGTCCATGAAGCCACACTTATTAGCCGCTGCGCGTTGCTCGGCTTGGCCCAACTCTGCCAGAGCGACATCCAGCGCGTTCTGAGCAGCCTCATATTCGCGCCAGGCTGGGGCTTGGTCGTTGTGCCGCAACCGCCCCGCCTTGCCTTCGGCGTTCATCCAGTCCACCACCTTTTTACGGGCGATGTTTCTGGCGATGGCAAGTTCTTCCAAGCGCGAAGCGCGGCTCTCATTCATCCTAAGCCCCATAATATCCAAGGGTAATTCCGTAGTTCATGGAGAGCCGGCCACTTCGTGGCCTTGGCCTTCGGCCTTAACGTATTCATCCAATGCCGCGTTATAGGCATCCTCAGCCTTTACGAAGGCGTCCAGGGCCTTTCTCTTGGCCAGGTCCAGTTGGATGGGGCGCATCAGTGAGAACGTCCCACCCTGCCCACAATCCTTCTCACGCTCGCATCTCTCATAGGCTGCGCTGTAGATGGCTTTGGCTTCCAGCTTGGCCTTGAGCAAGGATTCAAGACGGGCCTGGGATTCCGTTCTTAAAGGCATATCGAGATATGGACTGTGGTTATTCATGGGTAGCCGCTCCGCTTCGCGTCGCTTGGTAGGAAATAGCTCTTTCGAGAGCGGCGCCGAAAGTTTGTGGAAACTTGCAGGCAATATCCTCGCGCCAAGATGCGCTCAGATGACCAGCGTGGATTTTGCTGCCACCGATCCTGTATTGGGGCTCATCGGTCAGCCAGCCCGAGATGTCGCTCCAGCTCGGGGCACCACCCATATCGATGGTATATTGCGCCCAGAGGCAGGAACCGACTTGCGTGTAGCAGTATGCGGCGGTCTTGTCTTTCGTCCTCAGCCAAGCAATAAGGCTGTCCAGGGAGAAGGGTTCGGGCTGACAAGGACGCACGCCCGGATCCAGGACGGCAGAGCCTAGGTAACCGCTCCCCGAACGTGCGCCCGTGTCAACTTCCCAAGCAGGCGTAGCCTGCGGCTCTACATCCAATCTCTTATCATAATACATGATGGAAATACCTTTCAGTTAGAGCCGCTCAAACGGCGCTTGGCCTTAGAGCTTGCCTTCCTCTTTCGCGCGCTTCCTGAGGTTGTCGGCGTGGTCCGCGAGTTGATCCCGCATGATGTCGTAGGCTTGCTCGCCAGCCATGTCGTAAGCCGCGTCCTCGGAATAGCCCTCGTCAATAAGCTCGGCCATCCGGCGCTCCATCGCGGCGAACCAGAGTTCTTTCGACATCAGGCAGCCCTCCCGAGGATTGCGGCCATCTCGGCGTCAGTCTCGTATTGCTCATAGCGGCGCACATGGGCTTCCAATTCCTCGCGCGAGGTGCAGAAGCCGGCGAAGGTCATGATGTCGATGTTGGAATTGCAGGGGGCGTTCTGGGTGCGCGCCAGGGCGTCCATCAGGTCAGGGGCATCCTTCCAAGAGAACTTCGCCATCTTCATCTCCCTCTTTCTTCAAGGGCGCTTTAGCGCCCGGCTCTCCCCAATCAACCAGGGAAGGTAAGGGGGACAATACACCCTGTATCGATACAGTCAATACAAAATGTATCGGACGGCAAAAATAATTTGGGCCAGCCTCCGCCGGGATGGGGAATCTGCTTCAGAGGATGATTGGCGGGGATGGCCTGCCGCTTGGCATGGTCTCAGCCTTGGCCCTTACAGCCCTGCTCTGGAACCTCACAGCGGGCCTACAATGGACGCCCAGCCTGTCCCTGCTATTGGCCGTCCCATGTGCCTGCCTGGGACTGGCGGGCTTCTACAGGCTCCGTAAGCCCTCTATGGCCCTAGTCCAGGATTTGCTGACCTACATGGCCCTGTGGGCGATCTATTCCCTGTACGCCGTCCGGTTGACCTATCTTGGCCTCTTGCTCGGCTTTCCCTTCCGGGATGGGCTCTACACCGCCTGGGATGCAAGCCTGGGCTTTCACTGGGGCGAATGGGCCAGGTTCATTGCGGCGCACCCCGCCTTGGATCATTTCCTGGCCAAAGCCTATGAGAGCAATGGCCTTCAAATCCTGTTGGCGGTCCCGATCCTGGCGGTATGGGCACCGGGCAAGAACCGGGAGCTTATGACGGCCATTTTCCTAGCTCTCATCATCACCCTGCTAATCGCAACCCTCATGCCGGCCCGGGGCATTGCGGAGCAATATGGCTTCAAGACCAACTGGGGGCCGATCATTGACCAGCTCAGGCAGGGCGGGAAGGGGCCATTTCCTTATGTTGGGATCCTGTTCTTCCCGTCGTTCCATACGGTGACAGCGGTTCTGCTGGTCATCGCCATGCGGACGATCAAATGGGCATTTTGGCTGTATTTGCTGGCCAATATCGCGCTGGTATTGGCTGTCCCCCTGTCAGGCGGGCACTACCTTGTGGATGTCCTGGCGGGAATTGCCGTGGCGGCGATCAGCCAATATTGGGCCGTCCGACTTTTGGCTATGGCTCCAAAGACCCTAGAACCCGATGCATCGATAGTATCTCAGACCTTTTGAGCGTGAAGGTCTTTGGCGGGTTGTATTGCTCCACGATCACCCTGTCCCCGGAACGCTTCACCAGATGCTTCAGGAAGGCACGTGGCGTCGATTCGCCCTCTGGCGGGTGCATCTGTATAAGCACATCGCAACCGATCTCCACGGGCTTGTCAGGATGGATATAGGCGATCCGGCCGGACCAGTGGGCCGGCTGCATCGAGGTTCCAACAACAAACACGGCGTAGGAGTTCGGGGCGCCATTCAATTGAGCTGGACGGTCAACAAGGTCCACCACCTCACCGTTCCATAGTGCCAGGCCGTCAGGACCGCATTCCGCCATGCCAAGAACCTTCAATTTATCTTTTGATAACGCGGAATCTTGCTGTTTGGTAAGGTCCGGGGCGCTTCTGGTAAATTTCCTTTGAATGTGAACGCTGGCTGACTTTTCGTCATTGTCCGCCATCAGCCATGCCCAATCTGTTCCCAGCAGTCTGCCAATGAGCTTTGCCGTGGGGACGGACATGTTGCGGGTGCCATTCTCGTAGGAGCGGTAGGTACTCTCCACGATCTGGTCCGAATATTTCTTGGCGAACTCCGCAGGATTGTTGAAGCCGGCGTTGAGCCGAGCGGTTTGCAGGCGCGTGTTCGGTTTAGTACCCATGTTGATACAATTTGTATCTGACGCGCCCAACCCCTGTCCGATACAATTAGTATTGACTATTTCAATACAGCCTGTATCGTCGCGGGATGGAACAGCCTCAGACCTTTGCTGCATTGATGAAACTCTGGCCTTCATTGGCCGACTTTGCGACCGATGTTCGGGTCAAGGAGAATACCGCCAGGGGCTGGGCCGCGCGCAATAGCATACCGCAAGAATACTGGGCCGATTTGATCCTGGCGGCAGAGCGGCGCGGCATTCGCGGCATCACTTGTGATCGTCTCCTAAGCCTGGCGCCGGGGCGCAGGGACCAAAAGCCAAGCGAAGCGCAGGCGGCTACCCAATGATTATAGCCACGATCCCGGCTGACTTCTGGAAAGCACTCGGGCTCGTCATGGTTTGTTGGGCAATAATGGCTTTTGGCGAGGGGCGTCATGGCTGATCGTCGCAAGCCTTCTCCCAACACTAATCCATCTCTCGGCTGCGAGGTCTTTCCGTGACACTCGCAGGCCAACCACACGAATTTGCATACGGAGCCGGCGGCACGCCAATGCCAGCCAGTTCCAGTTCACATAAATCACGCTTCTCATTTTCCATTCCATCGCTGGTACCCGCGAATCAGGAGGGTATTTCGATGGAAAAATCACGGGGCAATATAGCCCGAACTGGTCGGGGTGCTTATGCCCCGAAAAGTTCTTCCAATGACGAAGCCGATGTAATTTTCATTTCCGAGTGGGCGAGGCATTACAGCGCCAAGGAAGGCGCGGCCCTTTCCGGCATGACGCCAAAGGGCTTCCAGAAGGTTCAGGCTGGCGACAACGCCATCAGCTACAAGAAGCTGACGAGATGGTTGAAAGCGGATACGGACTTCGCAGCCGCGTATGCCGTCCATGTCGGCCTGATACTTCCCGGTCAAGCTGAGAGCGCAAGCGCGTTCACAAGAGCCGTCAACGCTTACCAGCGGATGCGCTCATGAGCCTTCACTTGCGCCCACTCCCCAATCACCCCGCCTACATCGCCCAACTACGCAAACTGCGTATGGCTATAATTGAAGATTTAAGACGGGAGAAGGAAAGGAAGATGGCTGCGAATGATAACAAGCGAGATTCCTTGCCATGGTGGGTGACGGTATGAATGAGCCACTCGCTGACGCTCGTTTGAAGGGAGAAAGATAATGGGGCCGGGAATGTTTGACGGGTTAGACATCCTTATCAAGTTCGGAATCTTTGGGATGATTGTCGCTGCCGCTGCGGTCATCGTCGGAGTACCGGCTGGGTTATGGTGGGCGTTCCATCATGTGACAATCAACTGATCCCAAGCGACTGAAAGGAGCGGCTCATGATCCCAACACTTCCCGAAGTAATTTTCACCATCGGCGCATTCTGGCTTGGTTTCTTCATCTGTTGCTGCTTCCGGATTAACGGCGAGCATTAAGACTAACGATCCCGGATGGGCGTCCGGTTAGCTGTCACAGGGCATAATGACAAAGTTCAGCTTGGAAAGCGTCCGCATAGAGCGGCGCGAAATTCCCGACAACATATTGACCTTTGAGCTTCCGGCCATGCCGCCAAGCGTCAACACGATGTACCGGAACGTCCCAAACGTTGGGCGCGTCAAGACCCAGGCATTCCGGGACTGGTCGAAGTCCGCCGGCCTGATCCTCAATGCCCAAATCAAGGGGAGGATGTCGGGTCGTGTGGACATCCGCATAAAGCTTGAGGACACGCACCCGACCGCTGACTGCTCAAACTACATCAAGGCCACCGAGGATTTATTGGTGCAGGCTGGCGTCATCTCCGATGACCGCTCCAAGTATGTCCGCAGCGTCAAGGCTGAATGGGCGCCGATTAAGGGCGTCAAGATCGAGATTGAAAGGGTGGCGGCATGAATCCCAGTCATCAGAAAGACAAATCCCGCAGAGAGTTTTTCATCCTCTCCCGGCTATCAGATTGTGGGCCAATGAGCCTGTTGGAAATAGGCTTTTCCGCAAGCCCCCAGGCTGTTCGCAACATGGCGGCAAGGGGGTTGGTCAAGGTTACAGTCGAAATGACCAATAGGGGCGTCGAGGCGCTGGAAAAGGAAAAGGCGAAGCGGCTCCGCATCAAAACCAACCAGCAAAAGGCGGAACGTATTGCCATGAGGGCGATGGGCTGATGGCTCGCATCCGCACCATCAAGCCTGAATTTCCCCAATCGGAAAGCATGGGGCGGGTTAGCCGCGACGCCAGGCTGCTTTTCATCATGCTCTGGACCATTGCCGACGATACCGGGAGGGCTCGCGCGGCCTCGCGAATGCTCGCGAGCCTTCTATTCCCCTACGATGAGGACGCAGTTCTACGCATTCCAGAGTGGTTAATGGAACTTGAGCGCCAGAAGTGCATCAAGGTCTACGCCGTGGACGGCAACACATACCTTCAAATCGAAAAATGGTCGGATCATCAAAAGATTGACAAGCCTTCTAAATCCAAATTCCCGGCACCCCCGGAAAAGCTCGCGAGGGCTCGCGAGGGCTCGCGAAATCCCCGCCTAGGACCAAGGACCAAGGAAGGGACCAAGGACCAAGGACCAGAGGACCAGGATAGCGCCGCGCCTCCGGCGCTTGCGCCAGCCGTAATCATGCTCCCGACAAATCAGGTTGGCGTTGAGGTTGGGATTAGCCAGGAGCAGATCGACCAATACGCCGTGACATTCCCCGCCGTGGACGTTCCCCAACAATTCCGGGAGATGCGTCAATGGCTCTTGGACAACCGAGAGCGACGAAAAACCGAAAGGGGAATGCCGAAATTCGTGAATGCATGGCTGGGACGCGAACAGGACAAAGGATCGAAAAATGGGAATGGACAGCGACAAGCAACTGCCCATGAAAACTTCGCAAGAGGACTCTACCTCGCAGCGGGAGGCACAGATGGAGAGGCAGCGTAAAGCCGTCATTCTTGGCAAGTTGGCGCTGCACTACTATCGGCCTGATTTCACGCAGGAGCAGGTAAAAATGCTCATGGGTGACTACTTGGACGATCTGGAAAAATATTCGGCATCGAATGTCGCCCATGCCTGCGAGGAATATCGGAGGCAGCCTGACAGCAAATTTTTCCCAAAGATTGGTGAGCTAATCGCCATGATGCAGCCCAAGAAATACGCCTGGGAAATTCCACCCAGCAAGCTTCCCACATTTCGTTCCGGCCATATGGCAATCGAGGCAAAGCAAGCAACGCGATCTGTGGCGCAAGTTCTGCGCGATGCTGGTTTTGGCCGTGCTGCCGAGGACTGGCAAGCCTGGAAGGATGCGAGGCCGCAGCAATGAAACCCCAAGCGAGTGAAACGAGCGGCTCTAACGAACCAGACTCCCCAGCCATCATAAGGGATCATCACGTTCAAGACAGAACATTACACACAAGAGCAGGGAGTAAATCTGGATGGTCTGTCAGGCCCATTTACGAGAAGGAATATCTCGCCGGCCATCTATGCTGCCGAGAGAAATGCAAGACCAAGATCGGCATGGAAACCGAGGTCATGGTTGCTTATGAGCGATACCAGGCTGCAAAGCAGTTTGATGAGGGTTGGAGAATCTGTACCGCCTCCTGGCCCTCTGGAAGCGATTTGAACCGGGTCCGAGTCATGTGCACCCCGGGTAGCTTTGTAGATCATCAAAGGGCCTCCAAGGACTTCTGGCGACGTGTGGAAGCGAATATGGGCGCCAATGACTGGATGATATGCAGAAGGGTATGCGGAGAGAACTACAAGGTTGCTGAGACTGTCATAGCCATTCAGCCGGGATACCGGGATTCCACGTTGGCAAGGTTCAGAGAGGCTTTGGACGCGCTGATTATTGGGATTGATAGGGCTGGTAAATTGTAGGAGCCGGTCGCTACGCGACCTTGAAGGGAGAAGGAAAATGAGGAAGTTAATTATTGCTTTGGTTACTGCGTTGCCTTTGGCTGCCTGCGGTCGAGCAGCGCCCGATGCCGGCGAGGCTGGCGTAATGATCCGCAAGCCTTGGTTCTTCGGCCATGGCGGCGTTGTAGATGATCCGGTTAGAACCGGCCTTGCCTTCACGGCCTGGACGACTACCACACTCTACGTAAGCCTTGTGCCGCAGGCGTTTGACATCAAATACGACGACATCATGTCGGCTGACGGTATCCCGCTCAGTTTCCATGCGACGGTGACGCTTCAGGTTACAGACCCGGTTTCATTGGTCAAAAACTTCTCTGGCGGTGGCGGCAGTAATGGGACCGAGAACAAGACATGGTACAGCAACAACGTCGAGCCACCCTTGAACAACTATGTCCGCGACGCCTTCAAGGGCTATACGATGAAGGAATTGGCGATTGAGACTGTCGGCACCAATGCGGTCGAGGCCGATGTTCGCAAGCGTTTGGCGGCCTATATTGCCCAACGTAACATCCCCGTCCAGGTCGTGAACTTCACACTTGGCCGTGTCAACCCGCCCGAGGCGATCAAGCGCCAGCGCGTCCGGACGGCTGAGGAAACCCAGCGCCAACAGACGGAGCTTCAAACCAAGATTGCGGAGGATAATCGCAAGGCAGCCGAAACTGCCCGCGCCGATGCTGACGACGCATACCGCCAGCACATGAGCCTGTCGCCGGAACAGTTTGTTGAGTTGCAACGCATCAAGATGCTGCACGATGTGTGCGACAATCACGGCTGCACGGTCATCGTTGGCAACGCGCAGCCGATCATAGCTAAGTAACGTGAACTTTCCCGTGCAACGCTCCAAACCAACTCCAGGCGGCAAGCTCACATGCTCACGCTGCAATTCCCCGCGAGTTCGCGGGTCTGCCTATTGCCAAGAGCACCGCAACGCATATCAACGGGAATGGAAACGGATGATGGCCACAAAGTTACGTGAACTTATCGAGTTCAAGCGGTCCCATATGTTGCGTTCCTCCGGAGAATGACCTATGGATTTTGCTAGATGCCGCAATGCGCCAAGCGCAGCGGCTCTCCCTACATCCAATAGCCAGTCCACCGAGGGGTGAATGACTACTGATTTTTGGTCAAGGATGAATAAGGCCGGCCCAACGACATGTTGGGAGTGGTCCGGCAAGCGTAACCGCGAAGGGTATGGACAGCTAGAAATAGCCGGAAAATATGTCCGCGCTCACCGAATTGCCTGGGAAAAGGCCAATGGCCCGATCTCGCCCGGAATGCTTGTGTGCCATCGCTGCGATAACCCTCCGTGCTGCAATCCGGCACACCTCTTTCTAGGCACCAATGCTGAAAATATGGGGGATATGGCAAGCAAGGGCAGGGCGGTTTCAAATCCGCCGCGTGGCGTAAACCAGCATAGCCATAAACTGACTGAAGACGACGTTCGCGCGATTCGATCATCTGTTGGTATTAGCCAGAAGGCCCTTGGGCTCAAGTATGGTGTTTCGCAACCAACCATCAATTCGATTGTGCGCCGCAAATACTGGGCTCACGTCGATTAATCGACAGCCAGTTGCTACCGACCCGGCAAGCTTCATAGCGCAACCTTTACCATAAAGGCGGGGCACCGTGTGCGACTGGCTTACCAATGCCCGAGGGGCATTAAGAGCCGCTCGCAGGCTCGCTTGGAGTAACAACCAGCCAATGAGGGAAACTATGGCGATCTATAACGAAAAGTCTTATTTGGGCGTTGGTCAGTGTAATGCATCAGCGGCTTACGCGGCTGATCGTGTGCCCGTCCCTGGGTCACGGATGACGCAGATCGAAGAGCGATTTGCGAGTCTTATTCAGAACTTGGCGCACGAGGGCGAGAAGCTTCAGGGCATTGTTGACAGGGTTGTTGGAAGTGAGCCTCAGAAGGAATCGGCGGCGACGCCGCGCCCAGTGCCCAACGGGAAGCTGGCATTGCTTGAGGCGGCAATGGATGAGGCCATGAATCGGCTCGCCCGCATCAGCATTTTGTCTGATCGGTTGAACTCTGTTTTCTGACTTCAAGCCCGCAGGGCGGCTCCAATGAACCCAATAGACATCCCATCCCAGATAAGGGAAATGATTTCCGAGATCGAGGCCGATATGGCTGAGAACGGGGTAGACCCGGACAAGAAGCTTCACCAGGCCTACATCACGGCAAGCCTAGAGCTAAACAGCCCAATCCCGGACACGGCGTACATTCACAACCTATTGGCCATGTCCCTCAACAAACCCATGTACATCCGCCACTAATGACCTGGCAGGAAGAAGTCCTTGCCCTCCTTGCTGAACTAAAGCGGGAAGCAGGAAAGCCAAAACACCCCCATCTTGACCAATTGGCCATGGAAGTGATTTCCCAGGATCACATTCCCCTCAAAATGGCTGATAACCTCAACCACTGGCTGGAGCTTACAAAATCCATAACTCCGCTCCATCAACGCTGACCCAATCCCAGATGGATTACATCCTCACCTGCCGTGAGGCAGCGGAGAGAAAGGCCCATCTCATGTTCCACTGGGGCGAATGGGATAACGCCAAGGGCTCAAACTACATCATCTCCAAAACCCAGCAGGCATGGAACGAAGTATTCTCAGGACAGGTTCAATGAGCAAGAAAAAGAGCAAGGGCAAAGGCGGGAAGTGTTAACGCTTTCAAATGTCTGTAAATAATTTAGTGCGCTCCGGCCGGGGCAGGCCGCCAGGTTCAAAAAACAAACTAAGTGCCGACCTAAAGGAAATGATCCTTGAGGCGCTGCACCGTGTTGGCGGATTGGATTATCTGGCACGTCAGGCCGAGCAGAACCCCAAGACATTCTTGCTCCTGCTTGGGCGGGTACTGCCATTGCAAGTCACAGGAGATGCTGAATTTCCGATACAGATAGTTCGCTGGGCGGTGGAGTCGGAGGCCACGCAAGACCCGTCGAGGAAATTATTGTCCCATACTGCCCCCGACCAATCTGGCGACCTTTCCACAATTCAAAATCCAGATGGCGTGTTGCAGTAGCCCACAGACGCGCCGGCAAGACCGTTGCGGCGATCAATGAATGCATCCGGGCGGCTCTGCAGTGCCCTCTACCATCACCCCGCTATGCCTATATTGCGCCGCTGCTGGGCCAGGCTAAATCGGTGGCGTGGGATTACGTCAAGCATTATTCCGCGCCGATCAAGGGCGTTCAGTTCAATGAGGCGGAACTAAGGGCGGATTATCCCAATGGTGGACGGGTCAGATTATATGGCGCTGATAACTATGATGCGCTTAGAGGACAATATTTCGATGGGGTTGTCCCCGATGAATTTGGCAACATGGACCCGAGAGCATGGACGGAAGTTCTCCGGCCTACTCTCTCAGACCGCCACGGTTGGGCCATCTTCCTTGGCACCCCCAACGGTAAAAACCTTTTCTGGGAACTGAGGAACAAGGCGGCGACAGAGGAAGGCTGGGAACTGTTTGAGTTCAAGGCTTCCGAGACTGGCATCCTGAGCCCGGAGGAATTGGCCGATGCCAAGGCCAGCATGTCACAAGCTGCCTATGACCGTGAATATGAATGCAGCTTCGATGCGACGATTGAAGGAGCTTACTATGCTGAAGCGTTTGCCAATCTACAACAGCGCATCTGCAATATACCCGTCGAGCCCATCGTTGCGGTCGATACTGCTTGGGACCTCGGCATTGATGATGCCACGGCGATCTGGTTCATCCAGGATGTAGGCCACGAGAGGCGATTAATCGACTATCTTGAGGTTTCCGGCGAGGGGTTGCCGCAGATCGTCAAGCATCTAGAGGCCAAGGGCTACCGTTATGGCCGGCATCTATTGCCCCATGATGTGGAAGTCCGAGAGCTTAACAACGGCACATCCCGCCGCGAGACGCTTGAGAAGCTGGGTCTTAGAAACATCACCGTAGTTCCCCAGCAGGAAGTGGCTGACGGGATTAATGCCGTTCGCCTCATGCTTCCGAGGTGCTGGTTTGACCAGACGCGATGCGCCCGAGGGATTGAGGCGCTGAAACAATACAGGCGGGAATGGGACGGCAAGCGCCAGACATGGCGTGAGAGGCCGTTGCATGACTGGACAAGCCACGCGGCTGACGCCTTCCGGTATCTCGCCCTTGCCTCACCACCGCCCTCTACCAAGCCCTGGAAACAGCCCGAAGTGAGATGGATTGTCTAATGGTTAGGGGTGCCTTACCGTTCCGCATTTCCGCATTAGATGACATGCTTATGCCAACCGATTTTGATGATGTTTACTCTATCCCTCGCCGGCCTTGGGATGAGGATCATGATGGGTCTTGGGATCAGGGCATCAGTGGAAACCCATTCCGCGCCGACCAACTCAATCAGGTAATCGCCGATTATGTGCAAGACATGTGGGTCAATCTAATTGGCTAAACGCAAAACGATTGACGAATCCGAAATCAAGGCAATCGTTCAGGCTGAAATCCAGAATGCGGACGGCTATCAAGGCACCCACATTGCCACAGAGAGGGCGCAGAACCTCAACGCCTATTTCGGCCGGCCGTATGGCAACGAGGTAGAAGGCCGATCCCAGGTTGTCTCCCGCGATGTTCAACAGAATATCGAATGGCAGATGCCGACCTATATGCGGATATTCACATCCGGTGAGGATGTGGTTTCGTTTGAGCCGCTAAACCCCGATGATACCGAGGCCGCCAAGCAGGCAACGGAATACGTCAATTATGTATTCCACAGCGACAATCCCGGCGTTCGCATCCTCTACGAGTGGTTCAAGGATGCCCTGATATGCAAAGTCGGCATCATCAAGATTTACTGGGAGGAGAAGAAACAGGCCAAGCGCAAGCGGTATGAAGGCTTGGACAAGGATGCATTCGCAGAAGTTGCATCACCCGATGATGTGACCGTCTCGGAACATACCGAGAATGACGATAAGACCCATGATGCGGTCCTTACCCAGACCAAGACACAGGGCAAGGTTTGTATAGACAATGTACCTCCAGAGGAGTTCCTGATCTCCAAGGATGGGCGCAATATCGAGGATGCCCGCTTAGTAGGCCACCGTCGCCAGCGCACCCTTTCCGACCTGAGAGAAGCCGGTTTTCCCAAGGATAAGATCGACAAGCTCTCTGAAGGCTATGATTCCGGCACTCAGGCCCTGGAGGAAGTCACCCGCAACACGGTCGAGGATGATACCGCCGATACGGATGATGCCTACAACAAGGCCATGCGTACCGTCTGGGTCACGGAAGCCTATATCAAGATTGACGTTGACGGTGACGGCATCGCGGAGATGCGAAAGGTTGTCGTAGCCGGGCCTGGCTATGAAATCCTCTCCAATGAGGCTTGGGACGGTCCCAGGCCCTTTGCCACTCTAACCCCGATTATCATGCCCCATAGGTTCTGGGGATTATGCCCTGCCGATCAGAGCAAGGACACGCAACTTATCAAGACCACGCTGCTTCGGCAGTTCCTTGACAATGCCTATCAGGTCAATAATCAGCGTGAAATCGTTGTCCAGGACGAAATTATTGATCCTGATGAGGTCCTGACTTCCGCGCCCGGAAGAAAGATCAGGGTCAAGTCCCGCGCGGATGCGATTACGCCCATCCCTGTCCAGCCCATCGGTGAGCAGATCATCGGGGCGATGACCTATATCGACCAGATAGACGAGGCCAATACCGGCGTATCCGAGAGGACGCAGGGGTTGGGCGCCAATGCCCTGCACGATACCGCTGCCGGCGAGCGCATGATGATGACGGCGGCAATGGGCAAGATAGAGCTTATTGCCCGTGTGTTTGCGGAGACGGGTGTTAAGGACGCCTTCAGGCTGATCCTCAAGAATCTGGTGATGTACCAGAAGCAGCCCCGGATGGTGAAACTCTCAACCGGCTGGGCTGAGATCAGTACCAATGTCTGGGATCCCGACATGGAGATGAAAGTCTCTGTTGCTGTGGGGATGGGCGACAGGGATCACCAGGTCATGTCCGCCGGCATGGTGGGGCGGATGCAACAGATGCTGCTCCCGCTGGGGTTCATCAGCCCCGACAATATCAAGAACGCGACGGAATTGGGCCTGAATGGCTTGGGCCTCAAGGGCGTGGAACGGTTCGCATCCTTTCCGCAGGGTGATGCAGCCAAGAACCCGATTCAGCTTCCGCCTCCAAACCAGAAGCCCGGCACCGATCCTCAGACGCTCATCCAAATTGAGCAAATCAAGAACCAGGGCAAGGCCCAG
>JADMIO011227261.1_pt1 | contig 24560 bp, 16 predicted proteins | sample 8958161 | NCBI WGS metagenome assembly JADMIO01 (sample SAMN16585339, study PRJNA669376) | soil metagenome | isolation source: Crop rotation soil | place: USA: Cullars Rotation, Alabama | collected 2011
CCGCGACTTCAAGTCACGTGAATTCCAAGCTTCGGATCCCACTGTGCTGGAAAGGAGATCGGGGCCGTCCCGTCGGCATTCGTCGCCCCCGCCGGCGGAGCGAACCCGGGGGACGGGCGTCAGCCCGTCCCCGCTAATACCGCCTTCGTATACCGGCATCCGTCGCCCCCGCCGGGTGCGAGGGCGGTCGAGGGGCGGCGGAGCAATCCGCCGCCCCTCGTCTTGTTCAAGCCATCGGCGAAGCCGCGTAATTTTCGCTAGAATGGCATCGCTTGAGCAGGCTCAGCGAATCGGACGCCCCGTTGGATCGCGCTCCGTCTCGATGGCAGGGCGAGTTGTCGCGCGGCCTGCGCGGCGCCATATCGGGGGCATGCCCGACAAGACGGACCGAGATGCGCCTTCTCATTGTTGAGGACGACCGCGACGCGGCGGACTATATCGCGCGCGCCTTCCGCGAAGTCGGCCATATCGCCGACCATGCCCCCGATGGCGAGGAGGGCCTCGCGCTGGCACAGGACCGCGGCTACGACGTGCTGATCGTCGACCGCATGCTGCCCAAGCGTGACGGCCTGTCGCTGATCGGCGAACTCCGGGCCAGCGGCATCGAGACGCCGGTGCTGATCCTTTCGGCGCTCGGCCAGGTCGACGACCGCGTCAAGGGGTTGCGCGCCGGCGGCGACGACTACCTGCCCAAGCCGTATTCATTCTCCGAATTGCTGGCGCGCGTCGAGGTGCTGGCGCGGCGCCGCGGCGGCCGCGGCGAGGAGATGGTGTACCGCGTCGCCGACCTGGAGCTGGACCGGTTGTCGCACCGCGTCATCCGCGGCAAGGAGGAGATCTCGCTGCAGCCGCGCGAGTTTCGGCTCCTGGAATACCTGATGAAGCACGCTGGGCAGGTGGTGACGCGCACCATGCTGCTGGAGAACGTGTGGGATTATCATTTCGATCCGCAGACCAACGTCATCGACGTCCACATCTCGCGGCTGCGCTCGAAGATCGACAAGGGCTTCGCGCAACCGCTGCTGCATACCATCCGCGGCGCCGGATACATGATCCGTGACAAATGAGGTGGTCATAGCGCACGGCGAACCGGCGCCGGCCCTGCCGGCCGCGTCGCCGGCCGAGCGCGCGCTCACCGTGGTCGAGCGGGCTCCGCCGCCTCGACGATGGCGGTGGCTGCCGTGGTCGCGGATGAACGCGCTGGGCAAGCTGTTCAACACCACCGCATTCAAGCTCACGCTCGTCTATCTGACGGTGTTTGCGCTGTTCGCCGCCTTCCTGCTGGGCTATTTCGCCTGGAACACCCGGAGGCTGATCACCGAACAGATCACCCGCACAGTTGACGCGGAGATCACCGGCCTGTCCGAGCAGTACAACCAGGGCGGCATCCGGCGGCTGGTTTTCATCATCGACTCGCGGGCGCGCCGGCCGGGGTCGAGCCTCTACCTGGTTACGACTTTCACCGGCGACGGACTCGCCGGCAATGTCGGCCTGCTGGGCGAGGGTGTGCTGGAGCACACCGGCTGGACCGAAACGGTGTACCGCCGGCTCGACGATCCCGAAGGCACCGAGCATCACGCGCTGGTGCGCGTGTTCCAGTTGCCCAGCGGATTCCGGCTGCTGGTCGGCCGCGATCTCGAGGAGCGCGAGCGGCTCTACGACATCATCTTTGCCGCCGGGCAATGGTCGGTCGCGCTGGTGATCGTTCTCGGCCTTGCCGGCGGGTTTTTCGTGGCGCGGCGTGTGCTGCGCCGGGTCGACGCCATGACCGAGACCACCCGCACCATCATGGCGGGGGACCTCGGCGGCCGCCTGCCGGTCGGCGGCTCCGACGACGAGCTTGACCGGTTGGCTGGCAATCTCAACGCCATGCTAGAGCGCATCGAGGCCCTGATGCGAGGCTTCAAGGAGGTCTCCGACAACATCGCCCACGACCTCAAGACGCCGCTCACGCGGCTGCGCAATCGCGCCGAGGCGGCGCTGCGGTTCGGCAACGACCCGGCCGAATACCGCGCGGCGCTGGAGGCCACGATCGAGGAGTCCGACGAACTGATCCGCACCTTCAACGCGCTGTTGATGATCGCGCGCGCCGAATCCGGACAGGCCAGCACGCCGATGACCGACTACGATGCCGCCGAGATCGTGCGCGGAGTGGGCGAATTGTACGATCCGCTGGCGGACGAGAAGGGCATCACCCTCAAGGTCGAGGCCGACACGGCGGCACCGGGTCGCGGCAATCCCGAGCTGGTGACCCAGGCGCTGGCCAACCTGGTCGACAACGCCATCAAATATGGTCAGCCGAACGGCGCAAACGGCGCCCCGGCGGAGATTCGGATCAAGGCCGGTGCCGCAGGCGACCGCATCCAGCTGACCGTGGCGGATCACGGACCAGGCATCCCGGAGGCCGATCGGGGGCGCGTGGTGGAGCGTTTCGTCCGCCTGGAGCAGAGCCGCTCCGAGCCCGGCTCCGGCCTGGGGCTGAGCCTTGCTTCGGCCGTGGCGCATCTGCACGGCGGCGAGCTCAAGCTGGAAAACAACGAGCCGGGCCTGCGGGCGACCCTGCTGTTGCCGCGTGAAGGGCCGCATTTGCCGCAGCCGGCCGAATAATTCGCGCCAGCCGGCCATGCGGCGCTTGTGCCGGCGCGCTGCGGCCTTACAACTCGCGGCCGACCATGGCCGGGCGAGCGCGGCCAGCAGCAGGAGGCCAGGACCACGCCATGGGGCGGGCGCCGAAAAGAAAAGCAAAACCGGCCGTCGACAAGGCGCTTGTCCAACGGATCGAGCACGCGCCTGCCAGCGTGGAGCCGTCGCTTGGGAAAAACCGCGTGGCCGAGTGGCTGGCCGGGATCAACCGGACTGCCGCTGGCAAGGCGCTGAAGCGGCTGATTAGCGATATCCCTAGTATCGACGCGCTGCTGGGTGGGCTGGCCGAGGGTTCGCCGTTCCTCTGGGAGCTCGCGACGAGCGAGCCGGATCGGCTGCTCGCGGTGCTGCAATCCGATCCCGAGCAGGGTTTTGCCGCGGCCCTCGCGAAGGCGTCCGTCGCCGCCGATGAAGCCAAGGACGAGGCGCGCCTGATGCGCGCCCTGCGCCGGCTGAAGGCCGAAACGGCGTTGCTGATCGCGGTTGCGGACATCGGCGGCACCTGGCCGGTGATGCGGACCACGCAAGCCCTGACCGCCGTGGCCGATACCGCGGTCGGCGCCACCGTCCGCTTTCTGCTGCGCGAGGCCGCAGGTCGTGGGCGCCTCAAGCCGGCCGATCCGGCGCGGCCGGAGATTGGCAGCGGCTACATCGTTCTCGCCATGGGCAAGATGGGGGCGTTCGAGCTCAACTATTCGAGCGACATCGATCTGATCGTGCTCTACGACCAAGAGACTCCAGCGCTCGTTGAGCCGGACGATGCCGCGAGCTTCTATGTGCGGATCACCCGCAGCCTGGTGCGGCTGCTGCAGGAGCGGACCGCCGACGGTTACGTGTTCCGCGTCGACCTTCGGCTGCGGCCGGACCCGGCGTCGACGCAGATCGCGATCTCGGTCGACACCGCGCTGAACTACTACGGCTCAACCGGGCAGAACTGGGAGCGCGCGGCGCTGATCAAGGCGCGCGCCTGCGCCGGCGATATCGCGGCCGGCGAGGCGATCCTGCGCCAGTTGTCGCCGTTCATCTGGCGCAAATACCTCGACTACGCCGCGGTGGCAGACATCGAATCGATGAAGCGGCAGATCCATGCGTTCCGCGGCCACGATGAGATCGCGGTTGAAGGCCACAACATCAAGCTCGGCCGCGGCGGCATCCGCGAGATCGAGTTCTTCGCGCAGACGCAGCAGTTGATCGCCGGTGGCCGCCATCCAGAGCTGCGCTCTCGCGACACCTTGACGACGCTGGCGGCGCTGGCCGACGGCGGCTGGATCGGCGCCGACGCCCGCGACGAGCTCGACGCCGCCTACCGTTTTCTGCGCACCATCGAGCATCGGCTGCAGATGGTGTCCGATGACCAGACCCACACTCTGCCGTCGCAGCGCGAGGATCTGGAGCGCTTCGCGCGGTTTGCCGGCTTCAAGGACCGTGATGCGCTGGCCGGCGCGCTGGTCGATCACCTGCGCAAGGTGCAGCGCCACTATGTGCAGTTGTTCGAGGACATGCGCGCCGAGGCCGAGCGCTCCGGCCTGACCTTTCCCAAGGACGCCGACGATCGTGACACCCTCAATCGGCTAGGCGCGATGGGTTTTCGCCAGCCGCTGGAGGTGTCGACCACGGTGAGACGGTGGCTCGCGGGCAGCTATCCGGCGCTGCACGGCGACTTTGCCCGTTCGCAATTCACCGACCTCGTCCCGGTGCTGATCGACCGCTTGGCGCGTTCCGACAATCCCGACGTTGCGGTCAACGCCTTCGACCATTTCATCGGCGGCATGCGCCGGGGCGGGCGGCTGTTCTCACTGTTGCGGCAGAACCCCGACCTGGTCACGCTGGTGGCGCTGACGCTCGGTGCCGCGCCGCGCCTTGCCGACATCCTGGCCCGGCGCCCCGAGGCGATGGATGCGCTGCTGGAGCCCACGTTCTTCGGAGCCCTGCCGGACCAGGTCACGCTCGATGCCGAGCTCGGCCGCACTCTGGGCGAGGCGCAATCCTACGAGGACTATCTCGACCGCCTTCGCCTGTTCAGCCAGGAGCATATGTTCCTGATCGGCGCCCGTATCCTGTCCGGCACGGTTTCGGCCGAGCAGGCGGGTGAAGCATTCGCGCGGCTTGCCGACCTCGTGATCCGCGCGCTGCACCGCAAGGTGGAGGACGATTTCGCCGAGGCTCATGGGCGTATCCGAGGCCAGCAGAGCGTGTTGCTGGCGCTGGGCAAGCTCGGCGGCCGCGAGATGACGGCGACATCCGACCTCGACCTCATGCTGATCTATGAGTTCGATGCCGAGCATCCGCAGTCCGACGGCGCTCGCCCGCTCTACGGTGCGCAGTATTTCGCGAGGCTGACCCAGCGGCTGATCAGCGCGCTGTCGTCGCAGACAAACTATGGCGCGCTCTATCAGGTCGACATGAGGTTGCGGCCTTCGGGCCGGGCCGGACCGGTCGCCACCAGCCTGCCGTCGTTTGAGAGCTATCAGGACAACGAGGCCTGGACCTGGGAGCACATGGCGCTGACGCGCGCGCGGGCGGTGTCGGGCGCGCCGGCATTCGCGGCGCGGGTCAACCAGGTGATCCGCTCTGTGCTGTGCCGCGAGCGCGATGCCGAGGCGGTAGCGGCCGACGTGGCCGACATGCGCCAGGCGATTGCTGCCGAGAAGGGCGAAGATGCGCGCTGGGACCTGAAATACGCCCGCGGCGGTCTGGTCGATCTGGAGTTCATCGCGCAATACCTTCAGCTCGTTCACGCTTCGGCGACGCCGGAAATCCTCGACGCCTCGACCGCGCGCGTGTTTGACAAGGCGCTGCGGCTCGGCGTGCTGCCGGCCGAGGAAGCAGACGTGCTCCGCCCGGCGGCTCGGCTCTATCACAACCTGACGCAACTGCTGCGGCTCTGCCTCGCCGGTCCGTTCGATCCGAAAACCGCGGGCGCCGGCCTCTTGAGCCTGTTGTGCCGCGCAGCCGACCTGCCGAACTTCGCGACGCTGGACGCGCATCTGGCGGAAACCCAGCAGAAGGTGCGCGCAAGCTTCAAGCGCATCCTGGCCGCGGCATCCTAAGCCGCGAGCGGCCGCTCGCGCACGCTTTGCAATAGCGAAGCGCGCAACAGGTAGGCTCGATGGGCCACCGGATCGGCGGCGATCGCTGCGAGGTCACGGAAGTTCCGGGCCCGCGCCGCCGGATCGCGTTCTTCCATGCGCTTCTTGTTGGCAATGGTCTGCTGCTGCACGAACTCGATGTTGAGCGGGCGGCGGTGACGGTCATAAAGCTCGAGGATGTCGTCGGCAGCCTCGCGGCGAATCACGCGGCCCAGCAAGGTCGTCAATTCGACGGCGTCGTGAATGCCGAAATTCAGCCCCAGGCCGCCGAGCGGATTGTTGACGTGGGCAGCATCGCCGGCCAGGAACACCCGCCCTCGACGGAAACTCGCCGCGACCCGCTGATGCACATTGTAGAGATTGCGGTGGACGATCTGGTAGGCACCTTCCTTGGGAATGAATTTCTGAAGGCGAGCCTCGGTCGCGCGTGGATCGAACAGCTCAGCTTCGGTTTGTTCGAGCCGAGTGCTCGACAGCACCCGCCACAGCCCCTGGCCGTCGTCGCCGGAAACCTTGAACAGCGCGCACCAGTCTTCCGGATCGGAAAGATAGTTGCGTGTGCAGCCCGGAAATTCACGACCGATATCGAAGGTCGTGGTCAGGATCAGAAAGCGCTCGGGGTGGGTATAGCCCTCGAATTCGATGCCAAGCGCCTTGCGCACGGTCGAGCGTCCGCCATCGGCGCCGATCAGGTAGCAGCCCTCGACGTGACGGACACCGTTTTCATCTTCGACCTCGATGGCAACGCCGTCGGCCGACTGTGTCAGCGATCGGACGCGGGTCCGGAACTCGACGCGGGCGTGCGGAAAGGCGCGCAACCGTTCGATCGCCATGCCCGCAAGCTTGTGCTGCTCGCATTGAACCGCGAATGGATAGCGCGTGTCGTTCTTGAGCAGGCCGAAATCGAATTCCGCCACGAGCTTTCCGGTGGAGCGGTCCCAGGTCCGGAACAGCGGTTCGACCAGGCCGCGGCGGATGACCTCCTCGACCAACCCGAGGTCGTCCAGCATTTCCAGCGTGGCGGCATGAGTGGTCGCCGCGCGCGGCGCGTCATTGATCTTGGCTTCGGCCTCGAACACCCGCACCGGTATGCCCTGGCGAGCCAGCGCCAGGGCTGCGATCACGCCGACCGGTCCGCCGCCCGCGATCAGGATCGGCTGCGGCTCAGCCATCGTGTCGCTATTTCGCCTTAAGGCCGGCGACCTCGACAGCCTCGCCCCAGGTTTTGAGATCGGCGGCGACCAGTGCGGCGAATTCCGCGGGCGTATTGCCGAGCGGATCGGCGCCGAGCTTGGCGAGCTTTTCGACAAACGCCGGGTCCTTGCAGGCCTTGGCGATCTCGGCCGCCATCTTGTCGATGATCGGCTTGGGCGTGCCGGCCGGCGCCATCAGCCCGTTCCAGGTGATCGCGCTGTAGCCCGGGAAGCTTTCCGCCACGGTCGGCACGTCAGGCAGTTGCGGCAGCCGCTTGTCGCTCGACACCGCGAGTGCGCGGATGGCGCCCGACTTGATCTGCGGCAGGGCATCCGACACGTTGGAGAACATCGTCGGCACGTGGCCTGCCACCACGTCGGTCAATGCCGGATTGTTGCCACGGTAGCTGACGTTGGTCATCTCCAGGCCGGCGCGCTTGAGAAACAGCGCCATCGCGAGATGGGTGATGCTGCCGACCGCGCCCTCGGCGTAGCTCAGCTTGCCCGGCTGCGATTTCACCCAGGATATGAATTCCTGGACGGTCTTGGCTGGCACGTCCTTGTGCACCACCAGCACGAACGGGTTGGTGCCAACCACGCTGATCGGCGCGAAGTCCTTGACCGGGTCGTAGGGCACCTTGGTCATGGCCGGCTGGATCGCGACCGGCGGCAGCACGGCCCACATCAGGGTGTAGCCGTCGGGCGGCGCGTGTGCCACCGCTTCGGCCGCGATCACGCCGTTGCCGCCGACCCGGTTCTCCGCGACGAACTGCTGGCCGAATGCTTCGCTGAGCCGCTGGCCGGTCAGGCGCGCCAGCACGTCGGCATTGCCGCCGGCCGCGTAGGGACCGATGACGCGGACCGGGCGCTGCGGCCAGTCTTGCGCTTGAGCAGCGCCCACGATGCTGATGGCCGCCGCCGCCGCGAGCATAGCCAAAGCGATGCGCTTGGTGATCATGCGAACCTCCATCGGGCCCCTGGGGGTGATCCTATTGCGGCAGCTTGACGCCCGCGATGTCGACCGCCTTCGCCCAGTTCGGGATTTCGGACTTGATGAACTCGGCGAACTTCTCCGGGCCTTCGACCGCGGGATCGATGCCGGCCGTGTGGAGTTGCTCGAGGAATTTCGGATCGGCCGCCGCGCGCTCCATCTCCGAGGCAAGCTTGTCGATGATCGGCTTGGGGGTGCCGGCCGGAGCCAGCATGCCGGTCCACGAAACCGCGTTGAAGCCTGGATAAGTCTCCGAGATCGCAGGCACGTCGGGCAGCCGCTCCGAACGCTTGGCGCTCGACACCGCAAGGAACCGGATGTTCGGATTGGTGGCCTGGGCCACCGCTTCCAGGATCGGCACGAAAGTGACCGGGATCTGGCCGCCGATCAGGTCGGTCAGCGCCGGAGCGGTGCCGCGATAGCTGACGCTGGTCATCTTGAAATCGGCGCGATTGAGAAACAGCGACATGATCAGGTTGCTGGCGCTGCCGGGGCCGCCGCCGCCACCGTAGGCAAGAGGGGCGGGTTGCGCCTTGGCGTAGGCCACAAACTCCGCCACCGTTTTGGCCGGGACCTTCGAGTTGACCAGCAGCACCTGCGGGCTCGTGCCCAGTTCGCTGACCGGGGCGAAATCCTTGACCGGATCGTATTTTACTTTGGTAATGGCCGGCACGATGGCGACCACATTGGTGCTGACCCAGATCAGGGTGTAGCCGTCGGGCGCCGAGCGCTGCACCGCCTCCATGGCGATGATGCCGCCGCCGCCGACCCGGTTTTCGACCACTATCTGCTGGCCGAGGGTCTGCGACAGCCGTGCCGCCATCAAGCGGCCGGTGATGTCGATGTTACCGCCCGCGGCAAACGGTACGAGCAGCTTGATCGGCCGGTCCGGCCAGGGCTGGGCGAGGGTCGACTCCGCAAATCCGAAGCACGAAAGCAGGGCGACGACGAGGCCGAGACAGCGCCGGCCGAGCGCAAAGGGAGCGATCATCCCGGGACACTACGGCGGGGGTGCTTGCCTTCGCAACGGCGAACACGGCCCTGCGGCCGATGTCTGCCCTGCGTGAGCTAGCGTCCGGTCGGTGTGCCAAGCGGGAAGCGCACGACCACGGTCGTGCCGGCGCCAGGGGCCGAGCGGATGCGCATGGCGCCGCCATGCAGCTCGACCAGCGACTTGGCGATGGCGAGGCCGAGCCCCGAGCCGTGGTGGGTCTTGGTGAGCTGGCTCTCCACCTGCTCGAACGGCCGGCCGAGCTTTTGCAGCGCCACGCGCGGGATGCCGATGCCGGAATCCTGGATGCCGATGACGACGGAGCCGCGCGACACCCGGCCGCGCAGCGTGATGCGGCCCTTCTCGGGGGTGAATTTCACCGCGTTGGACAAGAGATTGAGCGCGATCTGCTTGAACGCCCGCTTGTCGGCACGGAAATGAATGTCCGGCGCGATCTTGGAGGTGACCGTAAGTCCCTTCTCCTGGGCACGCGCCGCGATGACACGCTCCGCATCGGCAAGCTCGCGGTCGAGCAGGATCTCCTCGGGGTCGAGCTTGATCCGGCCCGCCTCGATCTTCGACATGTCCAGAATGTCGTTGATGACGTCGAGCAGGTAGAGCCCGCTCCGGTGGATATCGTTGCAGTACTCATTGTACTTGCTGGAGCCCAGGTTGCCGAACATGCCGGACGCCATGATCTCGGAAAAACCGATGATGGCGTTCAGCGGCGTGCGCAGCTCGTGGCTCATGTTGGCGAGGAACTTGGATTTGGCCTGGTTGGCCTCTTCGGCGCGGGTTTTCTCGGCGGAATACTTTTGCGCCAGATCGGCGAGTTGCTGGGCCTGGGTGACCAGCTGGGTCTCGTGGCGCTTGAGCGGAGTGATGTCGGTGCCGACCGAAACGTAGCCGCCGTCCTTGGTGCGGCGTTCGCTGATCTGGAGCCAGTGGCCGTCGTCGAGCTCGGCCTCGAACGTCCGCGCACCTGGCAGATCCGAGTCCTCGGTCGCGAGCGTGGAGCGGATCACATGCTTGCGGCCCGCGTTCAACACCGCCTCGTAGGCCATGCCGGCCGCGATCGCCTCGTCCGGCAAGGCATGCAGCATCTGGAAATTGGAATTGCACAGCACCAGGCGGTTCTCGTGGTCCCACAGCACGAACGCCTCCGGGATGGTCTCGATGGCGTCGCGCAGTCTCACGTCGGCCGCCGCGGTCTTCTCGACCAGCGACTTCTGCTCGGTGATGTCGACGGCGATGCCGATCAGGTGCAAACCGGGCTCGTCAGGCTGCCGCGCCAGCTCGCAGCGTGCGCGCAGCCAGACCCACTGGCCGTCGGCGTGGCGCATCCGGAACTCGTGGTCGATGACGCTGGCTTTTGCGTCGGCGAGCTGCGCCGCCACCTGGTAAAGATCGATATCGTCGGGATGGACCAGCGCACTGACATCGCCGAAGGTCAGCAGATCGTCGCGCGCCGGCAGACCGAGGATCGCGAACATCGAGTGCGACCAGAACACGCGGCCGCGGGCCAGGTCCCAGTCCCATAACCCGCAGCGACCGCGGTTCAATGCGGTGTCGATGCGGCTGCGCACGGTGTCGTAGATCAGGTCGGCCTCGCGCGCCCGCGTCGCCTGCCAGTGGAAGGCGAAACCCAGGATCAGCAGGACGAATCCGGTGGTGGCCGACAGCGTGACGGTGAGCGTGGTGTCGGAGCGCCATGGCGCCAGCGCATCGCTGCGAAGCTGGAACATGGTCAGCTGGCCGTGGGCGGCCGGCAGGTTGCGCACGGTCGCGAGCGCAACGTTGCCGTCCGCGAGCGAGATTTCGAGAACGCCGGCGCTGGCGCCGAGGATGGTCAACGGCGGGGCGTCTCCGATGATGTCGACGAGACGGTTGCCGATCGGCCCCCCAGAAGGGGCGGTTGCGGTGATGATCCCGTCGGCGTTGCTGAGCAGGATACGCCGGCCGAGCGCGACGGACTGGATCGAAAGCGCGCGCTCCAGCAGGTCGCGGCGCGTGGTGTCGCCTTTTTCCGCGCCGGCCATGCGGTCGAAGCGCTCGGACACGAAATCCGCGACGTTGTCGAGGTCGCGGATCGCGTCGGACAGGGCTTGGCGGTGGTGATCCAGCACCTGGACCACGGCGCCGACGCCAATGGTGATCAGGAAGGCGATGATGAGCGCCGGCACCGCGCGGCGCAGGGCGGGTTCCGCGGTGAGCAGGCGCCGATAGGCCGGCTTGGCGATCGACTGCGCCAGACCCTTGATGGAATCCGAATGTGCGGACGCACTCGCCAGTTCGGCGCGCGCCATGCCCTCACCCCGAGTTTGATGATCCCCTTGAGCACTCGCGCGGGACGACGTGCGGGCTCGCCCCGAATCACTGAGCTATTCGAATCGATGGCGAGACTCTTGTCGAGAGTCCTGAGTCAATATTTTTCGTTAACATTTCAACTGAAATTGCCCATCGCCCAGTGCGCGGCAAAACCGCGAATCCTTTCAACGATGTGGGGTGACCGGCGACGTTGGAGGTTCAGGAGCTTGCCAACGCGCGTTGCACGATGTCGCTCACGTCGCGCGAAGTTTTTGCGTCGGCGATGCGGCGCAGCACGGCCTCGGCCTGGCCGCGACGGGTCGGCTCGAGCGATCGCCAGCTCTTGAACGCCGTGCTCATGCGTGCGGCGACCTGGGGATTGGCTGGGTCGAGCGCCAAAATCTTGTCGGCCAGGAACTCGTAGCCCTTGCCGTCGGGCCGGTTGAACTGAGTGGGATTGGCCAACCCGAACGCTCCGATCAAGGCGCGCACGCGATTGGGGTTTGCCATCGAGAAGGCCGGGTGCTCGGTAAGCGCCCTCACGCGGTCGAGCGTGCTTGGATCGGGCGCCGCCGCTTGCAGCGAGAACCACTTGTCGATGATCAGCGGATCGTTGCTGTAGCGGGAATAGAAATCGTCGAATGCCGCGCTTCGCTCAGGCACCGGATGCAGCGATAGCGTCGCCAGCGCGGCCAGGCGATCGGTCATGTTGTCGGCGATGCGGTATTGCTCGGCCGCCAGCGCGATGGCGTGGGCCTCTTGGGTCGCGGCAAGCAGGTCGAGGCAGGCGTTCTTGAGCTGCCGCCGGCCAGTCCCGGCGGCGTCGGGACTATAGGGCTGGGGTTTCGCCAGCGCCTGGTAGATGCTCGTCAGCGCCTTGTTGAGATGCAGCCCGATCAGCGCGCGGAGCGCAGTGCGGGCGCGGAAGATCGCCTCCGGATCGACATCGTGGCCGATCTCGTGCGCGACGCCGGCCTCCGACGGCGGGTTGAGCGCTTCGGCGATGAACGCCGGCTCCAGCCGCTCATCGGCGACAATCGCGGCCAGCGCGTCGAGCAGGCCTTCGTCGACCTCGATCTCCTGGCCGGCGCGCAACCGCGTAACGTTGCGAACCAGGAGCGCAAGGCCGAGCGTCTGCACCGCCTGCCAGCGGTTGAACGGATCGGGATCGTGCGCCGCCAGCGCCCGCAGGTCGTCGGCGCTGAGATTGGCCGTGAGCTTGATCGGCGCCGAGAAGCCGCGGTTGATCGAAAGCACCGGCCGCTCCGGCAGGTCGGTGAACAGAAGGCTCATCGCCGGCCGGTCCAGCAGGATGACGCCGCGGTCGATGCGGCCGCCCTCGGCAAGCTTCAGCGGCAGGTCGCGGCCGTCGCTCCCCACCAGGCCGGTGGCGAGCGGGATGACCATCGGCTCCTTGGTGGGCTGTCCGGGGGTCGGCGCCAGCGTCTGGGCCAGGTCGAGCCGATAGCTGCGAGTCGCTGGATCGTACAAGCCCGAGGCGACCACCTCAGGCGTGCCGGCCTGCGAATACCACCGTCTGAATTGAGTCAGGTCGCGGCCGCTGACGTCGGCAAAGCATTGCACGAACTGCTCGACGGTCGCGGCCTCGCCGTCGTGGCGCTCGAAATAAAGATCCATGCCCTTGCGGAACAGGTCGGCGCCCAGAATGGTGTGGATCATGCGCACCACCTCGGCGCCCTTCTCGTAAACGGTGGTGGTGTAGAAGTTGTTGATCTCGCGATAGAGCTCCGGGCGCACCGGATGGGCGAGCGGGCCCGCGTCCTCGACGAATTGATGCGTCCGCAATCCGCGCACGTCGCCGATCCGGGTGACTATGCGCGAGCGCATGTCGGAGGTGAATTCCTGGTCGCGATAGACCGTAAGCCCTTCCTTGAGGCAGAGCTGGAACCAGTCGCGGCAGGTGATCCGATCGCCGGTCCAGTTGTGGAAGTACTCGTGGGCGATGACCGCCTCGGTCGACACAAAGTCGTTGTCGGTCGCGGTCGCCGGCGACACCAGCACGTATTTGTCGTTGAAGACGTTGAGGCCCTTGTTCTCCATCGCCCCCATGTTGAAGTCGGACACGGCGACGATCATGAACACGTCGAGGTCGTATTCGCGGCCGAACGCCTGCTCGTCCCAGCGCATCGCGTGCTTGAGCGAATCCATGGCGAAGCCGCAGCGGTCCTCCTTGCCGGGCTCCACGTAGATGCGCAGCGTCACCTTGCGGCCGCTTGCAGTGACAAAATGGTCCTCGACCATGCCGAGCCGGCCGCCGACCAGGGCGAACAAGTAGGACGGTTTCGGCCAGGGGTCGTGCCAGACCGCGTAATGGCGGCCGCCGGGCAGGTCGCCGCTTTGGGTGAGATTGCCGTTGGCGAGCAGGACCGGCGCCTCGGCTTTATCCGCCTCGATGCGCGTGGTGTAGACCGCCATCACATCGGGCCGGTCCGGGAAATAGGTGATGCGGCGAAAGCCCTCGGCCTCGCATTGCGTGCACCAGGTGCCGCTCGATCGGTAAAGCCCGGAAAGCTGGGTGTTGGCCTGCGGATCGACCAGTGTCTCGATTTCGAGGGTGAATGGTCGTTGCGGCGGCTGCGCGATGGTCAGGCCGTCGGGGCTCGCGACGTAGCGATCGGCGGGCAGCGGCGCGCCGTCGAGCTTAAGCGAAACGAGATTGAGCCCGTCGCCGTCGAGCGACAGTGGGGCGGGGGTGCCCGCCGCTGGGTTGGGCTTGAGCCTGAGCTTGGCGTGGACCGGCGTTCGCGTCGGATGCAGCTTGACGTCGAGTTCGACGGTTTCGACCAGCCAATCCGGCGGCCGGTATTCGGATAGGCGGACGGGATGATGCTCTTCGGTGCGCATTCAGCGATGCTTTTCTGCCCATCAGGGGATGTGATTTATGCCCGTGGGCATGGGCAGAGTCACGTTGCTAGATCGCCGTCCGCCGCAGGCATAGCATGGACACAACAATAGCGCTTTGAGGGAGGCTCCAGTGACCCATCCATTCACATCCGGTTGTCCATGCTGTGCGCCAAGCGTGTCGCGCCGGCAGTTTCTCTGCACCACGGCAGCGGGCGTGGCCGCCGCGCCGGTGCTGGCGGCCAGCGCCGCGGGCGATGCCAACGCCCAAGCACGTGCTCCCGTCGGCCGGCCGATCTTGATCAAGGGCGGCTGCGTGCTCTCCCTGGACAAGGCGGTCGGCGACTTCGAGCAGGCCGACGTGCTGATCGAGGGCAAGAAGATTTCGGCGGTGAAGCCCAACATCAGCGCACCGAACGCGCAGGTGATCGACGCTTCGAACCGCATCGTCATGCCGGGCTTCGTCGACACCCATCGGCACATGTGGCAGGGCTTCCTGCGCAACGTGCTGCCGGACGGCTCGCTCGAGGATTATCGCAACGTCGTGCAGCGCACCTTCGGCGCCAAGATGACGCCGGACGATGTGTATGCCGCTGACTATGTCAGCGCGCTCGGCGCCATCGACGCCGGCGTGACCTGCATCCTCGACTGGTCACACATCCAGAACTCGCCGGCCCACACCGACGCTTGCATCAAGGGCCTGCAGGACTCCGGCGTGCGGGCGATTTTCGCGTACGGCGCCGGCCAAAATGAATCCGGCCGCGTCATGGAGATTTCGACCGCCAAATATCCCGGTGACATCGCGCGGCTCCGCAAGCAGTATTTCTCCAGCGACGATCAACTCGTCACGCTGTATCTGGCGGCGCTTGGCGGTACGCCGGAAGCGACGCTATCGCAGTTCAAGGCCGCCCGCGACGTGGGCGCGCCCATCACCATCCATGTCGGCGTCGGTGAGTTCGGCAGGAACGCGCTGCTGGAGAAGCTCAATGCCCTGCAAGGGCTCAAGTCCGACACCACCTACATCCACTGTTGCACACTCAACGACACCGAGTGGAAGCTGATCAAGGATACCGGCGGCACGGTTTCCATCGCGGGCTACGTCGAGACACTCATGGGCCATGGTCACCCGCCAGTGCAGAAGGCGATCGATAACGGCATCCGGCCCTCGCTCAGCGTCGATGTCGAGACCTCGGTGCCGAACGACTTCTTCACCCAGATGCGAACCGTGTTCTCCTTGCAGAAGAACGACGTTTGGGCGCGGCGCCTCGCCGGAGAAAAGGACGCCGGCAAGTTCCTGACCGTACGCGAGGTGCTTGAGTTTGCGACCGTCGAAGGCGCGCGCGCCAACGGCGTCGAGAAGAAATGCGGCACGCTCACGCCGGGCAAGGAGGCCGACATCGTCCTGTTGCGCACCGATCTGCTCAACACCATGCCGATCAACAACGCGGTCGGCGCGGTGGTCACCAGCATGACGGCGCAGAACGTCGATACGGTGCTGATTGCCGGCAAGATCATGAAGCGGGACGGCAAGCTCGTCGGTGTCGACATGAAGAAGGTCGCCAAGCTGGCCCGCGATGCCCAGGCGCGGAACTACAAGGCTGCCGGGGTAGCGGACAAGCGTATTTGACTCTATCCACGTCATGGCCGGGCTTGTCCCGGCCATCCCCGTCTTGGTTTATTGAGGAAGAAGGGCGTGGATGCCCGGCACAAGGCCGGGCATGACGTCGTGGATACTGGTCGATGGCAGAGCAGTTCGACATCGTTGTGGCCGGCGCCGGCCACAACAGCCTGGTGGCCGCCGCCTATCTGTCCAAGGCCGGCTATCGCTGCCTGGTGCTGGAGGCCCGTCCAATCCTGGGCGGCAATGTCGTCACCGAGGAGCTGACGCTGCCGGGCTTCCGTCACGATTCGTGCGGAACCGCTCATGTCATCCTGCAGGACAGCCCGATGATGCGGAACGACGAGCTTGGGCTCGCCGCATATGGGTTGGAATACATCCACCCCGAGATCGTCTGCCACGCGCCGTTTCTCGATGGCAGCTATCTGACGCAGTACCACGACATCGAACGTACCGTGGCGCAGTTCGCCAAGTTCTCCAGGAAGGACGCCGACGCCTACCGCCGCATGATCGCGGAGTATGACGCGATCAAGCCGCTGTTCGACGCGGTGTCCTACACGCCCATCGGCTTCGGTAAGCCGATCAACGATCGCCTGGCCGAGCATTCCGATGGCCGCAAATGGCTCCGCCGGCAGGCGCAGTCGGCCTGGGAGATCATCCGCGACAATTTCGAGGACGATCATTGCCGCTGCTTCATGCTGTGGATGGCGTTCCAGACGGTGACGCCGCCGGAATGGCCGATGACCGGCCGCAACGCCTATTCGCTGGCGTGGGGCCGGCAGCGCTGGAGCTGGTGCATCCCCAAGGGCGGCTCGGGCATGCTCACCGAAATCCTGGTGCGGTTGATCGAGGACCACGGCGGCGTCGCGCTCACCGACAAGGCGATCGAGCGCCTGATCGTTGAGAATGGTCGCTGCATGGGCGTCGAATGTGCCGATGGCTCGGTCTATCGCGCCGACAAGGCCGTGCTTTCGACCATTCACATCAAGCATCTGATCGAGATGGCGCCGCGCGACGCCTGGGCTGACGATTTCGTCGAGGGTGTTGCGACCTATCAGGCCGGGCCGACGCTGTTCGTCTCGCACTACGCCACCAGCGCGCCGATGACCTTCAAGGGCGACGGCGGCGACATCACGCCCATCGCCTGCGCCATGCTGTCGACGCCGACGCGGGCGCTGCGCATGGGCTACGACTTTGCTTGCGGCGTGGCGAATGTCGACGAGCCGGTGCTGCTGGCGGTCTCGCCATCGATCGGCGATCCCACCCAGGCGCCGCCCGGCCATCACACCATCAAGATCATCGGCATGCAGCCCTATCAGCTCAAGGAAGGGCCGGCGCACTGGGACAACATCAAGGACGAAGTCGCCGAGGCGAATCTGGACTGGCTGCGGCGGTTCTCGCCCAATCTCACCGACGACCGGATCCTGGCGCGGGTGGTGGAGAGCCCGCTCGATCTGGAGCGGCGCAATCGGCACAACTGGCAGGGCTCCTGCCACGGCGGCGCGCAGAATGCGGCACAGGCCGGGGCGCTGCGCCCGGCCGCGGGTTGGGCGCAGCATCGCATGCCGATCAAGGGGCTTTATCAGACCGGCTCGACCACGCATCCTGGCGGCTCGATCTCGGGCGGCCCCGGGCGAAATGCCGCTGCCGTGATGCTGAAGGATTTTGGTAGGAGTCTTGACGATCTGATAGCGCAGGGTCAGGCGGCCACGAGGGTGATATCGGTGCCGGCCAAGTGAATGGTTTCAACGAAAGCGACGGAGGAAGCGACATGAAGTTTGGCAAATTCGTTTTGGGCGCGGCAGCGGTCACGATGGCCGCGAGCCTTGCGCTCTCCGCGCCGGCTGCGGCGCAAAGCTGGCCGAGCCAGCGCGTCACGGTGGTGGTGCCGTTCGGCGCCGGCTCGGTGACCGACATCCTGGCGCGCATCTTCGCCGACGAGATGAGCAAGAAGTGGAGCCAGCAGGTGGTGGTGGAGAACCGCCCGGGCCTCGCCGGCACCACCGCTGTCGGCAAGTCGACCCCCGACGGCTACACGCTGATGGTGACCTCGAACGGCCACACCGTGGCCGGGCTGGTCAGCAAGACCCTCGCGGTCGATCCGGTGAAGGACTTTTCCGGGATCACCCGGCTTGGCTCGGCACCGCTGTTCCTGATCACCAACCCGGACCTGCCGGCGAAGACGCTGAAGGACGTCATCGATCTCGCCAAGAAGGAGCCGGGAAAGCTCAACTTCTCTTCACCCGGCCTCGCCAGCACGACCTTCATCGCCGGCGCGCTGTTCCGCAAGACCGCCGGCATCAACATCGTCCATGTGCCGTTCAAGAGCGCGCCCGACGCCGTCACCGCCGTGCTGCGCGGCGACGTGCAGATGTACTTTGCGCCGGTCAATCTGGCGCGGGACCAGGCCGCGGTCGGCAAGGTCAACGCCATCGCCGCGGCCACGGCCCAGCGCATCCCCGACATGCCCGCGGTGCCGACCTTTACCGAAGCAGGCCTGCCCTTCGTCTACGATTCCTGGTTCGGCCTGATGGCGCCCCATGGCGTGCCGAAGGAAATCCTCGCCAGGATTTCCAAGGATTGGGCCGAGGTCCTCAAGACTCCCGAAATGCAGGACAAGCTCAAGGCCCAGTTCCTGATCGGAGTGAGCGATACGCCGGAGGCGATGGATAAGATCGTGCACGACGAGACGGAAAATCTCACCAAGGTGTTCAAGGAAGCCGGCATCTGACAGATGCTGGATTGGTTCTGGGGGCGCGTGGCCTGTCGCCGCGCGCCCCGTTGCTGTCAGCGCGGCTCGGCGTGGCCGATCACCCGCTTGATCGACGGCGATCGTCGGCGCAACGCGCGCTCCAGCTCGTCGACCTTTTCATGCACCGCCTGCACTGTCAGCGCCGGGTCGACGTGGCAGTGGAAATTGACGATCTCGCCGTCGTCGGTTTCGCGCACCCGCACGCTGTGGATGTCCTTGATCATCCCGCCCTCGGCCGCGGCCTCCGCCAGCGCGATCTCGACCGCGCGGGAGCGTTCGGGCGGGGCCTCGCGGCCGGCCGCTTCCGGCGGCTGCAACGGTTCGATATGGGTTTCGACCTCGACGGTCGGGCCGAGCTCATGTTGCAACGCCGCTTCCAGCCGGTCGGCAACGTCATGGGCAGCGCCCAGCCCAAGCTTGGAATCCAGTTCCAGGTCGAGCGAAACCGAAAGCTGCCCGCGAATGTCGTGCACCGTGACGTGATGCACCGCGAGCCCCTGGTTGCGCGCGATCACCATGACGCGCTCCTGCACGGTTTCGGTGTCGAGTGCGCGCGGCGCGGCATCGACACCGACATCGGCGCGCGGCATCGCGCCGCGGATTGCTTTGGCCACCTGGCCTTTCAACTCCTCTACCTGGCCGAGCGGCAGCGCCCGACTCACGGCCACCACCACCTCGACAAACAGCTTGTCCCCGGCGGGCCGCACCCGCACGCCCTCGACCGCGACCACACCAGGAACCTGTGCAGCGACCCGCCGGACGGTGTCGGCCGCGCCCGCCGGCGCGGTGTCGGTCAGCGTCTCGATGGTGCGCCGCGCCAGCCGCCATCCGGCAAGGCATACGAACAGCGCCACCACCATGGCCGCGGCCGCGTCGGCCCAGGGCAACCCGTAGGCCACGCCCGCCAGCCCGACCAGCACGGCGATCGAGGACCACATGTCCGAGCCGAAATGCAGCGCGTCGGCTTCGAGCGCTTCGCTCGCGGTCTCGCGGGCCACGCGATACAGCAGGCGTGCGCGAAAAAAATCGACCGCGATCGAAACGACGATGACGGCGAAGGCGGTGAGCGTCGCCTCCACCGCGTGACCGCTTCCGCCCCACAGCCGGCGCGCCCCCTCCCACAGCACGACGCCCGACAGCACGAACAGCAATGCGGTTTCCGCCAGGGCCGCCACGCTCTCGATCTTGCCGTGACCGTAATGATGCTCCTCGTCGGCCGGCTTGCTGGAGATGCGCACGGCGAAATAGGTCATCACCGTGGCGCCGAGATCGATCAGCGAATGGGCGGCCTCCGACAGGATTGCGAGCGAACCGGTCAGCGCGCCGACCGCGGCCTTGGCGAGGGTCAACCCGCCGGAGGCCAGGATCGACGTCAGCGCGACGCGTCTCTTGATGTCCTGCATTGCCTCGCCGGCCCCGACCGCGATCGGCTGCCTTGCCGAATGCAACGCAGATAGTCTGCCGCGCGTGCCGGCGCAATTCGTCTTGTTCGCATTCGCTCTGCCACCTAAGCTCCAGCCAATATTCGGAACGAGTTGCAACAAGCTCCTCGATCCAGGCCGGTGAAAACGGGAGTTGAAGCGGATGTTCGGGGCGGTGAATCGTTTGCTCGGGTTTGGCCTGTTGCTGGCGGCGCTGACGGGTCCGGCGCCCGCGCTGGCGGAGAGTTATCCGTCGAGGACCATCACCATCGTGGTCTCGATCGGGCCCGGCACCGGGATGGATGTTCTGGCGCGGCTTTACGGCGAAAAGCTTTCTGCTTCGCTTGGCAAGCCGGTGGTGGTGGAAAACAGGCCGGGGGCAGCGACCATGCTGGCCGCCAACGCCGTCGCCAATGCACCGCCGGACGGACATACGCTGGTCGTGCTGACCAGCAGCGCGCTCGCCATCAACCAGTCGCTCTACAAGCAGATCAACTACAACCCGGAAGCCGATTTCACGCCGATCGCGCTCTACGTTAAGTCGCCGCTGATCCTGGTGGTGAATCCCAGCTTGCCGCCCAAGACCGTGCCGGAATTCATCGCCTACGCCAAGCAAAGCAACCCGCCGCTGACCTACGCTTCGGTCGGCGCCGGCGGCTTCCAGCACATCACCATGGAGTTCGCCAAGCAGCGCTTCGGTTTCGAAGCGAACCACGTGCCTTACCGGAACACCGGCCAGTCGATCGCCGATCTGATCGCGGGCCACGTCGCAACCGGTTTCGTCGAGGCGGGCGCCTCGATCCCCGCGATCAAGGACGGCAAGCTCCGGGCGCTCGCGGTCTCGTCCACGACCGAATTGCCGCTGCTGCCGGGTGTCCCGCCATTCGCCCAGGCTGCGGGCGTGCCCGACTTCGAGTCGGTGTCCTGGCACACGCTGATGGTGCCTTCGAAGACGCCGAAGGACATCGTCGACCGGCTGCACGCCGAGATGAAGAAAATCATGAGCGACCCGGAGATGAAAAAGCGGGCGGCCGACATCGGCCTGATCCCGATCGACACGCCTTCGATCGAAGGCATCACCGATTACATCAAGTCGGAGCGGGTGAAGTGGGGCACCCTGGTCGAGAAGATCGGGCTCAAGGGGTCGCAATAGGCCGCGCGCCATGGCCGGACGCCTCCAGGACAAGATCGCGCTGGTTACCGGCGCCGGATGTGTCGGGCCTGGCTGGGGCAACGGCCGGGCCGCCGCGGTGCTGTTCGCGCAAGAGGGCGCCAAGGTGTTTGCGGCCGACAAAAACTCGGACGCCATGACCGAGACGCTCGATCGCGTCGCCGAGTCCGGCGGCACCATCAAGGCGCACGCCTGCGACGTGACCGACAGTGGCGCGGTCAAGGCCATGATCGACGCCTGCCTCGCAGCGTTCGGCCGGATCGATGTGCTGGTGAACAACGTCGGCGGCTCGGCCGCCGGCGGCCCGGTGGAGTTGTCCGAGGAGGCGTTCGACGCCCAGCTCGACTACAACCTGAAGAGCGTATTCCTCACCTGCAAGCACGTGCTGCCGGTCATGGAGAAGCAGGGCGGCGGCGCCATCGTCAATCTCGCTTCGACCTCGGGGCTGCGCTGGACCGGCTCGGCCCAGGTCGGCTACGCCACCTCGAAGGCGGCCGTCATGCAGTTCTCGCGGGTGGTGGCCGTGCAATATGCCAACAAGGGTATCCGGGTGAACACCGTGGTGCCCGGCCAATTGCACACGCCGATGGTCGAGGCGCGACTCGCCAAGCAGCGCACCGGCGGAGACGTCGAGAAGCTGCTGCAATCGCGGGTCGCCCGTATTCCGCTGGGTTTCATGGGCGATGGCCGCGACACCGCCTATGCCGCGCTGTTCTTGGCTTCCGACGAGGCGCGCTTCGTCACCGGCACCGAGATCGTGGTGGACGGCGGCATGGTGGCGCGCTGCGACTAGGGAATGGCGATGTTTCGACAGGACTCTTCGGCCGAGACGGCGTTTCGCCAGGAGGTGCGCAGCTGGCTCGAAGCCAATCTTCCGCAGCCGCTGCGCGGGCGGACCACCCGGCCGCCGCCTGACGAACTGATGCCGTGGTATCGCAAGCTGTCGGAGCGTGGCTGGATCGCGCCGCATTGGCCCAAGCAGTACGGCGGCATGGCCGCAAGCCTGAACGAGCAGATCATCCTGACCGAGGAATTGGCGCGGATCGCGGCGCCGCAGCTTCCGGTGCAGGGTATCAACCACATCGGCCCGATCCTGATGAAGTTCGGCAGCGACGAGCAGAAGGCGAGGCACCTTCCGCCGATCCTGCGCGGCGACGTCATCTGGGCCCAGGGCTATTCCGAGCCGGGCGCCGGCTCCGATCTGGCGAGCCTCACCACCCGAGCTGAGTTGAAGGGCGACAAGTTTATCGTCAATGGCCACAAGGTCTGGCAGACCTGGGGCCATCATTCACACTGGATGTTCACGCTGGTGCGGACCGATCCGAATGCGGAGCGAAAGCAAGCCGGCATCAGCTTCCTGCTCATCAAGCTCGACAGCCCGGGCGTGCGACAGCGTCCCATCGTCACCATCGCCGGTGACGACGAGCTGAGCGAGACGTTCTTCGACGATGTGGCGGTGCCTGCGGAAAACCTGGTTGGGTCGCTCAACGGCGGCTGGGCGATCGCCAACGATCTCCTGTCCCACGAGCGGCTGGCGATCGCCAATCCGCAATTTGCCCTGGAAGCCATCGCCCGGATCGAGGCGCTCGGCCGCGCCGCGGGCAGGGCCGATGATGCGGTGCTGCAGGACCAACTGGCCGGGTTGCGCATCAAGGTGGTGGCGCAGGCGGCATTGTTCAGCCATGCCGCTAGCTTGACCGCGAGCGGCCGCCATCTCGGCGCCGAGGCTTCGATCCTGAAGCTGGTGGCGACCGACAACCTGCAAGCCATTGCCGACCTCTTAGTCGAGGTGGCCGGTGCGCACGGCGCCGACCTGGACCGGCAGCCGACCGCCGAGGGTGAGGTCGGCGTGACCGAGCTGTTCCTGCAATGCCGACGGGCGTCGATCTACGGCGGCTCCAGCGAAATCCTGCGCAACGTCGTGGCCAAGCGCGTCTTGAACCTTCCCAGCTGACGAGCGGACGGATCGCCGATGGAACTGATCCTGTCCGCCGAACAGCAGCTTCTGTACGACAGCGCAGCCAAGTTTTTCGCACGCGACGGCGGCGTGAAGCGGGCGCGCAAGCTGCGCGACAGCGATGCCGGGTTCGAGCCGGGCAGCCTGCGCAAGATCGCGGGCACCGGCTGGCTCGGGATGCTGGTTGCCGAGGCACGTGGCGGCCTCGAGCTCGGTCCAAGCGAATTGGCGCTGGTGATGGAGCAGGCGGGGCGGCTGCTCGCGCCAGAGCCGGTCGCCGATCTCGTGCTCGCTGCGCTTGTGCTATCTGCCGGCGACGATGCGGCCGGCGGTCTGCTCACGCCCCTGCTCACGGGCGAGACTGCCGTCCTCCCGGCTTTCCAGGAGCGGTCGGGCAACATCGACTTGACGCAGACCAGCGTGACCGCGGCCCGCCACGGCGCCGAATGGCATCTGACCGGAAGCAAGAGCTTCGTGCTGGGTGCGGAAGCCGCCGACAGCTTTCTGATCAATGCGCGCGACGCCGAGGGCCTGGTGATCTGCCAGGTGGCTCGCGCGGCGCCGGGACTCGACGTCCGGCTGGTGGCCACTGTCGATGGCCGGCCGTATGGAGAGTTGACCTTCCGCAACACGCCGTCGAAACGGATCGTCGCCAGGGGCAATACTGCTGCCGCCATCCTGCAGCGTTATGAGGGACTGGCGCTGATTGCCGCCGCGGCGGAGATGCTGGGCGTCATGGAAGGCGTCAATGCGCTGACGCTCGATTATCTGAAGACCAGGAAGCAGTTCGGGCGGCCGATCGGCAGCTTCCAGGCGTTGCAGCACCGCGCTGTCGACAATTACGTGCTGATCGAAAGCACGCGCTCCCTGCTGCATCAGATTTGCAGGGGCGGCGAGCCGATCGCGGCGTCGATGGCGTCGGCGCTGAAGGCTGTGGCCTCGGCTGCCGCACTCACGGTCACCAAATCTGCGGTTCAATTGCACGGCGCCATCGGCTTCACCGATGAGTACGACGCCGGCCTCTACCTGAAGCGGGCCATGTGGCTGTCGTCGCATCTTGGCAACGCCGCGGCTCACCAGCGGCGATATGCCGGCCTGTCATGACGCGCAGGGCACCGCAGGCTGGGAGCATTCATGCGTAGCGAACATGCGGGCGCTGTCGGTTCTGGTGACGCGGGCCCAGCGGAATCCTGTATGGTGCGTTGACGCTATCGTAGCCGCCGGATGGAACATGGAACGCGACAGACTGCATTTTCTTTTTCTCAACATCGGCCACTTTCTCGATCATCTGTTCATGCTGATTTTCGCGACTGCCGCGGCGCTGGTGCTCGTGAAGGAATGGCATCTCAGCTATGGCGAATTGATCGGCTATGCCACACCCGGATTTTTTGCCTTTGGACTGTGCTCGTATCCGGCTGGATGGCTGGCCGACAAGTGGAGCCGCCAGGGCATGATGTGCGTGTTCTTCGTCGGCATCGGTCTCGCGTCGATCGCGACCAGTTTGGCGCGGACTTTCCAGCACATTGGGATCCTAAGCTTAGAATTCCACGTGGACAAGTTGTCGC